>SDBT01015739.1_pt1 | contig 12013 bp, 13 predicted proteins | sample 2277101 | NCBI WGS metagenome assembly SDBT01 (sample SAMN10404973, study PRJNA504765) | marine sediment metagenome | isolation source: marine sediment core GS10_PC15, 103 cmbsf | place: Arctic Ocean: Southern Knipovich Ridge | collected 2010
CGACAGTTGCCGGAAGATGATGATCTGGCTCCGGCAGTTGATTGTGGAAGACGAGCCGGTCGTTCCGATCGCCGACGATGAGGACTTCAAGGCGGACCTTCGACACGCCCACGTGGTAGTCACCTACAACTCCACTGCGTCGGCGCTGGCCGTGCTCGAGGGCATCCCGATCGTCGTTGATGGAAAGCATTCGGTCGCCGAACCCGTCGCGGAGATCTCGCTTCAAGGCGGTCTCCACGGACCAACCCTGCATGATCGTCGCGAGCAGTGGGCCGCCAACCTCGCCTATTCCCAGTGGACCCTCGCAGAGATGTGCCGCGGCGAGTGCTGGGAGCACCTAAAGAAAGGGTACGAACGTTTATGACCATCACCGAGCGAATCGACGCCATCACTAAGATCCCTGAGAACGCTCTCTGCACTACGCCCCCAATTCCACGCTCCGTCAAGATCGAGCTGACCGCCCGCTGTAACTTCAACTGCTCGTTCTGCGCCAGCCGCCAGCGACTTCGACCGCAGGGCGACATGGATCCAGAGCTGTACGCGCGACTCGTTGGCGAGATGCGTAGCGAGGGCGTCGAGGAGCTTGGGCTGTTCTACCTTGGCGAATCGTTCCTAGCCCCGTGGCTCGCTAGCGCGGTGTGGTATGCCAAGAAGGTCGTGGGGTACCCATACGTCTTCCTGACCACTAACGGGTCCCTGGCGACGCCCGAGCGTGTCGAGGCGTGCATGATAAACGGCCTCGACAGCCTCAAGTTCTCGTTCAACTACGCCGACGTTCATCAATTCGAGAAGGTCGCTCGGGTCAAGCCCAGGCTCTACGATGATATGCTCCAGAATATCAAGGCTGCATGGCACGTTCGGGCGTATGTCGAACATCGAACTGGGCATCACTGCGGGCTCTACGCCTCCTACATCCTCTACGACGGGGAGCAGGGCGAGCGCATGGCCGAGGAGGTGGAGGCGATCCGGCCCTACGTCGACGAGGTCTACGCCCTTCCGCTCTACAGCCAGGCGGCGCTGATCGACGAGGCCATCGGTCGCGAGGACTGGACCCCGCTCGCCGGGAATCCCGGTCGCGTCGGCGCGCTGCGCACCCCCGTCCCCTGCTGGTCGGCCTTCACCGAGGGTCACGTGACCTTTGACGGGGTGCTGAGCGCCTGCTGCTTCGACCACGACGGCCGCTTTCACATGGGTGACCTCACGACGACACCCTTCGCCGAGGCCTGGCAGTCTGAGAAGTTCCAGGTTCTCCGCGCCGCCCACCTGAAGAAGGACCTCGTGGGCACGGCCTGCGAGGTGTGTGTCGCGTACGGCTAGCCCCTTGTCGCCCCCGGAGGAGAGATCGAGACCATGAACCAGAACCACGCGGGCGAGCTCGACTGGCTCGCCGAGAGAATGAAGAGGGTCGGCTGCTGCTCGTACCTCGAGATCGGCTGCCGCAACGGCGTCAGTATCGACCGGCTCGTTCTAGCTGGTGCGATCGTGCCGGGGGGCCGAATCGTCGCAGTGGACCGGCCCGGTGGTCCCTGGGGGGTGAAGAAGAGTGGAAAGTCCCTCGTCGGGCTGATGGACAGACTGGAAGAAAGAGGTTTTGATACCCATACGATCCTCGCGGACAGCTCGTTCGAGAGCACGATCGCGACGGTACGAAACCTCGGTCCGTTCGACGTAATCTACATCGACGCCGATCATCGCTACGAGGCCGTCAAGCTCGACTGGAAGAACTACGGTCCGCTCGCCATGGAGTTCACCGCGTTCGACGACATCGCCGGTGAGGGACAAAAGTCCAACCCCGACGACCCCGATGGAAAGAGGATCAAGCTCGGTGTGTACCGACTGTGGGCCGAGCTCAAGAAGACCTGGACGAGCGAGGAACTGGTCCTTCCCAAAGCGAGCAACATGCCCACGCTACAGGGGATCGGAATCGTCTACTCGTGAGTGATGAGGAGTGCTACGACGGATCGGGGCACCCGCTACAGCGTCTCTGGGGTGCGGTCCTTACGCGCGCGATAGATGACGCCAGCGGAGAGTTCATCCACGGCAGCGAACGGACCAAGCTGCGCGAGCGAGAGAGCGCTCGGCGATGGCTGTTGTACAATATACGAGACTTTGATCAGGTCTGCTGCCTCGCTGGGATCCTGCCCGAGCGAGTTCGAGACTTGGCGAGAAAGATCCTCAACCGGGGCCAAGCGCGGATCACGAGGAAGAAGAACAGACCTTCCTAAGTCGGAACTTCAGACCTATCTAGAGACCTCTGATTCGAAGGTCTACATGACTTTTCCCAATAGAAACAACGTCTTAGTAGGCTTCTGGAGACCTTCAGACCTATACGACCTAGTTTCAGCCCGAGAAGAATCACGAGAGGAAACTGGAGACCTATTCCCCTTTTCTATTATTTATATATATAGGTTATATAGGTATAGTAGGTCTATAGTCGATTGTTCTAATTACGAAAAACACTGTAGACCTTCTGGAGACCTACCCTACCTCGAGCGTATTTTACACCGCGCCTCAGCTGTTATAGGATGCCGATATGAACATACTCACCCTCGCTCGCCGGGCGATCAAGCAGGAAGCCGCCGGCCTGCAGGCACTCGCCGCCAAACTGGACGTAAACTTCGACAGCGCGGTGCGCCGTCTTCGCGTACCCGGGAAGGTTATTTGCTCCGGCGTGGGTAAGTCCGGGCACGTCGCCGCGAAGGTCGCGGCGACCATGACGTCCCTCGGAACTCGGGCCATCTTCCTACACCCGACCGAGGCAGCCCACGGGGACCTGGGGATTATAGTCCCCGAGGAGGACGCGCTGCTGGTGTTCTCCCGATCGGGAACGGCGATCGAGTTAGTTCCATTGCTGAAGTTTGCGGCCGAGCACGATCTTGCTACCGTGCTGGTCAGCGAGCGACGCGATAAGTTACTGGGTGGCCTGGCCGACGTGATCGTTCGTCTTCCCCACGCTCCCGAGGTCTGGGGGCACGCGCCGACGACCTCGACGATTATGCAGATGGCGGTCGGGGACGCGCTCGCCGTGGCGCTCGCCGTAGTTCGAGGGTTCAAGCACGAAGATTTTCTCGGTATTCATCCTGCCGGTGCGTTGGGAGATATGTCTTGATGGACTTTAATGAGGCTTGGGAGTGCGTCGCTAGTCGAGCGATCTTACAGGATCGGGACGAGCTTCGGTTCTTATTCCAGCTCGTCCGCGGCGCGGGCTGCACCTCGGTCCTTGAGATCGGTTCGAAGTGTGGTGGCTCGCTGTTCATCTTGGCCCAGGCGCTCTTGCCGGGGAGCCGCGTCGTGAGCATAGATAAACACGTTAACCCGAAGGACGCGATGCAATTGACCCGAGTCATAGAGCGACTTAACGGCCAGGGCTTCGACGCTGTAGACATCGCGGGGAACAGCCACGACGAAGCGGTGTTCGCGCAGGTCAAGGACGAAGAGTTCGATCTCGTGTTCATCGACGGGGACCACAACCTAGAGGGAGCGCGTCAGGACCTAGCGTGGTACGGCGCTCGTGCGGACAAGCTAGTCGCTTTCCACGACGTCCACAACGAGGGCGCGAAGTTCCGAAAGCTGCCGAGCGTGTACGACCTCTGGCGTGAGCCCGAGTTGGGGAGCAGGGTCCGGTGTGACATTCGCGGTCCCTACGGCATCGGCGTGATAGGAGTGAAATAGATGGCAGTTACCTTTACCGTCGAGACCGGGTCAGGGTCGACCACCGCCAACAGCTACGCTAGCGTTGCGAACGGCAACGACTACCACGATAAGCACCTGTACTCGACGGTCTGGACGGCCGCGAGCGAGGACGAGAAGCAGGAGGCGTTGATGATGGCGACGCGTCTTCTCGACGACTACTTCGCCTGGGAGGGTGCCAAGATCACTGATACCCAAGCCCTCGACTGGCCGCGGTTTGACGTGTTCGATAAGGACGGGTTTCAGATTCAGAGTAGCCCGCTACCGACGGCTCTGCTCGACGGGACTAGTGAGTTCGCTCGCACCTTGCTTGCGGCGGACCGCACGGCGGAGACCGACGATCGGGGGTTCAGCCGGATCAAGGCGGGCACGGTCGAGGTCGTGATTAACCCGGGAGACCGTAAGCCCGTAGTACCAAGCGTCGTGAAGCGAATGCTGTCCGCGATTGGCCGCGCGGTTGGCGGGGCCTCAGTACCGCTCGTGAGGGTGTAGAGATGACTGCGATTATTGGTCGACACTGTCCGGTCCGGGGGGAGATCGTCATCGCGGCGGATTCTCGCACGTGCTGGGGCGGTGCATTTATGGACGATGCCGAAACCTCCTCCAAGATATATCAGGGGAATAAGTGGGCATTAGCATTGGCCGGCTCCTGTAGGATGAGCTATCTTTTGGATGGTATCTTTCCCGAAATCAACGAGTGCCTCGAGAACGGAGATATCCACGAGTTTGCCGCAGCTTTCAAGCGGGCGACTGTTAAGGATGATTTCACTCCCAGGGATGATGACGCGGGTCCGAAGGGGTATGGACACGACGGCCTAATTGCTACTGGAGGTAATCTCTACTATTTGGCGACTGACTTTACCCCCGCTCTCGTCCCTCTGGGAAAGGTGTTTGGTTGTGGTTCGGGGAGTGATTTGGCAGTAGGGGCTGCGACTGCCCTACTTCTTGGAAGGAACCCTACAAAAAAGTCTACCACGTGGGCGATTCGGGCCATCGAGATCGCTATCGCCAACGATCGGTCGTGTGGCTTCCCCGTCCAGCTGGCCGTTGTGCCTGGCGAGAAGGGATAGTTAGTGGGCCTGCGAGATGCCATCCAGGGCGCGGTAAACGCGGGGATCAACGCCCTCGGGGACATCCCCGTCAGCGCGAACTACGAGTCGCTCTCGTCCTCGACCTACGACGCGAGCGCCGGTACGCCGACGACGGTGTACTCAACGATCGCGGGCGTAAAGGTCGTGATCGGGGAGTTCCGGTTCGCTGCCAACGCGGGGATCCGAGGGAGCGATCCCGACTTCGACGTTAAGGCCCGGGACAAGGAGGCGCTCATCTCGGGTAAGGCGGTCTCGACCATCACACCGAAGCCCGAGGATCGCATCGTTCACGATGGTGAGACCTGGAACGTCGTGAACGTGTTCCCCGACCCGGCCGAGGGGGCTTGGGTCCTACAGATCCGGAGGGAGTAACGTGCCGGTCCGCAACACCATTCGAGAGATGAGCCTCGACCTCGACGCCTTCGCGCGGGAGCTCGACCTATCCGTGTCGAAGGTGCGCCGGAAGATCGCGCTCGATCTGTTCGGAAAGGTCTCGGACAAGACCCCCGTTCTTACGGGCCGTGCCAAGGGCAGCTGGGCCGCGTCCGATGACGTACCCTCGGACTTCGTCGCTCCTAGGGAGGGATTCATGGACCGAGGTCCCGTTGATCTGAACTCGGAGGAGCCCTTTGCCTCGGCGTGGATCGTCAACAACCTACCTTACATCGAGGCGCTCGAATTCGGACACTCGAAGCAGGCTCCCGCTGGCATGGTACGGGTGAGCATGGCCGAGATCGAGGCGGAAGTTCAAGCCATCAGGGAGGATCTATCATAATGTCTCAGAGTAACTTCAAGAAGCCCGAGGGAAAATCCCTAAACGACATTGCCCACTTCACGGCCCCGATCACTCCTCATCAACGTATTCACGAGGGAAGCATGTTCGGGGCGTGTACCTATGCTTCTGCACTCGCGGACAACGCTAGCCTCTCCATCATCGTTCGCGTGGGGGCCAATCTAGAAGCCCACGTTATTCCCGCGGTGGCTGGAGGTGGCGATGTGGAGTTTGAGATCTTTGAGGAACCCACATTCGCTAACGCGGGGACGGCACTAGAAGAGACCAACCACAACCGCGAGATCTCTCCCCGACCCGTCGCGACGACCACGACGTTTCTCAACGCTAGCGTAACGACCCCTGGTACCCGTATCCACCACGACCTAATCCCCGGTGGTTCGGGGGGGATAGCCCAAGGAGGCGCTCTACAACGAGGGGCCGAGTGGAATCTAGCCAAGGGCGGGGACTATCTCTTTCGGGCATTTAACCGCGGCGGTGCAAATAAGATCCTACGCGTAGGGCTTCTCTGGTATGAGCACGAGTAGACCATGAGCTTCGCCGACGAGCGCCTCGCGATCGAGCGCCGGTTCGCCGCCAACTACGCGGGAACGGACGTGAAGTACGAGAACGTCCCCTTCGTGCAGCCGAGCACGGCCTGGGTCTCTCTTCACCTCCTGTCCGGTGAGGGCCGCCAGGTCTCGGTGGGCGCGGCGCGAAGTTTACACCGCTACGTAGGCGTAGTACAAGTAGACATCTACATTCCCGAGGATGGGGGCACGGCGCAGTCGCGAACGATCGCGGATACCGTGGAAGCCATCTTCAGGGGCCAGCAGATTACCGCCGGAAGTTCCGGTACGATCACCTTTCGCACGCCGTTCTACGTCCCTCATGGGATCGAGGCCGGCTGGTATCGAGCGACGGTCAGCACGACGTATCAGCGCGACCGACTCGCCTAGCTCGACCCACTCTCTGCCGAGGCAGTGCCCCGGTCGAAAAAACACATTTCGATCTGGAGGTACTTGACCGATGGCCGACACGAATCGCCTTAAGCTACGCTTCGCCCGTGAGACCGATTGGGGTGAGACCGTATCCAACCCCGCCTCTACCGAGATGCGAATTACCCGCGAGAGTCTCTCCCACGATAAGACCACGGTCGTGTCGAACGAGCTACGCTCGGATCGCCAGCGCGCCGCGGTCCTCGAGGTGGGCCAGGCTGCGAGCGGAGACATCGAGTTCGAGCTGACCTACGGGGAGTTCGAGTCGTTCATTGAGACCGCGCTCCGTGGCACGCTTGCGTCCGCGACCGTCGCCGACTCCTCGACGACCTTCGCTGCTTCATCCATTACCGCGCCGGAGGGTACTAACTTCGTCGCGAGCTTCGAGGCTGGCCAGTGGATCAAGGTCCAGGCTACGTCGGATGCCAACGACGACGCCGTGGTGCAGATCGTCAGTCTGTCGTCGACGGTCCTGACCGTCACGGGCTCGACGCTGACCGTCAGCGTCGGTGCCAGCGCCAATATCACTGGACGCACGATCAAGAACAGCACGACCAAGACTTCCTACTTCCTCGAGGCTGACTTCATCGACGTCACCGCCGTGAAGTACTTCAACGGCATGTCGATCGATCAGATGAGCCTCAACATCGCTAGCCAGCAGATCGTGACGGGCGTTTTTTCCTTCATGGGCAAGCAGGGATTCACGTCGAGCGCCACTGTTGCCTCTACCGTGGTTACCAGTGCGGGCACGACCACCCCGATGACCGCCGCCGTGAACGTGGCGGAGATCTACGAGGGTGCGACGACTGGCTCCGGCGGGACTAAGCTTAGCGACGCGGTACAATCTCTCACGCTGCGGATCGCGAACAACATGCGAGCGCGCCCGAAGGTGGGCAGCAAGCAGGGCATCCAGCACGGGGACGGTGGGGTCGATGTGACCGGGCAGGTCAACGTGTACTTCGAGAGCAAGAGCTTGCTCGACAAGCTCATCGCCCACACGGAGTCCTCGATCGCGTTCCAGCTCAAGGACCTGGACGGCAACTTCATCGTGGTCACGATTCCCTCGCTCTACTTCAGCCAGGGTGCTCCGGCGACGCCGGGACAGGACCAGGACGTTTTCCTACCGCTCGACTGGGTCGCGCGGGCCGACCCGACCGACTCCTTTACGGTCCGCTTCGACTTCCTGGACGCGTAATCCTTATAACCCCAGCGGCTCCCTCGGTTGAAGGAGCCGCTGATTTACCCATAGAAAGCGAGATTCATGGACATTAACACGGCGTTCTCCGACCCTCAGATCGAGGTGGCCGGCGTCTGGGTAGACTACCTCGACGGTAGCAAGATCAAGATCGCCCGCCTGGGCAACCCGGCGTGGCAGACGAAGTACGACCTGCTCATGCGCCCCTTCCGGGACCTAGAGCGGCGCGGCCGGTTGCCCGTCTCGAAGCAGACCAGCCTCCTCTGCCAGTCCTACATCGATACGATCCTCCTCGACTGGGAGGGCTTCGAGCGCGGTAAGAAGAAGCTTCCCTTCAACGAGGACACCGCGGTCGAGCTTCTTATGGAGCTGATCGATTTTCGGAACGACGTGACGAACTACGCCGCGGACGCCGAGCGGTTCAAGCGTGAGGTCGACGCGGACGCGGAAAAAAACTCCTAAGCGCCCTCGCCTGGGCGCTCAAGTACTCTGACCGTATAGCCTTCTTCGAGGGGCGACTGCTAGCGACCGGGAAGGCGGATCGCCCACTTCGGGGTCTACCTGAGGTCTACGCGGACGTCCAGTACGTCTGGAACGCTTTCTGGGGACTACATCGCTCACGCGACGCGGGCATGTCGGGGCCGGCACCGATTCGAATCTCCGAGATCGAGGCGTACTGCCGCCTTAACGGGATACCGGGTGAGGCGAGGATCGATCTGGCTCGGCTCGTACCCGTTCTAGACGGCGAGTACCTGCGCTGGTACGCGGACAACAAGCCTCGGCCGAGGAAGTAAATAATGCCCTTCGAGACCGGCATCAGGATTAAGATCGACAGTTCGGGTGCTCGTTCGGGTGCTCGGGAGGTCAACGCTGCGTTCGAGAGCGTAGGGGATAAGGCCAAGCGGACAGAGAAAGAATCTACGGGCGCGTTTAATCGGCTTCGCCGCTCGCTGAGCTCCGCCGCTCGCGGTGCTCGGGCTACTGCTAGGGCCGTTAGTTTAATAGCCGCTCCTCTCTTAGCTATTGGCCTCGCGGCCACTAAAGTAGGTGCGAGCTTCGACGCTTCTTTTGCGCGAATCGAGGGTCTCGTCGGCGTTGCTAGAGACGAGCTAGCAGTGATGCGGGAGGGTGTTCTTGCTCTTGGTCCAGCGGTCGCTCGTGGTCCGGGGGAGCTGGCTGAGGGCTTGTTCTTTGTTACCTCGGCCGGCGCTCGTGGAGCTGAGGCCATGGATATCCTGACGCAGTCCGCTCGGGCCTCCGCTGCCGGTCTTGGCGAGGTGGCGATCGTCGCCGATGCGGTGACGAGCGCGATGAACGCTTATGGGTCCGCGGCACTTAACGCCGGCCTGGCGACCGATATTCTTACGGCTACCGTTCGAGAGGGTAAGGCGGCGGCGGATTCTATCGCCGGCTCGCTTGGCCGTGTGCTGGGTATCGCGTTCAACGTTGGTGTTAGTTTTGATCAGGTTGGTGCTGCGATCGCGGCGATGACCCGTCTCGGTTTGGGCGCGGAGGAGGCCGTGACCAGTCTACGGAGCGTGTTTACATCTATTCTTAACCCGGGGAAAGAGGCGCAAGAAACTCTCATCGAGATTGGTTTATCTGCGGATGAAGTTCGTAGGTCACTTCGCGAGGATGGACTCCTCGATACGCTCGAACTGCTCAGTGCAGCCTTTGAGGGCAACGTAGAGGCTATGACGGCGGTGTTTCCCAACCTTCGGGCTTTGACTGGTGTGCTCAGCCTCGTCGGCCGTGAGGGGGACGACGTTCGAAAGATCTTTGATTCCCTCGCCGATGCGGCGGGGGCTACGGATGCAGCATTTGCGGTCGTAGCCGAGACCGTGGAGTTTAAGTTTAAGGCGTCGTTGAGCGGGTTGAAGACCGCTGCTATCCAACTCTCGGACATACTTAAACCTTTCCTTATCCCCATCCTCGATGATATGGCCGACGTATCTCGTCGAGCGGCGGAAAATATCCCCAAGATCACTGAAGCCTTTAGCCTTATGATCAACAAGGTCTTTGAGCTTGATGGCCAATTCGTTACATTGAGCACCTTGTTCAGGGCCACTTTTCGAGTCATCGCTCGAGACGCTGAGACAATGGCCCTTGATGTTGTTCTTGCCTTTAAGAATATCATTACGGCGGCAGATGTAAGTTCTCAAAGTACTACGAGTTTTCTAGGCCGACTCGTAAGTGAGTTTGGTATAGCTGCTGTAGCTACGCTTAATTCTACTTTGGCATCTATTGCCCTTATTTCGGCCGGTACTGCATTGGCTTTTGAGGCGATCTTTGCCGAAGGTAAGAACTTAGAGACATTTAAGAAAGACTTAGAAGCGCTTTTCGATGAAGTTTTAATCACTGATTTTGTAGGTGAGCTGCTTGATGATATCACCGAGCGATTTGAAGCTGCCGGTGATCGAATCAAGGACGAAGCTGAGAGAATGCTAATTGATATTAACAGGGGTCTTCAGGCCGCTGAGTTCGACGAACTTATTGATAGACTTGTCTTTGCTCACGAGCGGTCGTTACGAAGTGTAGGGGACACAGCCAAAGAAGTTGCAAACAGCACCAGCGACGTACTCGAGAGCATTCGTCCCGCCGTCCAGGACTTCCTCGATGACTTGGAAATACAGAACGAGGTTCTACGCTTAACCATCGCGGGGCAGGAGGAGCTCATCCCCCTCTACCTTGCTCGGATAGCATTAGAGGCCGAGATCGAGGGACCACTGACCGCAGAGGAGCTTCGCCGCCTAAAGGAGGGCCTCGACGTTCAACGTGAACTAACGCTTGTGATCGACGAGGCCGCCGCGGCGCTCGAGGCCCAGGAGAAGGCCGCCGAGGCCGCCGCGAAGGCCCTGGCTCGTCCCTTCGAGCAGGCCGCATCCAGCATTCAACGAGCGTTCTCCGACGCCTTCGCCAATATCTTCAGCGGCGGGGTTAACACCTTCGCCAACCTCGCCGAGACGATCAAGGGGATCTTCATCCGGCTCGCGGCCGAGATCGCAACGCTGCTGGTCTTTAAGCCAGTGGTAAGCGAGGTCCTAGGCGCGGTTGGTCTTGGGGACCTCGCCCAGGGTATCCTGGGGCAAACTAGTGGAGGCGGTGGCATCCCGAACATCTTCGGTGGCGGTAACTTCGCCTCCGATATCGCTGGGCAAGTCTTAACGAGCATCGGTGGCCCGTTCGTCTCGACGGTGGCCACGACCGGTGGCTCAATCATCGGGCTCGGGCTCGGTGGAGGCGTCGGAGCACCTGTCGCGGCCGGTGCCGCTGGTGCCATCGCGGGTCCCGGCACAGCGACCGCTCTTTCCTCCCTCGGCGCTGGTCTCGCCGCCGCCGCGCCGTTCCTGCTCGCCGCAGGCGCGATCCTTATCCCCATGCTCTTCGGCGGTGGTCCACCCACCGCCGGTTCAGCGGCCTTCGCCCAGGTGCGGCGCGAGGACGAGGGCTTCGGAGTGGGTGTAACGGGCGAGATTAAGGGGGGAAACATCCCCGCCGTCGTGCAGGTCGCTCGGGCAGCGGCGGACACGCTCGCGGCCATCGAGACGCTGATCGGTTCGCCGTTCATCACCGCGTTAGAGGATCGCGACCAGCCCCATACTATCAGCTTCGTCAACCTACGCGGCGCTGACAGCGAGACGGGCCTCCCGCCGGGGTTCTTTACCCGCTTCGTCACCGACCCGGCTACGGGTCAGCCTGGGGGAGAACGCCTTCAGGAGATCTTCGAGGACCCCGAGGCGTTTTTGGGTAACTTCCTCCAGGAAACGCTACGCCGCTCTGTCGAGGCCCTCGACGTGACGGGATTTGATTTACCACCAGAGTTCATCGCGGCCGTTCAGAACTCGGCGGCGGAGACGGGTGCGGCGTTCATCGACGACCTGAACTTCGCCCTGGCCGTGGCGGATATCGACTTCACAGAGATAGTGCAACCACTCTCCCAAGCAGAGCGAATCGTTCAGCAGCTTACGGCGGCCTTCGAGCAAGCTGCCGAGCGTGCCGAGAGCCTCGGGATCTCGATCGTTAAGATCGAGGCCGCGCAGGAGGATGCGTTCGCCCTACTCACGGTCGGGTTCAACGAGGCGATCACGCAGCAGATCCTCGGGTTTACCGACCCGCTAGCGGCACAGCTCGCCGCGCTCGCAGCGCAGCAGGGGCAGCGCCTCGCGGACGCGACCACCTTCGGCGCGGACCTCGTCGCGATCGAGCGCCTGACCACCCTAGAGCGGATCGCGGTCCTCGAGCAGTTCGGCGTAGACACGATCGCGTCGCT
>SDBT01015740.1_pt1 | contig 12012 bp, 19 predicted proteins | sample 2277101 | NCBI WGS metagenome assembly SDBT01 (sample SAMN10404973, study PRJNA504765) | marine sediment metagenome | isolation source: marine sediment core GS10_PC15, 103 cmbsf | place: Arctic Ocean: Southern Knipovich Ridge | collected 2010
CCACTCAAGCAAAAGAGGTTTATGATGTTACTGGAGCAGGAGACACAGCACTGGCAGTAATTGCTGTATGTTTAGCAGAGGGAATGACATTAAAAGATGCTTGTATATTATCAAATAAAGCTGCAGGGAAAGTTGTAGAACACCTTGGACAGTATTTAATAACGAGGGAAGAAATATGTATATAAAAAATTTAAAAAAAGGATTGAAATTTATAGATACAACAAAGATTTCATTAATAGCTTCTTATGTTAGATATACTCGTATTGTTATTATTGGAAATGGTGGGTCTGCTTCAACAGCAGAACATATGACATGTGACTTAAATAGTGTTGGTTGTAATGTAATTGCATTAACAACTCCATCTACAATAACTGCGATAGGAAATGATTTTGGCTATGATAAAGTATTTTTAAAGCAAATAGAAAATATGTCTCCAGAAATAATTATTGCTATATCAGTGAGTGGTAATTCTCCTAACATAGTAAAAGTAGCTGAATATGCAATAAAAGAAAACATTACGTTAATAGGTTTTACTGGATTTAATGGTGGGAAATTAAAAGAGATGTCCACACTCAATATTCACATACCAATAAATAATTATGAAATTGTCGAGGATATCCATTTGACAATTTCTCATATGATAAAATGCGAAATAAAAAAATAGTAATGATTAATGGGTGTTTTGATTTGCTTCATGTAGGTCATATTCATTTATTAAAGGAAGCAAAAAAGTTGGGAGATACATTAGTTATTGGTCTCAATTCAGATAGAGGAAGGCTAAATCAAGGAAAAAGAAAACCTATTATACCACAAGACGAAAGAAAAGAGATGTTGGAAGCGATAAAATATGTTGATAGAGTCTATATATTTAATGAAAGAAGACCACTTAAATTAATTAAGAAAATAAAACCTTATGTAATTGTGTTTGGAGAAGAAGGATTTAAGTATGATGATATGATAAAAGAAAATACAATCGACATAGCACATTTTATACCTTTACAAAAAAGAAGAAATGGAATACAATCAACAACTAAAATTGTAGAGAAAATAAGACGGAGAAAAGAATGAACTACATAATAACAGGAAATAAAGGACTGATTGGAACACATCTCAAAAAGAGATTGGACAAGGAAGGTCACCAATGCATAATGCAGATTGACAAAAGAGAAGGGTTTGATACGACAGATTTGATGTTTAAGAATTATGTACCATCTAAAAAAGTGCAGGTATTCTTTCACTTTGCAGCACAATGCAGAATTAACGAGGCAATTGCTAACCCTATTCTTCCCCACAAAAACAATGTTGATGGTATTTTATCTGTGTTAGAGTTTTGTAGAAAACATAAAATTCCAAAGATAGTAGTAGCATCTTCTTCAAGAGTTTTAAGTAAAGACAGAAATCCTTATGTAGCAAGTAAAATATATTGTGAAGAACTCACAAAAGCATATCACGATTGTTACGGATTGAAATATATTATAATAAGACCATCAACAGTTTATGGTCCAGTATTTGATGAGACAAGCAGATTGATAAGCAATTTCTTATCGGCAGCATTCAGAGACGAAACCCTAAGAATCTATGGTAACAATAGTAAAGTTCTTGACTTTACCTACATAGATGACTTTGTGGATGGAGTAATGCTGACATTAAAAAGTGGTTGGAACAAAACATATAATATAAGCGGACACGAGAAAGTAAACATATACCATCTTGCAAATGAAGTTATAAAACAATCAGGTAGTAAAAGTAAAATTGAGTTATTTGCAAAAGAACTATCACAACCACAAAGAGTATTTGTAGACATTAAAGATATAAAGAAATTAGGATTTAAACCAAAGGTAGATATAAAAGAAGGAGTTAAAAGAATGGTAGAATTTTACAAAGCAAATCCACATGCATGGAAAGATTATGAAGACAAAGGGAGGCAATACTATAAATGAAAGAGTTCACAAAGGATGAAATAATAGCATTAAAGGAATTGGCAAAACAACACATGAGAATGAATGAAATACATTATGGACAAAAAACTAATCCAAAACCAAATGTATTTCCAAAAGGATATACTGGACCAAGAAGTTTTGCCGAAGCTATGGCTATGAAATGGGACTCAGTTAAAAAAGAATGGAGTAAAAGATGAAAACTTTAATAATTGGATTTGGTGAAGTTGGAGAAGCACTATATGAAATACTTATCAATACAAAACCAGATATATTGGACATGGAAGAAGGAGTAACAGAAACATTTGAGATTATACATATATGTTTTCCATACTCAGAACACTTTGTAAAAGAAGTAAAAAGATATCAAAGAAAATACAAACCAAAATATACAGTTATACACTCAACAGTTCCTGTAGGAACTTCTAAAGAATGTGATGCTATTCATTCTCCTATTGTGGGAATTCATCCATATTTAGTTAAAAGTATTGAGACATTCACAAAGTTCTTAGGAGGAAAAGATGCTGATAAGGTAGCAGACCATTTCAGGAAAGCAGGAATTAAAGTCTATGTGACAGACAAATCAGAAACTACAGAGTTGATGAAAATAATGTCTACAGATTTCTATGGTCTGTGCATAGAATACACTAAGGAAGTTAAAAAGATGTGTGACAAATATAAAGTACCGTTTGAGATGTGGACATTGTGGACGAACAATTATAATCAAGGTTACACAGTATTAGGTCATCCAGAATTTAATCGGCCTAATCTTATTCCTATAACTAAAAAAATTGGAGGACATTGTATTTTGCCAAACTTATTATATATAGATAATGATTTTACAAAATTGATTAGGAAAAGAAATGGAAAATAGAATTACGTTACATATATGTTCTAAAGACAGACATTCTGAATTGTATGGTTTACTTGTGAGTTTAAGATGTCAGACATATCAAAATTTTGATATAATAGTTTTGGATGACTCATCAGGATTACCAGTTACACAATGTCAATTCTTAGGAGCAATCATTAATCGCTTAAAGTTAGATGGTCATGACTTCAAATTGATAAGAAATGATATTTCATTTGGTTGTTGTTATGCGAGGAATAAATGTATAAAAGAAGACGATTTTGAAAATCCATTGACATGCAGATTGGATGATGATATAATAATAAATAATGATTATCTTGAGAAGTTAGTTAGTGCTATTAAACAAGGGTATGATATAGTCTCTGGTGTTATTCCTTTATTATCACATCCAGAAATAAAAAGGGAAATCAAGTTTGTTACTCCTATAATAAATAAACATTCTTTCGACAAAGAAGGAAACTTGACAGAGCAGAAAGACGAATGTGCATATTGTTATATAGAGAATGAAACAATTCTAACTCATCAATTTAGAACGAATGCACTATACAAATCTGAAATTCACAAGAAAGTAAATTATCCAGATAACTTAACAAGTGTTGCATTCAGAGAAGAAGGATTCTTTTGTCTCAAATCAATTATAAATGGATACAAAATAGGAATTAACACTGGTGCGATAGCATATCATTTACAAACTCCAAGTGGTGGAAATAGAATTACAGATTATGCTGAGTGTGTGAAGATTGATGAGAAAACATTCAAAGAATGGTGTAAAAAGCAATTTGATAAACATGGAGATTTCTTACAGAAATATAATGAGGTGATGTTGAATGAAAGTAGTAAATAAACCTTGGGGCAAAGAAGAATGGATAGAACTTAATGATAAATATTGTTACAAAAGAATTCATATAAATAACGGTCATAGAACAAGTTTAGAATTTCACAATGAAAAGAAAGAAACAAATTATATTGAGAAAGGTGAAGCTACTATAACAATAGAATCAGTTGATAGACATATACATAAAGGAGATTTTTATACTATACCACCTAAAACTAAACATAGAATATTTGCTAAAACCGATGTGATTATGATGGAAGTATCAACTCCAGAAATAGGTGATATTGTTAGATTAGAAGATGATTATGGTAGAGCAGATAGACTAATAAAAACTCCTGAAGATTTACCAAGACCTGAAGGATATGAAGATTATAAGTTTCCATTCTCTCTTATTAAACCATGGGGAATACAAGAAGTTGTTCAATTGTGGGTGGATGAAAATGGAAGAGGTTATTGCTTTATGAGGAATTATATTAATGCAGGCAAACAAACAAGTTATATGTATCACAATGATAAAATAGAAACAACTATTATTATTAGTGGTACTGGAGAAGCTTGGACTGAAGGTAAAGATGGTAAGATAAATAAACGACCAATAGGACCAGGAGATTCATGGACAGATGTTCCACCTATAAAACATAGAATACATGCTATAACAGATTTAGTATTTGATGAGGCATCTACATCAGAAGTAGATGATGTCATAAGGGTGCAAGATGAGTATAATAGAGAAGATGGTAAAGTAAAATCAGAACACGATGCGAGGGTAGAATGAAATTAAAACAATTTTTAAAATATATGGAGAAAGAGTTTGAGGATATGATAAATGTAAAAATAGATTTAGACTTAGGAATAGATACTAACATGAATGTGATAAATGATAAGTGTAATAATAGAATAAAGTTTTCAATAATTAAATCAAAACCTAAACCGCCAAAATGAAAAGAATAATTGGTATAGGCGGAGCAGTTATTAAAACAGGTGCTGGTGAAATGCTAAAGGAAAAAGTAAATGATATAGAACTTCTTATATACAATGGCGGCGCATTATTCCATGACTTTCAATTAGCGTTAGAAGGGTATACTTCAGTACCAATTTCTGAATTGACAAACACACTTGAAAGAATAGAAGATACAAGTTTATATTTGTGGGATTGGTTAAGAGGAAATAAAGAAGCACCTGATGGTTCGCTTGCTAAAATTTGTAATGATAATGGAATCCCTACACTTTTATTTACAGCAATCGGATGTGATTACTGGCAAATGTTTGATGATGATTGGGGTTTAATAGGAGAACATAGTAAAAAAGATTTTGATATATTCAAAAATAGAGTTCATGATAGACCATTTCATTATATTAATATGGGTTCTGCTGTAATTCATCCAGAGGTATTCTTAAAAGTTATTTCAGGAGTTAAACATGATTTTAAAGCTGATGTTGTAGACTTCTTAGATATGTATAGACCAAGAACAAGAGTAGCAGTATATGGTAATTATTATCAAATGACATTCCAAGATTATTTAAAAAATGAATTTGATATAGTAAAATGAAAATAAATATGATTGGAACAATATTTGGAACAGATGGTTATACAACACATTGTAGAAGTTTAGTAAATGCAATGTATAAATTTAATTCTGATATTAAATTAGAAGTTTCACTTCCACCAAATTGGAATAGACTTGTTAATGATGCAGAATTACAAATGATTAAAACAAAAATAAGAAAGTCAGATGTCACAATAATAATCTCACAACCTCAATTTTGGAGACTTCATACAGGAAACTGTAATTCGTTCGTGGGTTTCTTAGTTTGGGAGGGTGATAAAATACCACAATACTGGATACCTTATTTGGTGGATAGTAAGGTATCACAGATTTGGGTACCAAGTCAACATACTAAAGATGCAATTAGATTAACATTAGAAAATGACCCGTTAGGTGGTGTTGGGTGTAGTACATCTTATCCTTGTATACTTAATAATCAAAATATGTTAGATGTTGCTATGAAAGTTATGAATAAAATCAAAATAGTTCCTCATGGTGTAGATACAACTATCTTTAAACCACAAGAAATAAAACGAACTGATAACTTCACATTTGTTTGTAGCAAAGGTTGGAGAGGTGGTATGGAAGATAGAGGTGGTGTTGGTTATGTTCTCAAGGCATTTTGTGAGGAGTTCAAAAAAGATGAACCAGTGGAATTGCTGCTCAAATTAAATCAAGCATATCTTCATCCAAATATGTTACATGCTAAAATCGATGAATTAAATTTATCAAAAGATAGACCGCCTATTAAAATTTGTATGACTGAAATGCCTTACAAAAAATTACCAGAAATATATTGTCAAGGTGATGTATATGTGTGTGCTCAAAGAGCAGATGCATTTAATCTTTGTGGATTAGAAGCTATGGGTTGTGGATTACCAACAATTCAAACAGGATTTGGAGGTCAGACTGATTATACTGATGATGGTAATGGATGGACAATTAATTATGCTATATTTGATGTAAAAAATGATATAATATATGAAGGTATTAAATGGGCAATACCAGCAATAGACCATCTAAGAGCACATATGAGATATGCATATGAAAATAAAAAAGAAACAAAAGAAAAAGGTGAACAGGCTTTAAAGGATGCTCAATATTGGACATGGGATAATTCAGCTAAAAAAGCAATGTCATTTTTGAATGAACTTTAATCATACATATGATTAAAAATATTTCTAATACCTTCAAGTGCAGGAACCATTGCCATAAATAGAACATTCTTTGTTAAATAAACAAAAGCACCAGAAATAATTATTTCTAATGATATCCACACTACTTTACTTAAAGTTTTTCTCCAATCATAACCTGTCATTATTATACTTCCTTACAATTTTATAAAAAAGGAGAAGAGTTGGGGTTCTCTTCTCCATTCTCATCGAGTGAGTATAAGATATCAGTCCCATTCGTAATGATAACCGTCCTTTTCCTTGATATCTTCAACATCTTTCTCAAGAATTTCAACCAATTTATCCTCTGCTTCTTTAAGGTCTCTTTTCCTGTTGGATATTATTGTATGGATATCTTCAATAGCTTTTCTGGCTATATCTTCTTGTGTTTTTTCTTTTATTTCGACATTTAATTCATTTCCTTTCATATTTTTATTTTACCTCCTTACATCTGTGTAAACTATAAGTGGGTTGGTCGGACAAATGAAAACTGAACTTCTGCAATGTCACTCACCGCCAACCCTGGTGACTATTAAATCTTAACTTAAACAAGTTAATAAATCTGGTAATCTATCAGTTGCATTCTCTATACCTTCATCTGATGCATATTCTAAAAGACAGTTTAAAACTACTTCATTAACTGGTCCTGTTGGTCCTACTTCTCCTTGAGGTCCTGTAGGTCCTGCTTCTCCAGTTATTCCATCTTCTAAGTCATCAATGTCATCAGCATTCTTCTCTATATTATCAAACCAATTTGCATAATCTTCTAAATCTTCTAAATCATTTGGATTGATAACTACTATCTCATCCATATCATCTTGCAAATTATCTACTTTGTTTCGAAGCATACTAAGGTCATAACTATTCTCTATCACGTCTGACAAATCAACTTCACCAGGCTGATTAAGATAGGCATAACCAAATGTGCCAACTACTCCTAATATAGCAACTATTGCTACTACTAATGCAATTCCACTCATTGTTTCATTTTCCATTTTTTGTTTTTTCTCCTGCTTTCGCATTTAATTGTGGGGAATATGAACCTCGCAAACATCGAGGCAAATAAAAAGTTTGTTATTAGAGGAGTAACGAATTACTCCTCGTCTGATGCGTCTTCAGATTCAGCTTCTTTTTCAGTCTCTACTTCTTCAGCTTCTTCTGTAGTTTGTTCTGTTTCTTCTTCTGCCATTTTAATTGAATTCAAAATTTCTGCTAACTTCTTTAATTGATAAACTATCGTATTCTCCTTCATCAAGAATTGATGTAACTACAACATAAACTTTTTCTGTGTCATCTTTATCATCTTCATCAACATCTTGATAAACTACTCTCATGAATACTTTAACTTCCCAATTACCATCTTCAGCATCTTCATCTGAATACGCTCTTATTTGATAATCATCTTCATAGAAATCTGAATAAAAATTTCCTACAAAATTAAAATCATCTTCAAAATCAAGACCTATTAAATCTTCAAAAGCGTCTTCAAAATCTTCTTGTGCATCGTGAATTTGAAGTTCAGTCCAAATAGTTGATATACTTAAATTTCCCTCATAATCTTCAAAATCCCAATATTCACATCCATCAGTCAACTCACAAACTCTATCAAGTTTCTCTGTATCAACTTCTGGAAGTACAATACCTGCAACAATAGCATTTGCTAAAGCAACTTCATCAATATCAATATCAATATTATCAAGTTTCTCTCCTATCAACTTCAAATTTGAATTAAGACCTGCAGCACTGAATGCTCCAAGAATTAAGATAAGAATAGTAGCAACAACAACAGTCCAAACAACTGGCGTTTGATTTGCTTGCATTTTCTAATTTTTAATACCTCCTTCTAACTCTGTGGAAAATATCATTGAATACTTTGTAATACTCATAGAATATTCAATAATATTGGGTTTATAAATATTTATATACTATAAAATTAGGTCCCACTTGCTCTCCAAGCCTTCGTTCCTTTTGGTGTTTGTATGAATAAATTGCTGGCATCTGGTGCAGTTCCACTTACTAAATCAGCAGCATAAGTAGTTGATGAATGCCTAACTCTCACAGATTCATCGTCATTTATGATTACTGCATCTGCACTTTTAATCAACGGTAATAAATCTGTTCCGCTTCCAAACCATTCTTGAACAGGAGGATTTACTTCAAGCCCTGTGAATGAACCAGCACTTCCATTTGTACCTGCAACTCCTGCTGAACCATTATCTCCTGTACTTCCTTCTCCAGTACCACCATTACCTCTGACACCACCAGTACCGCCAGTCATTGTCTTACTTCCTGAATCTGTAAGTTTAGCATAAGTGAATTTGATATTACCAGCGTTTCCGCCTCCACCTCCTCCACCGCCACCGCCTCCTCCTGCATCAGCGTCACGTTCTTCTTGAAGAATTACTCCATTACCACCATCTCCTCCTGCTCCCCCACTTGCTGCAGATGTGACAATTGCTCCAGTAAAATTTATTACAACAGCCCAAAGATAAAAATGTATTCCTTCAATACCAGCTATAGCTCCACCACCGCCTCCACCACCAGCAGCACCATCAACAGTAAGAGCACCATCATCAACAGCACCATTATCAGCATCAATAAAAAGTGAATATTTTCCACCATCTCCACCCCAAGAAAATGCATAACCAGCACCAGCATAAGCAGCAATAGTAGCAGCACCTCCAGCACCAGCTGAATTAAAACCATTCCCGCCATTTTGCCATTGAAAAAATCCATTTTGTACACTAACTGTACCACCTTGACCAAATACAGGTGTTCCATTATTTCCAGCACCACCATTTCCACCAGTACCAAAAGCATTGGGTTCATCTACATCAGTTCCGCCTCCGCCTCCGCCACCACCATAACCAAAACCTTGTGCACCTCCAGTACCTCCAGGTCCACTTTCTCCTCTATCTCCATCACCACCTGCTCCTCCATTTGCAACTGAGGGTCCTACTATACCATTCCAAGTATTTGAACCATAAGTTCCAGGAGCAATTGAATTATATCCAGGGTCTAATCTAATACTACCAGCTATTGTTGCTGTTCCTGTACATCTAAGATACAAAACCGAACCTGACGTAACAAGGTTATTTAATCTCACAATTGTTCCTGCACCAATAGTCATATCTGTAAAATTATAAAATCTATTTGGTTTTAAAAATAAAGAGTTTCCACTAACACTATAATCCACACCTCCACCTGTCATGTTTCCGTATGACTTAACTGATGTAGTGAAAATTAATTCTCCATCTGAACCATCGCCAAAATCTGTCATTCTATAAATCCGTCCTTACCCACATTCTCCCTATATCAGGATTGCTTGGGTCTGTAGTTCTTCCTTCAATCACAAATAGTCCACTATTCATAATTATACTTCCTGCATAAATGCCTAAACTTGTACCACTAATTAAACTACCAGTAATTAAATTATCACTTGTAGTAATTGAATTTAATCTGTCCACAATTGGATTTAAACCACTTGCTCCATCACTACTACCAGTTATAGTGCCAGCTGTGAATTGAGTTCCACTTTCATATCTACTAAATAATTCTGCCATTCTATACTTTCACCTCCTTTATGATTTTTGTTTATTTTCATTTTATAATAATATCCACAATCTCCTTTCTACTCCATCTGTTGGTGATGCTACTCTCGGTTCTACTCTAAAACAATTTGGGAAGGCACTACCAGGCCAAATTATTGTATTTAATCCACTGACATAACTACCAGTAATTAAATTATCTGCAGTAGTAACAATATTAAGTCTATCAACTATAACATTTATTCCACTTGCTCCATCTAAACTACCTGTTATTGTTCCTGCAAAAGCTTGTGTTCCAGATGCATATTGACTATATAATTCCACCATTTTTTAAATCAAAAATTTAATAGTTTGTTGAATTTGCAGTTCTTGTTCTCCATCAAATACAAGTGAACCAGCTAATACTTCTCTATTCAACATTTGACTACCTACAGATGTAAATGTTCCAAACTCTTTTAGTATACACCCACTGATATCATTTGGCGCCCAATCTGCAAACATTGTTACTTGCTCAGTTGTTGTTAAATCATTTGTATTGACTTGGTTCCTATCAAATTCACTACCCAATGCTGTATTACCACTTACATATGCTATGCCACTTATACCCACAGCAATATGATGACTTACGCTATAACTGCCACCTAATGCAGCAGCCGCAACTGACAATCCCACTGTTGTTATACCCATTTTATCCTCCTTATTAATTTAATTATCATGATGTCATTACAGTACTACCTGCCCTCATATCTCCTAATAAAGAATCTGTATCATTAAAAATATTATGTCCTGGAATATGAAAATAAAAAGCACTTCCTATATCTCTACTAATGGCAGAAAAACTTGATTGTATTGTTATACTACCTGTAGCAGTTTCTAAATTTGTGATAGATGTATCAACTTCACTCCCTTCAAGAACTCTTAATCTTAATTCATGTTCTTTAAAATAATCAATAAAATTTTTAATTTTCTTATTAACTGACACAGTTAAAACTTCATTAGACAAATTATTAATTTTATTAAATGTATATTTCGCATTCAAAAGTGTATATGTTTGGCTGGATATATTGTGATAAGGAATATCAATAACTGCAGTTTCTCCAGGTGTAATATTGACTACACCGTTCACAGTAAATGTTCCACGAATTGTAGGGTCTTTGTTTGAAGATAGAAATGTATTAGCTCGTATGTTTGCTTCATCTAAATCTTTAATATTCCTGTCCACAATTACTTTATGTTTTAAACCATAAGTATCTTGACTTGTAACATCTTGTCTAATACTAACAAGAGGAGAACTTCTCAGATAATCTATAATAATGCTACTTCCTGTCCATCCAATATTATTACCTGCAGTAAGACCAGAAGTTAAAATAATTTCTGACGATTGAAAACTAACTAAAAACTGAACATTTTCATCTAATGGGTTATTCACATTTAATATTCCACCTGGTTGAATAGGAACATTAGGATTTGCGCTCCCAGTAACTGTTACATTATATGGTTTATCATCTAAAAGATAAGCACTTCCTGCTTGAGTACCAAATGTCTCTCGTGTCCCTGTTAATTGTCTATCTCCATAGACTGTGATTTTGTTAAAAATATCACTATCACTTTCATGAAAACTTGCTGAAGTTACATTAGTATTATCAAATGTTAATCCAGAAGAAACATCTTCTCTTAATTTAAAATGTAAATCCTTATCAGTATCTATATAAAAGAAGTAACCTGAAATTTCTGCCAATTCTCTAAGTGCATCAAATAAACTCACATTGTTTAAAGTTATTTTACTTATAGTAGTACTTGTAGTATCAACATTATTTATTGTTATTCCAGTGCCTACTGCATTTTGAATTATTAAAGCTTTGACAATTTCACTTGCTTCCTGATTTTTAAAAATTCTTGGAGATACAATTATATCCTGCAATATTGCACCATAATCTCTACCACTCAATTGTATACGTTCTTTCTGACTACTTCCTTTAAATTTAATACTTTCAATTATTCCTAAAAATATTTTTGTAGTAGCAGGATTAGTATCCTTATCTGCCCATATTTCAACATCTTCATTTAAACTAAAAGTATTATTATATTCACCATCATTATTG
>SDBT01015742.1_pt1 | contig 12011 bp, 11 predicted proteins | sample 2277101 | NCBI WGS metagenome assembly SDBT01 (sample SAMN10404973, study PRJNA504765) | marine sediment metagenome | isolation source: marine sediment core GS10_PC15, 103 cmbsf | place: Arctic Ocean: Southern Knipovich Ridge | collected 2010
CTGAAAAGAATGGGCTTCTTTCAGAGTCCATTCGCCAGTACAACCGGGATCAGCCGTTGCTTAGGGATGAGGTGGTAACCGGAGACGGAATCGTTCTGACATTCGATACGCCTACTGGATGGACTGACGGATTTTCGACCTTGGAGGAGCTTGAGTTTCCCGTGGATCAAGAGCCGCGCGTGATGGTGGACGTGGAGGACCACGTACAGGTAATTCAGATTGACAATGTGGAAAAGATTCAATTCAAGTCTCTGACGATTCCTAGTGCTGAGGAGGCGAGACTCTTCTACACGATTCCGCATGATGACGCGGTTCCTACTACGATTCCTACCCACGGTGTTGACGCTGTAGTAAGTCTTGCGGCGGCTAGGCTCTGTAACGCTATGGCAACGTTCTACGCAGAGACTACGGAGGCTACGCTTGGCCTGGACGTGGTAGACCGCCAGAGCAAGGCGGATTCATTCCGGTCCATGGCGGATCGGTTCAAGAGGGAATACTTGGCAATCATCAATCCGAAGACGGATGACGCAAACGCTCCGAAGCTAACCCACACGGAGCAAGACATTGACTTTAGCTGGGGTCTGCCGTTTATTACGCACCCTCGCAAGAACCGATAATATGCCGCTGGTAAGAAAAGTCAGAATCCAGATTAAGGAGTCTGAGATTCGCGATGCTGGCGGACTTGAAAACTTGATAGCTAATCGCCTGCGGAGGGGCGCTCTGGTTGCTACGGAGATTCTGAGGGGTGACTTGGCCCGTAATTCCCCGGTGAACACCGGAACTCTAGCGAACTCCTTCATCTCTCAGCCGCCGATTGTGAGCCGTAGAGATGTCTCCATGTCTATTACGATGATTCCCTATGGGCGATTCGTAGTAGATGGGCACGGCGGAAAAGGTAAGTCCCCTCCTTTCGACGTGATAAGTCTCTGGGTGAAGCGGAAGGGGTTGCACCAAAGGCTGAAGACAGCGCCATGGATGGCACAGTTACTTCCGGAGACAGCACAGGAGGGGAACGCGGCTAGGCACAAAAACAACAAGTTTATACTGGCGGAAAAGCTCATAATAGCTACTCTTTTGGTTATGAGGAAAATTGCCAGGGCTGGGGTTGAGGCTAATAATTTCTTGGACCTTGCAATCAAGAACAACCGAGAGAGAATGCTACGAGCAATTCAAAAGGGGTTAGGTGCTAAATGACGTGGGCTACTCAAGTCGCTCTCATTAACACGGACCTCCTTACCGTGGCGGGGATAGGGAAGGTAATCAACTATTCGTCTGACCGTGTACGCCATGAGAACATCGTTACTGAGTTGGCGGACTCTGGCATTGTGAACGGTGCTATGATTACTCGGGAGACTTATGAGGAGCGGAACTCGGGCGGAAGCGGTTTCCGGTTCATTGGTAAGCATGGTGCTTTGATAACCATGGTCTACACACACAAGCAGGACGGGAGTGAACAGGCTCCGTTTGACGCTCTCTTGGATGCGGTGGCGGAACAGTTCAGGGGGAATAGTACGGTGATGGTGAAGCAACCCGAAGACGGATCACAGGCGGTGGTGATTTCTCCCATAGGCCACAAGATGTTTGGTAATATGCTTGTGCATTTCGCAGAGGTTCGTTTTACCGTTGAAGAGGTCTTTACGATTACGGCATAAAGGATTCAAGCTATGGCGGCTCCTACCGAAGCGGAACTTAACACACAACTCCAGAACACGGTGAATCTGTTGGAGGAGTCCCGTGCGTTCGCTAGGGATAATTCTCCTAATCTAATCACGATGATTGACGTGGTTACGCAGAGCGTTGAGGGCGACTTTTCAACTGACGTTGTTTCGGGGGCGGAGGGATTCCGTGACACCTTCGCGGGTGCGTTTGGTAACGGTCAGACGATGCTGGAGGGCGTGATTCGTGCTTACGGCAAGTTCATTGATGAGGCTTCTACGGACATCGGGACGATTCTGGTTTCCCTTCGTAAGTTTTTCAGTGACAACGCGAGGACGGTTGAGGAGCGGGCGTTTACCTATGGGAATCCGGTTCTGTCTGGTACAGGTGATGGGGACTTGGAGCGCCTGAACATTGACGAAAACGGCGATAACATTGAGAATCAGACTCCGGATGACAAGTTCTGTAAGTGCATAAATGATGCGAACTCTGGTACGGAGCGTAACTCAGAGACTTTTGAAATTGGCGGCGGATTCGGTGGGCGTGACCTTCTGGACATTGAGGGAGTTGGTGCGGTTGGCGAGATTATCGCTACCAACAAGAACGTCTCCCTCTTAGAGAACTCCTCATTCGATGAGGGTCCCTCTAACGGCACTCCAGCCACTCCCGATGATATTCCCTCTTGGGAGAGCCTGGATACCTCAGATGTCGCTGTAGTGGTTTCTGGGACAACCTTTGAGTTCGTCACTGGCGACACTTTGACCTATCGCCCTATCGTCAATGACGATGACGTAATTTTTGGGTTGCACTTGAAGGCAGCGAATCATCGGCTCCGTCAGAAGCTCGTAAATCGTGGCATTCAGCTTGACGCGCTTTCGTCATACACGGCTCAGATTGCTTGGTTCCGTGACGGTGCGACCTATGACGGTGCAGGCACCTTGACACTGAGGGTTGGTAATAAGAGCGTGTCTGTGGCCGTGGTCGCTCAGACGGGTTGGAGCCTGTTGAAGTTTGAGGGGACTACGAATAATTGGTTCGTAAACTTCAATGAGGATGACCTGAGCATTCGCATTGACTGGGTAGAGAGTGGGGGAGACGGCATCATTGTTGATGATTGCGATTTCGTTCCCTATCAGGTTTTCGACGGTGGGTATTACCGTCTCTTTGCTGGGGAGGTTGCTTTCCTTGTTGATGACGAATTCACCTTTGCGGATACGGTGCTGGAGTCGAAGATTCAGAGATGGCTGTGGATTTTGTTTGGCGAGTACCTTCCGTCCGATGCGGCACCTACACTTGCGGACCCCTAGGCCATGACCACAGAAACAATTCGAATTGCGGGAAGGCTCGTGGCTGGGGTTACAGCACCGACCGGAGCTTTTCCGCATGGTGGGACCTCGTTGGGGTTGGTAACGGAAGCGGCGTTTCGTGTCCTTCCATTGAATTATTTCATTCGCGCTGAGGAGTTCGCCGGAGAGATAGCGGAGATTGTTGAGGGGGCAGAGGATGTTTGGTTCGCTTGTCTGACTCAGGGGGCGAACGCAGCTATGCTAGCGGAGCTATTCGGTGGTGCGACTGAATACCCTAATTCAGGCAAGCCTGCGAATCGCCTAGCTTCTGGACGTGCTACGTCTATTCTGTATTCTCCGCGAGACGATTCGGCGTTTGGAGGAATTGTACTCTTCAACGCAATCCCCATGTGGGACCCGGATAGTCGGGTTCCTTTGAATATTCAGGAGGATTTCGGGTTCCCGATATTCTTCCGTGGAATTAGAGATGACTCAAGCGGAAAGGTGTATGAGCTACTATAATGGAACTACTCAAAGCGGCTAAGCTGATAAAGCTTCCTGACACTCTGACTGCCGAAGCACAAGAACTCCTGGAAGATCATGCAATGCTCTTCGTGGAGGCCGGGGGCACTGTCTCCCTTGCGGACTGGCAGAGGCTTACGGATTACTCCAGGGCGGCGATTGTGAGTGCTCAGAAGAAGCTTCGGGCTCAGAGTGCATTCTTGTCAGGATTAGCTTTCCAGAGTAAACTGGGGGCGGCTCAGGTTTTTGCTGAGATTGACGGCGGGCAGATGCTCGCCAAGACATATCTGGAATCAGAATTAGATAGGCATATTTCAAACGCTCATGGGTGAAGAAGCCGAAATCTTCAAGCTGGAAATTGACATAGTTTCCAGCGACGATTCACGTAAACGCGCAAGACAGCGAGACGAACGCCACGGAGGGCGGCAGGGTTCTAGCGGAGCGCGTGGCGTGGCTGCGGGCGCGGGAGCCGCAGCGGCGACGGGCGGGATTCGTGGGGCGGCTATACTCCCCGGGGTAGGGCAGGTGGTCAAACCTGAAGTCAAGTTGAACGCACAAGAGGTTGCTGACCAAAAGAAGAGGCTAAAGAAGCTAACTCCTTCGGAGAAAAGGGCTGCGCTAAAGAAGAGTTTGAAAAACATTCGGAGCAAGGCTCCTAGAATTGATAAGAATTTCTTCTCCAACATAGCAAGCTCCACTCTGAGAGCGGCTCCGCTAATTGGTGGTGCTTTGGCATTGGGATTCTTCCAGGTGATGAATGCTGAGCGCTTGTCAGCCTTGGATGAACTTACTGGGAATGTGGGAACGTTGGGGAATGTCATCAAAGCGGCCCGTGAAATCAAACCTCGTTTTGAGGCGGCGGCTAAGACGATTTCCCAGACGGTGGACATAGGGAACGCCTTCGGCGCTCTCGGTACTCTTCCTCCGTCTGGGGAGTTCGGGGAACTGATTCCGCTCCTGTTCAAGGTCAATAAGGCACAGTCACTTCAACAGTTCGACTTGAAGGAAGCGATGTTTCGCTCTGCCGGTTCTACAGTTCGCAAGGCCATAGAGAAAACGGCAACAGAGGGTTTTGTAGGTGGCCTCGTAGACACATTCAGAGGCGGAATGAGGGGATAGTATGGCACCTCCTGCAAGAACACTGAAGATCACCTACGGTGGTGTTGAGTTCGGCGGTTCGTCTGCCAGACAACTTGACGGGCCCCTGAGGCTCAGGACTCATAACTATGAGACCCTGATTCTTGAGTTTGATTTCATCATTGCCAAGACTACCGTAGCCTTGTTCGCGGCGGAGGTGGTAGCTGTTGAGGCGGCGCTCCGGACCCCTAACGTTCGCCTTCTGATTGAGGACGGCGCAACTGTAATCCAAGACTTTAATCCTGACCCGGCTGAGAACACGGGTTTCAATTCTCGTGGTGAAATCCTCAAGCAGGGTGAGCTTTCTTCTGACTCTGTAGTGACCCGGAAATATACGGCTTCAATTGAGGTGCAACTCCCGGCTACCGAAGCGGGGAAGTCTGGGAGGCGTAACGTACTAATCAGCATCATTCCCAACGAGGCCGATCATTTAGACATCACCGTTGAAGGACAGTACACGGCGCTTACGACTAACTCAGCCTCCGATCAGTACGATGCGGCGCATGACACTTTTATCGCTACGGTGATTGCTACTTACGGTGCGGGCGGGACCTTCGAGCGCCTTGAGAAGGAGCGCGTTCCTGATGATGAGGATAAGGTTCTGGAGTTCAAGACCGTCTTGAGGGAGATTGTTTTCGATCAGTCTTCGGCTGGCACTGATAACACCGTGATAGTTGATCCGGTGATGAAGGTGAAGCGCATCAAGGATCATACTACTCCTAATGCTCCCGGGAGCCCTCTCTCTAGGGTCGGGGGGCATGCAACGAGTGGCGTGGCCGTTAAGAAGTTTATCACAGGCGAAATCCTCTACGAGGCCAATATTGAGAAGTCTTTCAGTTCGGCTACCGGGGCGACTCGCCAAACGGATATGGTGAATCTTTTCGAGGGCACAATTCGTCCGTGGATAATCACGAGCATCAAGAAGGTGATGGCGGTTACAAGTGTGGCTATCATCTTGTCTTCCCCTGAGACGGACCTATACACGGGGCGCATTACGGTGACTGGAACGTTCGTAGCGGCTCCGCTAGGGGTTAGGGTAGTGGATTACTCACTTGAAGAGGAGCTACAGTCCGAGAGCGGGGATACTCTTGTCCCTGTTTGGTCGGGTAAGAAGTTGGACAAGGAGAAATTTCCGAATGCGGCACGGCTCTTGATGAAGCGACTGGAAATTTATAAAGCGGTTGAGCGTGGTGGGATTGCATGCCTCGCAAGAGTGTTTGGAAACCCGTTTAGGGGAGAGGGAAATCTCCCTGCCATCACAGGGGTTTCTGGCGGTGAGTGGGTTCTGGCGACGAAAAGACTCGTAGGCAAGCCTAAGGTATTTGGCATTCCAAATATTGCAGGGACTAATCAATTCAGCTTCGTAGAATACACCTACGAGAGCTTCTACGAATACAGAACAATTCCTAGCGGTGGATCGTCAAGTGGGAGGCCTCGCCGTCCGATTACTCCAACAGGCGGAAGGCGTGGGGGCGGAATTCAAAACATAGAGATTTAAGGAGTGTTGAGTGAGCATCAGGGCAGTTCTCAACGGAGTCCCCCTTGTAGGGAGCGCCATAAACAAGTGGCGCTTCAAGGAAGGCGTGCGTCCGGTCGTTGAAACGCTGACGATAGCGGAGCGGAATGTGCATCGGATTATTCCGTTGGGTGGGAAAATCCTTGGATCAACTCTTATCGTTGATGACGGTGAGACTCGCCCACTCGTAGTAAAGAAGCTGACGATTATTGGCTTGCTCCCTGGAGAGGACCCTCATACGAGGAGAATCGTTGTTGCAGATAGGCGTTGGCTTTGGAGGTATAAGTGGGTGCTCCGGCGCTTCAATATTCGCAAGCGTGGAGCGTTCCAGCGGCGCGGGAAGTGGAATGAGAAGCTTCAGCCTACACCGACACAGGAGGTAACCTATGCTCGCTGGAGCCTTGACCCTCTTACAAATGCTCCGTGGCGTCCCAGGCGGGCGATGCTCTCGGTTCTTACTGATGATGATGCGATAGCCCTGAAAGAGAGCGATGTTTTCTTTGATAAATCCCTTGGTGTGGAGTTTCAGACCTTGGACTTGGAGAATGTGGAGCTTGACGATAGAGGCCACTTGTCTCTTCAACGCACCCTCCAGTCTATGCCGGGCACCGCCCTTTACGTTGATGAGGATGGAGATGTAGTAATTTATCAGAGGAATTCAGGATTCGAGGCGCGGGTTCTGGAGGAGTCTGGTCACGAGATACAGCAAGGTGGACACGTTGACTTCGTGACTAATGAAGAGGTGCGTCCGGAATTTGTTGACGTGTATTTCACGATTGAGGCTGAGGTTCGATTTAACTTTCGTGAGACTTCCAGCCGTACTTTTGCGAAGCCGAACATAGATCAGAGGGACCTTGACAACGTTCTCCCCTGCCCGGATTTCCAGTTGAACCTTGCGGACGGGCGGAAGGTCACACAGGGGACTTGGCTTGAGTTCGCGGATTTCCTTGATTCTGCTGTAGTAAAAGCTGGGAGGGGTCTGCTTGAGGGCCTGTCTGTTACGAAGTGGTTCAAGCTTATCCGTCAAGCATTCATTCCCGAATTGAACCTGTGGTCTGCGATGCTCATGGTTGGTATTCTGACACCGAACAGCGACGAACAGGATTGGGCGGCTAGGGTCGCTGCGATTGAGAAGCACTTTCGAACTACGTTCCGGATTTCCCCCAGGTGGCTTGACCGTATCCTGTCTATGAAGGATTACCTTGTGGGAACGATTGATCCGGCTAATGGTCAGAGAGCACCGGCCATTGCGTTCGCGGACCATGCGATCAAGACGAACTTCAAGGGGTTCGTGCATCTCGCTCGAAACGGCAAGGACATGCGCTACGCAACCAACGTGACTGGGTACAATGACAACCTGGACAATGCCGTTCCGGCTCCCGCTACGGTGAGTATCTCTGACCCGGATCAAGGGATTATCCGCATTGATTATCAGACCGACCCCTACAACCTGGAGGATAAGGTTTTCCCTTCGAAGATTGACAACCTTCCGGGCCCTGGAGTCAAGGAGGCCAAGAAGGGGAGACATCAGATTACGATGGACGCTACGATCAGGAAGGGGTCTGCTAAGCCCTCGTTGAGTGCTAACCACAGGATGGCAGTTGTGATTACTTGTGTTCCAGCATCTCCGAACAATAAGAGGCAGCTTTACAGAATTAGAATCAAGGCGGATGATGTCAGGACACGTCTCCCATCATTTATGAGAAACAGTCTCAACAAAACAAACAAGGGCCTCGTAGAGGAGGTTAGGATTGGGGCCGGGTTTGAGACCGCTCGTGTGCGGTGGAAGGATACGCGCTCCAGGGACATTGAGAAGATTTTTGGCGTGATACCTGGGGACCCCGACTTCAACGACCTCATCATAAACGATAAACCTGGGCAAGGTGCTGTTTCTCTTGGCGGTGGTACGGCTGCGAGCATTCGTGAGATTGCCCTTGCGGCGGCGACGGCTGTCTACGCCAGCTACAATGACCGATTCATGGGAAGCAAGACGGTTCACGGCAAAGGGGGGCTTCTTCCTGCCGGTACAATGGGTGAGATTGTTCACGAGGTGGGGACAGATGGCAAGTTTACTACGAGCCTGGACCTTCCGGATGAGATAGAAACACTTGACATTTTCGCCTTCTTGAACGATTCTACTAGGCGGATCATCCTCAAAAACGCTCAGGCTACGAGATGACTGGCATTGGGACAATTGAAAAGGTGGGGGTTATTCCCGTCCAGGACTTTTCCTTTCGCACCGGCAAGCGCCGTGGGAAGGTAGATGTAGGCCAGCGTGCGGTGCGTTACGGCGTTCGCATTACTGACCGTGAAGATGAGAAGGGGCAGCTTGGCCACTTCGTAATTGATCCTGATGTAATTGGAGACTTTCTTGACGGCGTAGGTTGGCCTGCCACGGAGCCTCCGAGAGTTGAGGCTGGACAGATAAAGAGGGAAAACGGAGCCTGGATGGGAGCGTGGCCCGCTGTGCTCACAAGTATTCCTCAGCCTATAAATCCTAAGGCTATTAGCAGTAATCCCCTTCTAGGACCCTCCACCGTTTACAAGGTGCGTCCGCTGTTTGAGCATCCGAAGATTGGACTGAAGGGAGACTTGCGCTTTGTAGAGCTTGAGGTGATTCCTGCGCTTCCTGATTTGAAGAAGGGTACGAAGGGAATCGTTTTGAATCTTACGCATGAGGATAAGCAGGTTCCGGTTTTCATGCCGATCAATTCAGACAAGCTTATAGCCCATTGGCTGAACTCTCCTAACGATCAGTCAACCACGGTGTTCGACATTAACAGGGATGGGATTCCGGACCCCGACCGCAACGCTCGCATAGATACAACGTGGCAGGTGCGAGAGTGGACAGAGCCCTGTCAGAAGGCTCCTGTGATTATTCCTCCTACGGGAAAAACAGGAGTGAAGCCTAGAAAGCCCAGGAAGCCGCCAGCGCTTCAGAGTTCGGCCAAGTACGGCGTGGCTATCAACGCTAAGCGCTCGCACGAAGGCCCGGGGTATTTCTTTGCAACGTATCCGGGAATGGATGCGCTGTTCAGCTTCTTGATGAACGGACCTCTCAGGCCTGCTACTCTTCGTCACAAGTTGGCGGATCGGCCTACAGATGGTCCTCTCGTGGCTGGGGCGCTTGATACTAATGCTTATTTCACTGGGGGCAATGAGCCCTACGATGGACCTTTGAGGTTTATCGAACAACCGTACCCGGAGGTGAATGACGGTGTGCATCCTTACGAAGTATTTCGTCACATGGATTTCAGGGTGAAGCACGGGTTCAGGTGCCGAAACATTGAAGGCGTGTGGAAGGAGTTTGTTCGCTTGCCTGTTACGGAGACTCCTCCTTGCACGCCTACGAAGCAACTTGATACGATTCTGAGCGGTGACAAGGACTTTGTACAGAGGACCTATGACCGTGCCAGTAATCTAGTCTACATGGGGAAGGTCCAAGCTAACGGTCTCATCTGGCAACCGCGCTCCGGAGTGCTCCGGGGCCCACCTAGCGTGTCGGCGGCTTCACGGTCCAGGGCTGTTAAGTTGAGTTCAAGCGAAAGAATCGTCATAAGGAGGCTTGTTCTATGAGTGCGTTCTGTCAACGCCAGCCTGACGGCTCCCATATATGATTTCCGTATTGGGTCGCCGGAGGCGGTCAGTGGTGTCCAGCAGCAACCCCGGGGTATTTTCCTCAGGGGACGTTGAATTGTTACGGCACTCCTCCGCCAGCGGTTCCGCCTCAGGTATCGGGTCCTCAGAATAAGCTTGGTAAAAATCCAAGCGGTAACAAAATCGGTACTGCTGGGAGCAAGCCGGTTACTAAGAAGGATCAGCCGAAGGACATCAAGAACGGCAGACAGTCTAATGTCAGGCCTATCACCGGCCCGGAAGAGAGGCCCCCTCCTCCTGAGGCGTGCGGCCCTGCGATGTCCAGGGTTGATGATCGGAAGACCTCCAGCCGTTACGGCGGAGATTCGTTGGATGAGCGGTTGATGGTTCCCACTGTGGGAAGCATCAGCTATCTCAACGTCTACGATGAGAACAAGCACTACGCGGCTGCTACGGTAACTCAGAAGGGAGTCATCAAGCGGCGCGGTGATAGGATTGATGTCTACCACCGGCCTACGGGTCCCGGGATAATGGTCTTCCATGCTCCGGAGTTCCAGGACTACCACCTTTACGGGCAGAGCGTCACACCAGAGGGGAACTGGCCCCGAAACATCTCTGCAAACGCTGTGCTCTTTCACAATCAGGGAAGGACTGACGGTAACTCTGACGATGACGGGAAGACGATCATTGCGATTGGCGGGGCATTGCCGACAACGCACAAGCCGTCTTTAGGTGCCTACCTGGACCTTGACCTGACTGAAGGGGGATGGCTTTGCATCATCGGTACAGACTCAGCCGGGGCAGACGATGATAGCAAGGGAACGAAGATTAAAGGTGGGCTGGTTATAGAGTCGGGTCCTCTGCCCGCCTCGGGGACGTTTGACGCGGAGATTCGCTCTGACAATGCTGACTCAAACATCCTGAAGGTCTGGAATGGTTCAGAGTGGGAGCCGATTGTCACGGAGACTAAGGTTAGGAGAGCCTTCCGAAGAAACCTTTCAACCTATGCGTCGGTGGAGTCTGAGTTTCTTGGAGTTGGCTTAGTCACAGACAGTGTAGTTGCCATCGCAGCCGGTGCCGGTGCCGGGGTCGTGGGCTCCAATGCGCTTGACAAGACCAATCACCCTGGAGTATGGGGGCTCAGTACGGGAACGGATGAAGACGGACGTATATTCATTATTGGTGGCTCTAATTTCGGATTCCATATTGGGGTAGGTGGAATCGTTCGCTGCGGAACATGGTTCAGGACTCCAGGTTCTCTATCCACGGCTCTTGAGGACTACACTCTTCGAACGGGGATATTCAATATCGCTCTGCCGAATTCAATCACTGAGGGTCTCGGCTTTGAATACGACCGTTCTGTATTCGGTGGTAATTGGCAACTCATCACCGAAGATGCGGCTGAGACATCAGAGGACTCCGGAATAACTGTGGCAATTGATACTTGGTACTTGATGGAGGTTGAAGTCAACGCAGCGGGCACGATTGTTGAATTCTTCCTTGACGGGGTATCTGTGGGTATATTAGCTGTAGCAGCTAATATTCCGAACGGGACCGTTCTTGACCTTTTTTACAACTCCCATATTATGAAGCTCGGTGGTACGACGGCTAGGGTTGCCTACATAGACGCCTACTACCTGGACTTGGAGATAACTAGGTAATGGTTGATCGGGTCATAACGGGAAGCGGTGCCACAAAGCCGGTGGCAATCCGGTTATTGAAACAGGCAGATTTACCCGTGCCCCCTAGTGCCGATGAAGGCGCAATATTCATTGAAGACCTTCCGATAACCCGCCCCGTCTTTGTTGACAGTGCGCTCAATCGATGCCCCATGTCGGCTATTCTGGCGTTCGGAGCCCGAAGCATCAGCGGTAGCACAACTAACCGTTTCCTTTTTCCCGGAGGCAGTGACAGTTCGACAGCCAAGACTACTGAATTGTCTATGCGGATTCCGAAGGTGGGAGTTTTGCGAAGTCTTCACGTTCGGGTAGAAGACCCCCGTGGTAACGCCAATGACGTGGTTTACACAGTATTCAAGAACGGTAGCAGCACGGGCCTGACAGTGACGATGCAGGCCGATGCCAGCGAGGGAGCGGATGTAGCAAACACGGTTACAGTAGCGAAAGGTGACAGGATTTCTCTCAAGGTTACCAAGGCGCTAAGTGTAGGCGCGGCTCCGAGAGACGTGTCTGTAACGATGGAGTGCACCTAATGCTAGGTGGAGACATTGAGGCTCATACTGGTAACGCTGCCTGCGGCGCAGGCGACATGCACATGTTTCTGATTACCTCAGCCGA
>SDBT01015743.1_pt1 | contig 12011 bp, 20 predicted proteins | sample 2277101 | NCBI WGS metagenome assembly SDBT01 (sample SAMN10404973, study PRJNA504765) | marine sediment metagenome | isolation source: marine sediment core GS10_PC15, 103 cmbsf | place: Arctic Ocean: Southern Knipovich Ridge | collected 2010
ACATTGGCTATTTCAAGGCCGTTGTCAGATATTGTGTGTGTGAGTAGTTTAACAAGTAAATTATTATTAGACGATGAAAGCGAGGTATGTTATGGAAGTTATTTTATTAGATGGTGACGAAGTGGCTTACAAGGTGACACCGAACGAAGCGGAAAGAATAGCTTTGTCGGCTATGGCCGATGAGCCGGGTAACAACACTGCTGAAGTTATCGCCGACATTTTGGCAGATAACATCTCAATAGATTAGTTTTATCGGGGGGGACGTAATTATATATAAGGGAGATATAAAATGTATGTTAGACAGAACAGTGAGCAGGGACATTTATTTGTCGTTTCCCTAAATACATCGGAGGTCAAGATTATGGAAAAGATAGCAAAGGGATTAGACAGAACGAATCAAAGGGTATTGCATGACGTTCTGGTTTGGGTATTTAAGCGATGGGAAAAGAAGGTTTCATAATAGGAGTTTGACAATGGCAAAGTTAAAAGTCAAGGGCAAGGAATTTATTTTGCGTTATCGTGATTGCAGGGACATTGACACGTCATCGAAGTTTTGTCGTTCGGTGACATTGAAAAAGAATCATCTTGTCTATATCACTCGTTCCGGCATTAAGCTTAAGTTACCGCTTAAAGGTTTGGTGATTCTTAATATTGATTTGATAATGATGATACGTGGTAGGGTATAACCGATGGCGAACATATTCAAAATCCGATTGCGTTTGTTATACCATAAAAATGCTGAGTTTATATGGGTAAAATCTTTAGACTTTTATTATTGTACGATTCGTTATGTCGATATAGATGGTGTTGAACATAAGATAAAAAACAATCGTGTTGCTGATTTGTCTGTTGACGTATCGATTCTAAAAACTAATGGGTAGTAAATCATGGACAGAGTATTCAGAATTTGGATTCGTTATCAATGCACAACGACGGAGGTCGAGATTTGGGTCAAGTCTGTTATCTCTAATCCGTTGGCTATTATTGTTGTCACGATGAACGATAACGAAATAGAGATTCCCCATAGAATGATAGGGACATGTAGAATCGACGTTTCGGAAATTATGGAGTATTAACAATGGCGAAAGTTATCAAGACTTATAGAGTTACAAGCTGGTATTGTCCGATATGCGAATCGACGATGATTTATTATCGCCGCAAGTTAAAAAATCATTGCTGCCGAACATGTGGTTCGGAGTTCAAACTAATTAAGGTCAAGAAAAAGAAAGGTAGGTAATGTATGAGCTATAAAGAATTATTAGCCCAGAAGAAAAAGGACAAGTCAGGTCGAGAATTAACAGCCGCATACATCAAGTTCGATAAAGTAGGTGTATCGGTTGTCGGTCGTTTAATGGCGATGAACGCGGTATCGGGTTCAATGGGGGCTATCGGTTATAAGCAGTATCTTTTCCACACCGATGATGATTTGGTCAAGTGTGCTTTGGGTTCTGCAACCGACAACGAAGCCGGTGCGTTAATGAACATCGGCGGTATTTATTCAGTGACTTACAAGGGTAAAGAGTCATTGAAGGGCGGCAGGAGCATTAACAAATTCGAGATTATCGAATTGGAAGCTGCCGGTGAGTCTGGCGTCGGTGGTGTTGCCGATGTTCCGTTTTAGTTATTGACCAAAGCTTAGATTAGTGGTATAAGGTAGTGTATTGGAGAATGGAGTTGTATTATGGCCAAACGAAGCTCACGTAATAAGATTCGGTTCCATGCTGAAAAAGCCGCGAACGACATCGATAGAGCGTTAGAACAGTTGCTTAAGATTGACATTATAGCGAACGACCGCAGCGACCAAATAAACCAAACAGTTCCGAAACTCGTATTTATCTTGGAAGGTTTCCGGAAAATGTTGTTACAGTGGCGTGAAACGTTATAGGTTCTAATACCCTCCTCCTCCTATGTTGGATGGGACAGTTTTATCGCTGTCCCATCTATTTTCAAAACGGATATATTGTATACTTAAAAGGAATTATTATCATGTATGAACGGGACATTGCACAAATTGACGAGTCTATAGAGGCGGTGACAAAGCTTAAAGATATTTACCTGCGTTTCAATCAAACTCCGATAAAAGGTTTGGAGCAAACACAATCCTTCTTTGGTCTTATGGTGACGGCCTGCGATTATCTCATAGAGAATAGCCGCATTTTAAGACGTAAATTAACGGAAATATAGAAACACGGAGGTTTTATAATGGCCTTTAGTCGAGCAATGGCAAGGGCAATGATGCCGAAACTTGTCGGGTTTGGATGGTCGGCAGCTCATATCAATAAATGGTTGACCGGTTACGGTGCATCATATCGCAAGTCGATATTCCTGTCCGATGTTCGCCAGATACGGCAGCTTATGGAGTTTGGTTCAAGGGTGGTTTCAGCACCGCCGACAGCGATAATAACCAAAAGCCAAATGTCCGAAGTTGATTTGAAACATCGTGAACGAAAGTATCGGATATATGCTACCGGTAAATATACTGATATGGAAACCGGACGTGTTACATATCGGAATTTGTCCTTTTACGATGACACAACACGGAGCAAACAAGGTTGGGCGGATGAATTTGAGCAGGCACAATTGGAGATTGCATCGGCTCCAGGAACGATTGTATCGGACATAAATATTTTAGCTGTCGAACATAACCGGACACAACCCTATTGATTATCGATTATCACAATAAGAAGTTAAGCCGATTGTCTGGTAGTAAGATTCCGCAAAGGTGGTTATTTTTTGACACCGAAACCAAATCCCGACCGGTTTATGACAACGATTCCGATAGACTATTAACCGGATGGGACGCGTTTTTATACAAAGACGATTTCAAAGGTTGCCAAAAGTTACGCATGAAATTATGTTGGACGATGTTTGCCCGTTATGACAAGCAATCCGGTTTTGTTGGTGACAGTTGGAAGTTCTTTACAGATACGAAAAGGCTTTGGGAATATATAGTAACATTACCGGTTAAAGGTTCCCCTTTATATCTTATTGCTCACAACATCTTTTTCGATTTACAATGCAGTGACTTCTTTTACTGGTTGACAAAGGCCGGATGGGTTTTACAGTTCTTATACGATAAGGGTTTGACTTATATATTATCAATCCGCAAAGGTGATTTGGTTATAAAGTGTTTATCAAGTACGAATTTTTTCCCGTTCGGTCTGAAAAAACTGGGCGAAACCGTCGGCGTATCTAAAATAGAGATTGATTTCGACAAAGCAACACGAACACAATTAATCGACTATTGCCGAACCGACGTCAAGATATTAAAAGTGGCAATGCAATATTATTTGTCATTACTTCAAACGTCGGATTTGGGGTCTTTTAAGTTAACAAGGGGGAGTCAAGCTTTTAACGCTTATCGATATAGGTTTATGGCTAAAGACATATTCTTACACAAGCATGATGAAGTCACCACGTTAGAACAATCCGGATATTTCGGCGGTCGAGTAGAGGCTCGTTTTTTGGGACAATGCAAAGGGAGGTCATTTATACATCTTGACGTTAATAGTTTATATCCTTTTATTATGCGAAATTGTTTTGTACCTGTCCGATTAGTCCGGCATAAAACCTGCGGATCCGCAGACGAGATAAAAAAACTCCTAAAATACTATTGTATCATGGCCGACGTCAATCTAAAGACCGACGAACCGGCATATCCTTACCGATACAAAGGAAAGTTAACGTTTCCCGTTGGTTCCTTTACGACAACTTTATGCAGTGAGGGTTTGTCTTATGCCCTGAAAGCCGGACATATTGAAAGTGTTGGTTTTCATGCAATTTATGATAAGGCAAAAATCTTTACAGACTACGTCGATTATTGGCATGGTATGCGAAAAAAATATGCGAAGTCTGATAATAAAGTCATGGTCGAGATTGCAAAGAATTTCCTTAATTTTCTATATGGCAAGTTTGCACAACAAAAGGACATTGTCGAAATGTATGACGACATAACATACGACGGATATTTCAGGGAGGAGGTATTTGATTTGGTGACAAGAAAAACCGAAGTGACAACGAAGCTTTTCAATCGTGTTTTCCGAACGTTTGACCGACAACCGAGCAACATATATTTTTGCGGTATTGCCGCACATATTACAGAATCGGCAAGGTTCTATTTGTATAAGCTTATGAAAATGGCAGGTTTGCCTAATGTCTTATATTGTGATACTGATTCACTTAAATTACAGGCTAAATATCTACCTGTATATAAAAAGATGATTCACCCTACAAGGTTAGGAGCGTTAAAACTGGAGGGGACATCGAAAGCGTTATCGATATTCGGTGCTAAATACTATGTCACCGAATCGTCACGACGGATAAAAGGTGTCCCTGCAAAAGCTGAATGTATCGGGGAATATCGTTATGAATATACACAATTCTTCCGGCAGGCTAAACACCTTCGAAACCAGATAACCAGATTTATGACGATTAAGAAGGTGACAAAAACAGTTGCCCCATTTTACGATAAGGGGACAGTGTTGGCCGATGGTCGAATCATACCTTTGGAGTTTTGAGTTCCGCCGATGTTTTTCTCATAGCCTCAACTGTTTTTTTCATCCGTTCCATTGATTCGGTCGTAACTTCGGCTTTACGAACCGTTTTTTGAACCAATGCTTTTAATTTATCCTTGAGAAGCGGCATACATTTCATCCCTTGATATTTTATCTATCTCGTCTAAAAACATATCGATATATTTGTCTGTATAATTAAGCTTATACATTTCAACCCTGTATTGGTCTTTATTGATAATCTTGTTTTTCAGGAATCGAGCAAGTTCGGATTTTGACGGCGTCTTTTCCTTGTCGTATTTCTCCAATTGCCACGAATCCATTAAAATATCTATTTTTTGTCCTGATAGATTAAGCTGGTTTAATTTGTCCCTTGCCGTCGATGATGTTATCAAACTGAGCAGGAATCTCTTTTTAGTTGATTTTACTATGTCACCCTGTAATTTTTTGTCTCTGTTATATTCCTCAAAGGTTATTAAAAAATCAGCTTCGTCGGGTGAAAATTTCAGCAGGCTTAATAACTCGATTGCCTCCTCTTTTGTCAGGATATATTCCTTGAAACCGTTTAGTATCTGTCCCTTTGTTAGACTGATAACAGAACCGGCATTATAGGCAATAGTAAACTCCGTCATTTTAGCGGCTTTTGTCTCATCATAGCCGACATCCATATATGCCCGTAAAAGCTCCTCAACTGTCAGTACGCCGGCTTTGTGCATACGACGGACATCAACACGGGTATAGGGCATATAAGCTATGGCAGTGAGCTTGTCACGCCAAAACGGTGCTATCTCTACCGTCCTGAACAGGTCGAACAGTTCCTTCTTGTCTATTACCCCCCGATGGAGCATTTCATAGCCTTGTTGGATGGCTGGCGTCTCCCAATGGGCATACCAGTATTTTAATGCCCATTCTTTACTAATACCCTGCATACCGAGCCATTTAACCTGCTCATCGGGAAATTCGTCGGCATATCCGTAGTGTTCTATCATGTCCGGTTCGAACGCTTCTTTTGCTACAAGGTGAAACAAATCTTGTGCCCCGGGAATTAACGGCCATCCTTGAACCATCTCTTTAATTCTGGTATCGGTAAAACCAAGCTCCCTCATTCTCATAAACATTCTATCCTCATTCAAAACACCCCGCAAATATAAATCCCTGATAATATTTTCATCGTATGGTCGGTACAAGGCAATGAATAAAAGGTCGATTTGTTTTTCACCTAATCCGGTGTTTTTCATAATCTGGCGGATTTCCTTTGCCTTTTCCGGTGCTATTAAAGCAGCGGGCATAAGCTCCCTGAATTGTGCATCTTCCGGTTCGTATTTAGCGAAAAGCTTACGGCGTAAATCAGCACCGGCAACATAAACCATTTGCTTCGATGCCGAACCTAAAATTCCCATTGCGATAATAAGATACGCAAGAAAATTAAAGGGTGTTGGTATCTGGTTTAAGGTGTTAAAATCCCGACGTGTTTCCTCATCAATCCATTCATGTTTTTTGCAATAATCGGTAAACCGAATCCATCCGGCGTCACCGACTTTGTCCCACCACTTACCAATATCGATATTGACTTGATGGCGTATTCTAAAAAATATACCTTCGAAAGCAGTCCAGACATTATCGAAACCAGCGGCAAAAAATCCGCTGATTCTGTCCCACAAAACAGACATGAACGTCGAACGTTCCGGTTCATCGAATCTCTTAAACTGTTTACCCAATGCCATTTAATAATCTCCTACAAACCAAGTTTCTACTTGTCTGGTTTGTTTGCCTGCTTTGAAAGCAGGAGTTTCTATTTCAGGAATGTACCATTCCAAAGGTGGCGGTTTATATGCCAAAGCTTTTAGTATAGCTTCCATCGTTGTTATTTCACCTGCAACATGGGAGTTCCATTCTTTTGTTTCGGTTCGTTCGGCTCTTGTAACAATTTCAGCAAGTTTATATTCCTGTTCTAATCGTAAACCGTCCGGCATGTTGTCGATGGTTCTTAAATAGTCGGCAGGTCGTGACAGGTCATTATACAACTGATATAACTTTTCCTTTGCAATGATTTGGTTGCGTTCTAAAATATCGATTATACCGGATATTTGTGATATGTAGGGTAGATATATTTCACTTCTCCACGATTCGATTTGTCCCCACATCAAATTAGCTTTTAACGCAATATCTTCACTCCACTTAAAGGGCAAAGCTTCAAGGTCGGCAACATATTTTAAGCGTATTTCATTTATATCCTCCAAAGTCTTTTCACCGAACCCGATAATCCCTTCGATGGTTGAAAATATATTTCGTTGTGCGGCGGCTTTATTGTCGATTGCCGGTTTGATGATAAGCTCATTCAAGTCTTCCCATATCCTTTGCGGATTTTTTCTATAATTTGCCGAAGTGTCCTGAATCCTGCCTAATAGATTTTGAAAGTCCTGCAGCCAGACAACCTCCGATAAATCATAACTCCGTCCGAAAAAACTCGATACATCAAGTACGGTATTTCTGGCTATGTTAATAGCTGTTTCCAGATAGCCGACAGGTAGTTCGACAGCTTTGGCAAATTCGGCAATTTGCCCCCAAACTTTTCTCATCATGTCCCTGTATTGTGCGGATACTAAAAAAGCTATATTATGAACGTTCATTATCGTAGTAAAATGTATTGCTGTTAAAAATGCCGAAAATGCCCCCTTCAATGCAGTGGCAATTGTAAAAATATTACCTGATTGCAAAGCAGTTTGCAATGCCAGTTTTGTTTCAATGCCGATTAAACTACTCGGCAGCAATGTAACAACCCCCGACAACAAACCGCTTACCGCCGTTACTGCAATAGATATGACAGCAGTAACGGCAGCAGCGACAGCAGCGACAGCAGCGACAACGGCGGTAACGATAGAAGCTACTATTACCGTCACCGAAGCGACAGCAGCGGCGATTGTACCGCCGATTAGTAATGATAAACCACCAAAAATTCCCATTACTTAAATTCCGTCAATAAGGTTTTGCGTACTTTTTCACCCCATGCAAGTTTTTCCTCAATCATCGTAACATCTACACCAATACTCTTTAGAGTTGCTACGGCATGTTTGGCTTTTTCAATGTCACCATCTAAGTTTTCCAAGTTGCTACGGATTTCAGGCGGTAACTTCATCGGGTCGAATTTGTTTGTAGTTGCCATAATATTACCTATTCCTCATAATCAAACATTTTGTCAACGAACGACATTAAAGCATCGTCCCATTCGGAATCATCATCGTTGATAGCCTTATATAAAATACCTCTTATAAGATATTTATAGGCTGTTTTCAGGATTAAGAGAATCCCGACGGCTTTTATATCTTCAAACTTGCTCATAGTTTTCAATCCTCACTTTCGTTTTTACTCTTATCACAACCAATATGATTATTGATGGAGTTCATAACCCACGATAGATTAGTCTCCACCTTTGTTATTCGGTGTTCAAGTCTCACGGCTGTAATTATCACCGTGATTATAACAGGTATTGTCGAACCTGCAACAATTAAAAACGCCTGCATAATAAAATTCTCCGATAGTCATATAATCATTAAATGACAGCCAGTTTTTGCGTTCCTCCAGACGAACTAACAGTTATTTTACTACCGACAGGCCCCCATTTTACAATCTGTCCTGCCGTCAAATATCGCATAATACTTCCCCCACATGTACTACTGTTATAAATCCTGATACTGTTTGTATTGTTACGGTGTGCGATTAAAGTTACTTCAACTTGTGACTCCTCACAAATAACAACACAACCCGAAACATCCATATAATTCAAGGTAGTTAAAGTTTCTGTATTGTCGGCAGTGTCCCCTGCTACAGCTATAATATCAATCAGCCTCAATATCGTTGTATCAAGACGGGTGATACTGGTTTGTAGTTTTGTATTTGTTGTATCCAGATTAGTTTTAACACTACTCGAATTAAGCTCCGAAAGTGTCAACTTACCATCCATAGTACCATCAAGTATATCGATTGCAGCAATTAAATTACCACCCGTTTCGACAGACGTTTCAATACCAAGTAAGTTAGCAAGTGCCGTCACCATGTCGGCTTTAAGGTCGGTTAAATTGATAACTCCATCCAATTTACCATCTAAAGAATCCATGACGCCAAACAACTCACCGCCGGACGTTATCGATGCCTTGATAGCTGATATTAGACCGCTTAAAAAGTTAGATTGAGTAGACCAATAATCAGGTGAACCTTTTGCCATAATTTAGTTACCTCCATTATCAGTCAACCATGTAAAAGGTTCTTTTATTACAGCGTCATTTTGTACTTGTTGTAATTCGTTTTGGGTTTGCTGTAATTGTCCCATCGTTTCACTTAGATATTTATACGACAAGTGCGGTAAAAACCTTGCCATAAAAATCTCACGACTAACCAGTCCGATTCTCACGATGACAAGATGGTCGTATGTATCATCGTTGTTATAAGTGAAAATTGTAAACCGATGCGGTGCTGATCCTTTAAGGTATGTATCGTCGAAAACAATAGTGCGATTATCACCGGTGAACCATTGACCGACATTCGACGGCCAAACCTGATAACCACCATCGGCAATAGCAACCCCCATCAATCCTGCCGAACCTGAAGGAAAATCAATCTCTACTTTATATACCAAACCTGTGGTAACTTCCAGGATTGTACGTTTGGGTTTATTCGGCGGAAACGCCGTCAATTTTGCCGTCGTGATATTTGTCGTATAAATCATTATGTCCCCAAAGGTAAATACCGCAGAAAAACACTTCCAACATCTTCACTAAAGTTTATATACAAACCCTTATTAAATATCAAAGGTCTGTTAAAACCAGCGAAAATATTACCTTTTGTCGTTACAGCGACACGGTGTTTGACTTCGTAACTATTATCAAAACCGTTATGAAGTGTTGTATTTAAGACCTCCACTTTAAGAAAATCAAACTCATTAAAAAAGTGTGTTGTCGAACCGCCCGATGAATTATAAAACTTAATATAAACCTTATCGGTCATTACATATTTGGTCGTTAAAATAGTGTTCCATAAAAAGTGGACATATAGCCCTTCATAAAGCAAAACCCAGTCGGGGTCTTCCCAATAATAAATATTGACTAAATTTTGAGTCGATGAATTGTATGCTCCCCTGAAACGGATGCCCTTAATCAAAACAGGAGCATCTATTTTCAAGGGGACATATTCCGACCAATCTTCACTACTAACTTCACAACTTGCATAGGTAACATTTCCATTGTCGTAACACTTCTCAATATCAACCCAATCGATAACACTGTCGAACAAACCGGTCGGGGTGACATATTCAACCGCATCGATATAAGAGCCGCCGCAATCAAAAAGCATACAAGGTCTGTTGCAAACAAGACCAGACGACGTCATTCTTATATTTATGGGTTTTCGACTATTCGCCAGCACTAAGGAATTGGACGAAAAAGGACGTTCCGTTTGTTGTGAAATCGACATAAATTCCCTTTGGAAAATACAAAGGCTGTCGAAACGAACGAAAATCAGCTTGATACTGAATCCCTCCAAGTGTCATCACCTGTTTATCATCCGTTCCGAAGCCGTCATAAATATTAAAAACGTTTGTCGATGAGGATATACCGATTCCGCATAGACAAAAAACATAACAAGCCTTGTCTGTCACCAAACCACTGGCAATCAATCGTTTCGATTCCGTCTTAATTTCAGCGTTCATAATATCCCCGTTAATATCGTACTGCCAATTGTCCGACAATGGCGTTCACTTTGTTTGTATCGCAACCCGATGAACGTGGTGTTAAAATGATCCTTGCCTTGCCGATATTCCTAACGTCCCACCAATCGTCGGGGTCTGAAAGCTTACCGAATATCATCGGTATAGCACCGTGAGGACAACGTCCCGAACAGTTAGCACCAAACTCGATAGTTGCCGAACCTTTTATAGAACGTTTACGACCGCCAGACCATGCACCATGAAAATAAGCCTGTGTACCACTTGAACCGATAGCTCCGAGTTGAATGTCCTTACATGCCGACAGATAAAAACTTGCTCCTCCAGTTCCGGCTCGTCCCGACAGATATTCGGTGAACCTGCCGTATTGTGCAGCTTCCATACGGAGTAAATCCATCGTCAAACCATCGAAGATAACCCGCTTGCCGTCTTCTTCATCTATCTTTATTGTCTCGAATTGGATGTCGGGTTCCTCATTGTCATTGGTATTGATTGCCAATAACATACGAATAGTATCGTCGGTCGGCAAAGTGATATATTCAGCAGCACCGGCGGTCGGTACATAACTGAAAATTTCCTTTGCTCCGAGAAAACCGGTCGGCGTTACTAATTTCTGATCAAACAGGTCGGCAAATACACGTAAATTTCCGGCTGTCGGTGTGCAACCGCCCAAAGCTTTGTCGTGTTCAACTCTTAATTGGAGATTGCGATATTTGTTCGGGTCAAGGGCATACAATTCATCGTATAACCACCTGCCGAAATTCAGCGTTACAGACGTTCGGCATGTTGCAACATTCTCGTAGTTCAATTCGTTGTGGTCAAGTTTGCCGTTGTTGTAATACGATAATGCCTGAGCCTGATAACCGGTTAAACTAAAAATAACTTCTGAGCCATCCACAATCTCAATTTTCTTTAGGACGGCTAACGGATGGTTTGCCGGTGTATATGACGTGTTGACAACTTCAGCTACAATCGTGATTCTGCTTATGATGTCCTTTAAGTCAAGGTCGATGATTTTAGTTGCAGCCGTTGCTATCGAAGTTGTTGCCAGCAATTCAGCGTTTCGGTAATTCATTGTAATTCTCCTTTTATAAACTTTATTTATCCATTATTCAACAATCATTGGTTACAACCAAAACAAAATACTATCACTGCCGTCATAGGTTTTACTTCTTTACGAATTTGGCCATACCTCTTGTATGAGCGACCATACGATTTATGTTGTCGTCGAGGGTGACATCCGGCATACGATCAACTTCACTTTTCAGCTTGTCAAGATGGGGTAACAGTTGTTCGGCAAAGGCAATGACTTTGGGAGCCGCAGCATCAATGCCGGAAGCTACTCTGCCAATACCTACATCAATAGTCTTCTTCTTCCAGTCATCCAAAGTAACAGCCTTTAGCCTCTGAGCCATTTTTCCAGAATCAATTGCCTTTAACAAGTTTGTTCGTAACTTGTCCATTTTTGCAGCGGCCTTTGCGGTAGGTGATTCTGTTACAGCTTCAATTCCTTTACGCATGTCCTCCGTCGAAGCTTTGAGACGGCGAGCATGCTTTTCTTGAAATTCAACCGGTGTTAATTTACTCATAATTCTGCTCCTTATTCTAAAGTAATAAAATTCGTTCCATGCCAGTAATTATCGTATTTAGAATCGTACTATTTGTCAAGTAAAAAATAACACGATTTGAAATAAAATATCTACCCCCATAGTACACATTTTAATTGATGTTAAGACGGGTTTTAACTGCAATCAACGGCCTTTATATTATTGATAGGCTATAGT
>SDBT01015744.1_pt1 | contig 12010 bp, 34 predicted proteins | sample 2277101 | NCBI WGS metagenome assembly SDBT01 (sample SAMN10404973, study PRJNA504765) | marine sediment metagenome | isolation source: marine sediment core GS10_PC15, 103 cmbsf | place: Arctic Ocean: Southern Knipovich Ridge | collected 2010
GTTTTATTATCCCGAATTTTGAGCGACATAACGGTAACTCCGCCAAAACAAGAGCACTTACAGCCCGTCGTATGGTGACGCTAAGAGATAACAAACGTGACGATTCCAACGTAACAACAGCGTCACCAGAGAAGAGAAGAGAAGAGAAGAGTAAGAAGAAACCCCCTACCCCCTTGGAGCTGGTGCTACCGTTCCCGTCGGAAGCATTCAAAGCAGCATGGGCGGAGTTCGACGAACACCGGCGAAAGCTCAATAAGCCCTGGACGACTCTCGCAGCCAAGAAAATCCTCAACCGCCTGAAAGGATACGGCCATGACGGAGCCCTCGAGTCAATCAACTACAGCATCGAAGGGGGATACCCGGGCGTCTACGACCGGCGGGGACAAACTAGCGGGCAGCCTCGCTCGCCTGCGAGGGTGGTCGGAAAGCCAGGGAAATACGACGGAATCGCTAAGAGCGTTCAGACCGGCACTTTCGCTCCTGACGTTCGGGAAGCCCCAAGTGAAGTGGATGCCCCACAAGCCGAGATTTAAGAGGCTGGTGGACGCCGGGGCACGCGAGACGATGCGACAGGTGTGCGGCGGCGAATCCGAATGGCCGCTGGTGTTGGTGGGTTCTGCCGGTGCTGGCAAAACGTGCATCGGCCTGCTGCTCTCGGATTACGTCGGGCATCTGTTCTACACGGCTCCGGACTGGTGCGCTCGCGTCAACGATGCGCGGTTCGACCGGCTGGAGGTCAGCAACGCCGTATGTGTGACGCGAATCAGGGAATCCGAGGTATGGAAAGAATGGCAAGACGCTCCGCTCGTTGTGCTCGATGAGTTGGGGCTCCGCGAGAACGTGACCAGTGCCAGATACGAGACGATCGAAAAGGCGATTGACCTACGCGAGAACAAGCCAGCGGTCTACATATCGAACCTGTCGCTTGAAGCGCTGGGCAGGGTCTACGACGACCGCATCAGCTCGCGGCTGTCGGCTGGCACGGTGATAACGATGGATGGCGATAGGCGGGTGGTGAGATGATAGCGAACAACGAAAGCACGATGTGCGGTGAATGTGGTGGTAAGTGCTGCAAGCATAGCAGCGGCTACGTGTGGCCCGAGGAAATAACTCCGCTCGATTACGAGACCATCTTCGCGATGCTGGCAACCGGGCGGTACGCCATCGATTGCTGGGACGGCGACCCGCGTCCAGACGGAGAGTTAGCGCAAGTGTACATGCTCCGGCCAGCCCATGAAGATGCGGGAAGCATGGTCGATCGGTCGTGGGGCGGACGATGCACATTCTTATCGGCCACCGGATGCGAATTGGATTTCGAGCAACGGCCAAAGGACTGCCGGGCACTGGTGCCTAAGGCGGCACTTGACGGCCAGTGTCCATCGCCACCGGAACACAACGGGAAAGAGGGAGCGGCGTTCGCGTGGATGCCGTATCAGGATCTGATGGAACAGGTCGTACATGAAGCACTACAGGCTGAGCGGGTAACGTTCTAACGATGGCGGGCGACCGCCGGGTGGTGAGATGACGGGAGAATAGGTATGAGCAGATGGAAGATTGCAGTAGTAGTATCGTTATCGTTGGTAATCATCGTGGGCGTTGTATCTACCATCGCCTACTTCGAGGCTTCAACGTACAACCGGCTTACTGGTGCGAATGTGACAACCTGGGATGCGGTTTGGGTTCAGCTAAGGGTGCAATCGTTTCCGAAGCAAGAAACCGAACCACCGATTAAGCGACGCTTTTCGGTATTCCACCCAACAAGCGAGTAAGTATCTTGGCGTTCGGTGATAACGATGGATGGCGACCGCCGGGTGGTGAGATGACGCTCAGGGCGTAGCGGTGTTTGCAGCGGGAGAATGAGAATGGCAGAGGCTAAAACGTTTGACGAGTACGGCGACGAGTCTGTGATGCGAGCGCTGCTGGTGGCTCATATCAGCATGGTCGATCTGTTGCGCGGCAGCCATACGCAAACACAACGGCGAACGGCCGAGAATAAACGCGATGACTTGCGTGCCGAAGTTCTCCGCCGGATGTCCGCAGCGATGGAGGAATAATGAAAAAGATACCAACGATGTTCAAGCGTTCCGAAGAGACTCGCCTAGTAGTTAACTCGATCACGATCGGATGCGAGTGGGTAGCAAAGGGCAAGGGCATCGCTACTCGGAAGTGGGACGGTACGTGCTGCATGGTGCGCGAAGGCGAACTCTTCAAGCGTTACACCCTGAAGCGTGGGAAGACAGCCCCGAAGGACTTTGAGGCAACGACAGAACCTGATGAGGTGACGGGCAAGGTGGAGGGGTGGGTGCATGTTGGCGACGGCAAGGAAGATCGCTGGCACATGGAAGCATTCAAGGGAGGTCGCCCCGATGGAACTTACGAGCTATGTGGGCCAAAGGTCCAGGGAAACCCAGAAAGATGCCCAGAGCACGTATTGATTCCGCATGGATACCGCAAGCTGGAGCAGACCATCTTCAGTGATATTTTGCCGGGGCGAGATTTCATTTCCTTGCGCGAGTATCTGGGGTCTCACGACATCGAGGGCATCGTGTTCCACCATCCCGATGGGCGTATGGCCAAGGTCAAAGGGCGGGACTTCGGAATCACGCGAGCGGCAAACCCGTGACGGGAGGCAGGCGGTGAGTAGGAAAGCAATAACATGGTGTGTTGTGTTGGGTGTCGCGCTACTATTATTCGTTGCGGGAACGGCCATCAAGGCAGCATGGGACAATCGCGACGGTCGATGTTTCGTGACCAGGCCACTTGGAGAACACTATGGAGGATACGTGTGGCATTTCGGGCTAACTGGCGCAGGGGTAAACTACTTGCTCTTGTATCCCGGCACTTACGAGCATTCCGGCAAAGCGTGCCGTCGCGGGGTATCCGTAACGGAAGCTCAGTACAACTGGAAGATGTACGGCATAGAGCCATGACGGGAGGCAGGCGTGATTGTTGAAGAAATGTCGGATGTCGCGTTGCTACGAGACTACGAGGATGACGTATGCCTCCAGTTTACTACCGTGTACCAGGGGGATAACGGGGCTAGCATCAAGGCGCGTGATGCCCGTATAAAGGTCTATCGCGAAGAAATCCTCAAACGAATGAAGGGTGGTAGGTGGGCGTGATGGGTGATCAGAAAACATGCGAATACTGCGGCGCCGCAGATGGGAAACGATTGATAATCTCAGTTTATGAGCTGCTCGAAGAGTCGCCGTTTTCGAGAATCCATTGCACGGCTGGACATGTTTACTGTGTTCCGTGCGGGCAGAGGTGGCTTGCCTTGGCGGAAAAACTGCTCTGCGATCGGTATACCAAACCCTCGGAGGTGTGTAGTGCGTAAAGTCGTCCGATTCGAGGTGATGGGCAAGCCTGCAACCAAGGGCTCGTTCAAGCCGATGGGGAAGTTTGTCAAGCACGATAACAAGAACCTCCAGGGTTGGACAGGTAGAGTTGCGTGGGCCGCGGCCGCGGCATGGCATGGGCTGCCGACTGAAAGGCCGATGGCGGTAGAGCTGGTGATATGGAAAAGCAGACCCAAGAAACACTATCGAACAAACGGCCAGTTGAAACCGGATGCACCAACGCACCCAGCCACATACCCGGACGCCGAAAAGGTGGAGCGAGCGTTGTACGATGCCATGACGGGTATCGTGTACGTCGATGACGCGCAGCTCTGCGCCGGACAGTGGTGGAAGCGGTACGGCGAACATGACAAGATCGATGTCACGATTCAGGAGCTACTCGACCATGACTGAGCCGCAGGACGTGAATGATCGCTCTGAGAACTACGACGCGACCACCGGTGAGTTCGTGTTCCAGCGGTGCTTCTCTTGCGAGCCGAATATCGGCCGCGAGGTATGGGTGGTGGCGGCGGGCGACAGCCATTGTGCGCACTGCGGCTGCGACGTTCCGCACCACCTGAAACGGGAGCCCGACCATGACTGAGCCGATGAGCGATGAACGACGAAGCGAAGTCAACCTAGAGCTGTTGCGCTTCAGTGGATTCACCGACCCGCCGGAGACCATACGAATGCTGCTAGAGATGCGGAACGAAGTCGACCGCCTCCGCGCCCAGCTCGCCGAACGGGACAAGCAGCTCGCCGCGGCCGAGGCGGTATGTGTGGCGTTGGAGGGCGGCGAATGGGCCGAAGGCCACGCAATAGTGGGGAAGCTTTTGGCCAAATGGCAATCCCTACGCGGAGGTGATGACCATGACTGAGCCGATGAGCGATGAGCGGCTGATGGACCTGGGAATGATTTTCGGTCTAGCGCCGCTGAAAACATCCGACTTGGAATCTCTGCGGCCGGGTGGTCGAGAGCTTCTTCTTGAAGTTCGCCGCCTCCGCACCCAGCTCGATGCGGCCGAGGCGGCGTGTGAAGAGATGGCAAACGAAATCAAAGAGCGACGCAAGTGGCAGGGTCACAGGTGGGTGCGAATCGTGAACGCCATCAGAGCATGGCGAGCCCAACGCGGAGGTGATGGCGATGGCGAGTGAACTACTTTGGGTTCTGGGCATCTGGTTCGTGTCTGAGAATCTGTTGTATTTGGGCGTCATGTGGTACGCATTCTGGAGAAACGGCAATGCTAGTTGAAGTAAGTATGTGGTGGCCAATCACCGGAGTGATAGCGTTGGGTGCTATCGCATGCGTGCAGTCTATTGCCATAGGGCGGTTGCGACGCAGCCTGTTCTGTCGCGAGGACGACGCAGCGGATTGGAAGGACGCATACGCCAGAACGGTAGAGGGCAAAGCCGCTATGCAGAGAGTAAAGGAGGAGGACGACGAAGATGCTAGCTGAGACGACGACAGTTGTATGGACGTGGCCGCAAACGGTCTCGATTGTGGCTTGCTTCTTCGCAGGGGCTTTGATGTACTGGGTTTACGCATGAGGAGTGCGACGCAATGACCGACGCTGAACGACAGACGTGCGAGCGTATCGCGCTGGCGATGGGCTACTACGTATTTTCGGTGGGGCCGGGGCATTCGCTACCGGGTTCGACGGAAATCATGAAGAGCGGTACGAGACTGGCCCAGTTACCGGGGGAAGATGTGCGAGAGCCCCCCAACTTCTACACCGACCCGTTCGCGGCTACGTCGCTGTGGGAATGGCTATTCGACAAAGGTTTCGATGTGTTGATCTCGCCCGAAAGGACCGTGGCGAACCCGGCTACGTGGTGGGAGGCGGAGGTCTGCCTCGCAGGGCCAGTGCCAATGGTTCCGGGCGTTATGGGCGTCGGGCCTAATTGGATGGTTGCACTCGCCGATGCGATGGTCGAGCGGGTGTTCGAGGCCGCAAGAGCGGCGGACGCGGCGATACAGGAGGCGAGCGGTGGCAAGTGATGAGCAAAGGGAAGTGAACGAACGTATCGCGACGGCGATGGGGTGGAAACGGCGAGGAATGGAGGGCACAGTTGAATTCTGGTATCAGCCAAACGGCGTATTCTACACAGAACTCCCCGACTTCTACACCGACCCGGTCGCGTCGCATCTGCTCGCCGACTGGCTAAAGGAACATGGCTATTCCGTTCATATGACAGTCGCGGCCGGTTGCGGTTGGAGCGTCATAGTGTACTTGGCGGCAAATCCACAGGACGATATGGCAGGACGCGGAGAGGGTTGTCGATTATCAGCCCTTGCCGAAGCGGCGGGCAAGGCGATGCAGGAGGCGGAACGTGTCAAGTGAGATCGAATTGCAGATGGAATCAGCGAGGCAGGATTGCCTGGATCGTATCGTGGGGCTCCGAGGAGCACTGGACAGCATCGAGCATCGTGTCAAGGCGCGAAACTACAGCCCATTCAGTCCATGCGGACACCTAGCTTCGCTCTTCGGGCCGCTCGATTGCCGGCTTGCGACGTTGGTTGTGCTGGCAGGCATGCGGGACAACACAACAGAGGAGGCGGAACGTGGCAAGTGACATATACCCGTTCCGCTTATTCCAGCTGGTGCGCCGAAATGACGGTCAAGAGGGAACGGTGTGCGGATTGCGGCTAGAGCCCGATGGGACGAAGTCGCTACAGTTCCGGTACACGTCCCGTTTTCTCCCGCTTCTTCAGCACGGAAAGACGGTCGAAGTGTGGTGCTCCTGTAGCCGCTTTACGGAGATCGACAATGACAAGTGACATCCTCGCGGCGATGGAGCCGCTACCGTTCCCCTGCTACTCGTGGCCAGTTCGGTTGAAAGACCTACAGCAGAACGACACCGTGTGGGTATCGTGGGCTCGCGTTACGCACGCAATCAGTTTGTCTGGCGTGACGTGCGACAAGGAAGATGTGGAGTATGCTGCTTGGGCCTGCCGCGAGGTCAACCGCTTCAACCCGGCAATCCTCGCGACGATTGCGTTGAACTTCTCGCCGTATCAGCACGCGACGTATGAGGCTGACGAGTGGAGCGAGGACGTCGTCACTGATCTGATGGTCTATCGGGATAAGCTGTTGGCCATTCGTGGATGGGCTGGCGACGTTACGGTTTCAGCAGTGCTACTCGATCACGAACGATGGAAAGTCGCAGACGTGCTTGTTGCAAACCGGATAGCGCTCGACATCAAATACAACGTCTTCTACTGGGTAGCGAAAGACATCTTTCCCGCAGCCAACGTCTACCTCTACATGCGCGGCGAATCAGGCCAGCACCTGACCGGCAACGAGCTGGGCGACGGCACGAGTACGCGGCTGTACTGGCCGGATGATTGGGTGAAGCAGGAAGGACTGATAAACGGCCGACGTGCGAACCCCGCACATACCGACGGCCCGCTGTTATGGTGGATCGCGCTAGGCTGGAGTCGTGGACACTTCAAGAACGGGCACAAGCTGCCGGTGGAGTATCCGCTGGACAACGACAGAAGGCTCGGTGCGAAGATTGCCGAGGCGGTAGCTCCCATGGTTCCATCAAACAATGAGCCGGTTATCCTCTACCCGTCGCCGTGGGGCGATGAGCTGACCGACCCGTGGCAGCACGTCGCGGCTTTCTGGGAAGGGGCTACGTCGTGATCTACGTCGATACGCTCTTCAATTGCCAGCCAACCCGGCGATGGCGGTGGAATCAAGCGTCGCATTTGGTGGCAGACACCGTCGATGAGTTGCACGCGTTCGCCGAGGAGCTCGGTTTGAAGCGAGTATGGTTCCAGTCGACGGGTACGATACCACACTATGACCTGACGGTGTACAAACGGCGCGAGGCCGTTCGGCAAGGCGCAAAGGAAATCACGATGCGAGAAATGGGGCAGCGTATTTGTGCCTGGCGCAAGATTATCAAGGGGGCTACGTCGTGAGCGATAAACCGAGCAACAGGAGCCAAAGCAATGACGATTAACAATGGTGGACCGGCGTATCCGACAAACGCTATACGCGACTCAGGATTTTCAGGCATGTCCCTCCGTGATTGGTTCGCGGGGATGGCGATGCAGGGAATGTATGCCGCTACGAAGAGGAACTTCAGCAACGGACGCATGGAGTATCCGAACGAAAGAGCGTGTGCCGGATGGTCTTTCGCGCAGGCCGACGCGATGCTCGCCGCACGCGAGCAGCAGGAGCCCGACGATGGCAAAGGCTAAGCCATGCCAGCATAGCTGGCGAAGAGAGCATTGCTACCGCTGGCCGTGGTATGACTACTACTTCCTCTACTGCTGCACTAAGTGCGGGGCGCAGCGAGACATCCGAGAGGACGACGATGGCAGAGCGTGAGGTGAGGCTACGAGAAGCAAAAGCGATAGTGAACCGTCTGGCCGAAGAGGTCTACGGCGGCGGACCAGTCGTGCGGCGTTGGGAGATTCAACACGCCCCGAATCCGTGGTTCTCAGTCGGCGTACACGTGGACCACAGAGACCCATCATTCACGCTGCATCTTCCGGGAGTTCTAGTTTACGCCGGGCGATGCAAGCAGCCGGGGTTCAAGTTCTGGAATCAGATTGTGCCGAACGAAGTAGCAAGGGAGCGACAGATGATCGAGTACCGTTATATCGTGGCGGATCAGGATAGCCCAGCAGGGCCGATTGCGTTCAAGTGCGAGTGGGACACTTCACGCGAAGACCATTCTCGTCGGATAGCCCAAATAGCGGCAGAACATTATCACGACATTCGCATAGAGGATGCGCTGGCGTGGCCGATGGAGTTTGAGCTGTTCACGTCGTCCGGCGAGCCCTTGGGGCGGTTCGATGTTGACTGTAATGTGGCGCGGACGTTCGTTGCGGAGAAGATGGACCATGACTAACCCAGAGCGTGAGGTGTTCATCGAACGACATACTTGGGAGTGGGTAGGTAATGGGTTTTGGCCGCTCGCTCCAGGCATGGCGTTATGGTGGTGCCAACACTGTGGCGTATGGGCACTCACGGATGCAGTGCGTAGCACGGTTGGATTTTGGGATGGTATCCATCCTGTGTCGATGCCAGGATGCACTAAGAGGCTCCAGACATGACGACTGACGGTGAGCGTGAGGTGAGGCGGGAACAGCCTGAGGACTTTTCGCCACCGCTGGACGAGGGGATAGCCCCCTACGTCAAAGTTCTGAGAGAGCATGGAGTCGAAACGTTTGAGTCCTGCCAGGGTGGAGATGGGCATTCGTACTCTGATCCGACTGTGCTGTTCTTGGGTGGACTCGATGAGGGCGCCAGGGCTTTGGATGTTGCACTGAAGCACGGATTGCCGGTATACGCACTCCAGAGAGTCTGGATACTGGAGGAAGACGTTCGGGGCGATCCTCATTGGGAGCTGGTATTCATATGACGAAGACGGAATACGAGAGGCTCCGGAAGCAGATTCAGGAGCATTACGAAACGGATCTGGCGGCATTAGATCGCGTCTATGGGCTCTGTGGTGGTGAAGCTAACGTTCCCTACGGGGCAGTTACTAAAGCTGTGCGCGATGCGATATACAAGCAAGACGGCCCATTCACCACCAGGAGTATCGAGTCCGAAATCGTCAAAGCACACCCAGAGCTAGAAGCGGAGAGTTGTCGGACGTCGATTACCAACGTGCTGATGCGCCTCGCAGATAGCGGGGATGTGCAATGCACGAAACGTGGCGTTGGACGCAGTCCGAGCGTGTACGCCCCAGCCGTTGCGACCAACGTCCGCTAAGATACGATACGAGAGGAGCCGTGATGCCAGAGCGTGAGGTGAGGCGGGAAACAGTGGATGCAGAATGCACGGCGTGCGGGGCCACTGGCTTGTACGTCGGATTCGCCGAGCCGAAGGGCACGGCTGTTGTCTGCGTGCAGTGTAATGGTTCTGGTTGCAAGACGATCGGCTATAGGCCATTCGTCAAACGCAAGGGGAGAAGGGGAGTTCTAACGGTACGCCATTCCTGTGGGCTGTTCGTTGCTACCGGTGTAGGCGCCACCGGGGAATTCATAACCTACGAAACCTTCCAGCGTGAGGGAATGCCCTACTAACGTCCGCTAATACCCGATATGTTGCAGTCGACTATCGGACCCAAAAGGAGAGCATGATGAAAGCAACACAGAAGGATGTGTTTGATGGCTGGACGGGCGTTGCGAAAATCACAATCGAATTCCCCAAGCAGGATGTCATCATTCGCGGCTACGTCAAAGACATGATCCGCATCCGTGCGACTCCGGTGAAGAAGTTATTCACGACATGCCCGTACGACGAAAACCTCGGCGATCTGACCGTGTCTGTGGCATTAACGGAAGAACTAACGACAGGGCCAATGAAAGGATAATTATGGCAACGCCCCGCGTACCCATCAGGATTTTCGGAGCACCAAAGATCGAGCGACTGCACTGGGAGGCGGATTTATTCGACGTCTGTTGTACACGCGAGTGTGATTGGTTCACGAAGATAAGTCTCGCCAAAGCCGATGCGGAAGAGTGGTGCAAACAGCTTGGCATGAAGGCGGTCTTCAGCGTTGACGACGACTGCCTAGAAAACCCTATATACGAAGACTGAAACAGCGGAAGAATTCGACCGTCGCCAGTACGACGAACGCGCGCGACATGAGCGGGAAGATGCTGAGAATTGGCTGTGCTGGGAATGCAAGAATCCATACGAGGATTGCGACTGTCCACCAATCCCCACCGAAGGGACAACGAATATGTCAGACGAACAAACAAACGCGGCTTTCGTGGACGCAGTGCGACGTATTGAAGCCGCCTGTACGGCACTCATAGAACAGGATTCGACCAGCCTCCAATTGCTGGATGTCCGCAGCCTTATCGCGATCACATTGATGCGAGCGGTTGGCATTACCCACTTCCTTGCCGCACCCACCATGGATCACCCGCGGGAAATCACGGACGCACTCCGCCTCAAGATCCACAAGGCGTTCGGTTCTCCGGAGGACTGGGGACGCGAGACCTCCCTCGGTCGCGCGTTGGCGGACTTGTATGTGGCGTAGGACGACTATCGGACTTTGAAGGAGTGAGCGATGAAAATCGACAGAGAGAAACTGATCAAGTTGCCACCCGCCGAGGCACAACGCCTGTTGCAGGCGCGCCTTGACGAGATTAAAGCGGAGGCGCAGCAGATGCGAATCGATCTTGCATCATGGAACGAAAACCAGAACGCGGGGAATCCGCCAGTCGAGATAGACTTTGCCTTTGCGGACGACTTGGAAGCTGCGACTATTGCGATCAGCCCTAACCCCGCCCCGCAGGCGTAGGAGAGGCAATGAAGGACTCATACGAAGAACAGCTTGGGAGATTGGTGGATGTTCACGTCAACGAGATCCTCAATGCGACGGATGAACAGATTCTCGCGGAAGCTGCGGAAGATTTCGGAGACGTAGCTACAGCGATAGAGCATGTAGTTACTCTGATTAGGAGAGCGACTATGGCGGACGAAACCGTAGAAGAATGTGCTGGGTTTGGATGCAGTGTTACAACGGAAGCGAAAGCCCCGAAACTTCACGAACGCGACTGTATCGAAACAATCATCTGGCATCTGGAGCGAGACGAAGAGAGACGCCGAGAAGATACAAAGAGGAGGCTCGACCAGCTTCGCGCCATAGCGGGCCTGCCTACCACTAACCCCGCCCCGGAACCGTGAGGTGGGAACGTGTAAGGAACCCTTACAAGTTGAAAGGGGGTGATGCGGATGAAGGCGGCAGGTTACTGCGGATATTGCGATGAAGTGCATGGCGTAGCGGAAGGATGCCGTACGCAAGTGGCAGGGTGGGTGGGATGATTGAGCTGGAGGATGGAGAACGCTTCGCCGCTATACGTGGTCGAGCGACCCGGTTCGATTCCGGGCTCCGGCAGTGAGACGTCGACAGATTGTCGACAAGTGAGCTGTTGCAGATTATGCAACGGTTGGGATCGAGACCCGGCGGCCGGGATAAGGGCAATCGCAACGGACCTGAGGAGCTCGATCGGATGGCCGCGGCGTAGCGGCGACGGTCGCCGGGTTCTCTTGGAGCGAGTGATGGATAATGCAGCCTGGAACGTGTACCTGTCTCTGCTCAGGGGTGGGCACGATGCCCTTGCCCGCATGACGCTGCGGAACCTGATGGCGCGAGAGATTTCCCATTCGCTCCGGTGGTTGGACTGGGGGCCATTCCGAATCGGGCTAAGGCGATGGAAGTAGGCCTGATTCCCCTTGACAACCGCCCCCGCGGTGTGTCAAATTCGCACCTGTACGATGTTTGTTGACGTGCAGGAGTTGGATGTATGGGCGAATCGAATAGCAACGGCTGGGACAGATGGCAGAAGCACGTGCTCGCAGAACTGGCTCGATTGCAGACGTGCGTAGATCGCATCGAACGTAGCCAGCGGCAATTGGCGCTTGACGTTGCTATGCTGAAAGTGAAGAGCGGAGTTTGGGGCCTGATAGCCGGGGCGATCCCCGTCGGCATACTGTTGCTGGTTCAGGCTTGGAAAAATTGACCCTTACGGAGAAAAGCCAAAGGTGCCGGAACACAAGCAACACGCCGACACACTCAGGAAGGTGATTGACCGCCTTCCGATAGGATAGAGAAAAGGCCCCTTACAGGAGACGAGATATGGGTAAGCTGAACAGAAAGAAGCGCCAGGAAGATCAGCGCGCCGCAAAAATGCGAGA
>SDBT01015745.1_pt1 | contig 12010 bp, 13 predicted proteins | sample 2277101 | NCBI WGS metagenome assembly SDBT01 (sample SAMN10404973, study PRJNA504765) | marine sediment metagenome | isolation source: marine sediment core GS10_PC15, 103 cmbsf | place: Arctic Ocean: Southern Knipovich Ridge | collected 2010
TTTATCTAAAAAAAAAACAAATTAGTATTTTTTCTTTATAAGGCTATGATAATTAATTTTTTTAAGACGCTTTTGAAGATTAATTGTTTTCAGAGGAGATATAGAAAAAATGTTACAAGAACAAGAAATATTAGTTAAGCCTTGGGAATTTGTCAAAGTTGTCGATTCGAATGACATTAAGGAAATTTGGGATGCTTTTTGGGAGACTATGTATGTTCCTGATGAGCGTCTAAAGATTAAGATTTTGGAAGAACTAATAACATACATCGCTTTAAGATTAAATGATGAGCTGTATAAAATGAAGATTTTTATTAGTTACCAAAATTCGGAAATAACTGGTGTAGTTATGGGCATGATCCACCCTACTTATTCTAGTTATGGTAGAAAATGTGGAACTTTTGGATGGTTAAACGCTAGAAATTTTGACTCTTGCAAGGAATTAATAAAAAGTTGTGAGCGATTTGTAAAAGAAAACGGATTAAGAAAAATTAGAGGAAATATAAACTTTCCGAAAGGACTTGGGGGTTTAGGAATTCAAACATATGGGTTTAATGAACAAATGATGTATGGTGTAGCATTTAACAGTCTAAATTCAAGATTGATTGAATTTTTAGAAAAATTAGGTTACAAAAAAGATTCAAGATATGAGTGCATAAAAATAACGACTAGTAGTAGGTTAGAATCATGGGATTCAGGAAAGATTATTGATAAAAATATACGAATAGGGTATCTAACACTTAAAGAGATGAGAGACAGAAAAGAAGAATTTCATGATTTGATTGCTAAATCGTTTCTTGGATCTTTACCCTTTCCAGATGCGTCGGGTCGATATAGACTTGATGAAATCTTAAATACATACGCAAAAGTACCATTATCTCATTATAAAATAAGACATCCCGACTTTAACCCTAAAGATTATTCAAAGTGTAAAAGAGAAGGTAGATTTTTGAAGAAAACGCGATACCATAGGGTTCACGAATTTGAAGAAGTGTGGAATACATATGATTTAGAAAAAGTCGTTACGTGGGCTCCATTAGCCTTTGACAAAAAGACAGGTGAAATAGTTGGAGCAATATTAAGCGTTCCAGATTTATATGAAGACATGTTAGGCGGAGCACTTACAAGAAATAATATTGATACGATTATGGTAAATAAAAAATATTCTGGAAAAAGAATTTATACAAATTTAAATAATATTGGTGAATTGACATGCAGATTACATGGTATGACATACTACGAGGGAACTACAATTTTTTATAATAATCCTGACGCTATAAAATCTGTATTTCCATATGGTACAAACATTAGAACACATTATGTTATGCAAAAACGAGTTAAAAATAAAAAATAAGATATTAATTTTGTTTTTTTCTTTAAATAAAAATATCAATTCTATGGTGTAACTAAAAAATACTTAAAAAGGAAAAATTAAGAGTAAAAAATTATAAAATAGTTGTTGAGGTGGTTATTATTACTGAAAGTGAATTAAATACTGAAAATGGTTTTAATGTATGTCAGAATTGTATTCTTACAGATGGTTTTTTCAATTTAAGAATTAATTCTGAAGGACTCTGTGATTTTTGTGCTGATCCTGCACATATCAATCCTAACTGGAAAAAAGTTCAGATTAACGATTCATTAAGAAAAGAGAAGCAAGACGATTGGAATAAAGTCATTACAAATTTACAAGAAAAATTTGGTGACAGTGAATATTGTTGTGTGTTGGGATTTTCAGGAGGTAAAGATTCTACAGCTTTAGTCGATACATTTGTAAATGAATACCATCTTAAACCTTTCTTAGTTACTATAGACACAGGATATATGACGGATGTTGCTATGAATAATATCAAGCAAACTTTAAAAAAGATGAATCTTGAGGACGATCACGTATTTATTAATAGTGCGATACCGATATTCACTAGTTTATACAAATACTTATTTTTTAATCACGACTCAAATGAAAAAGGCCTTACACTTGAAATATGTCATATTTGCACGGATATTCTTCATACAATTCTAGTAAAAGAATCTATAAACAGAGGGCTTGATTATGTTATGATTGCTTTTTCTCCTGACCAGATTGCTAGGTATTTTTATGAAACTTCTCAAAAAGACACATTTGAGGATGGTCTCCCTCGCCCTCCCGAATTTAAGGAGCTACTCGAAGAAAATGAATTAGAATGGTTCCTTACTGAAGACATTCTTATAGAAGAATTACCACGAGTTTTATATCCTTATCATGTGATCGAATATGATGAAAAAGAAGTAATTTCTAGAATAGAATCGAAGGGGCTTATTGACAAAGGTAAAGGAAATCCTGTCGTAACAAATTGTCATGTTGTAAAAGTCGCTTTAATGTATGATCTCTACAGATACGGGGGAATAACTTATGCACTTCAGTATGCTGAATTAGTACGTCAGAAAACCACTAAGGAAGAGCGAATAAAGGCAAGGAAAGAATTGCTAATTGTCTTGCTATTGTTTTCAAGAACAATTTTTAGAGGAACTCTTAATGTAGAAGGATTTAATAGATTTTTTAAAAGAATTGGTACTACTAAAGAAGAGTTACTGAAAGCTATTGAATTTCAAAGGCAGAAAGATCCAAACAATTTGATAATTCTCAAGAATCTTGAATTAATTAAAAAAATGCAATTAAAATAAAATAGGTGAATTATTATAGAAAACTCAAAGTTTGTGTATTTGGATAATGCAGCTTCGACACCCATGGATCCAAGGGTTGTTGATGTAATTACCGATCATTTTAAAAATACATATGGTAATGCCTCAAGTTTGCATAGAATGGGTCAGGTGGCACATCAAGTGATGGAAGATTCACGTCAAATTGTAGCAGACTTGATAAATGCAAATAAGGAAGATATATATTTTACATCATCTGGAACTGAGTCGGATAATATAGCAATTACTGGTGTGGCCTTAAAATGTAAAAAAAAAGGAAATCATATTATTACTACGTCAATTGAACACCATGCAATTAAAAAAACTTGTTTAGAACTAGAGAAACAAGGTTTCGATATTACTTTTTTATCTGTTGATGAGTATGGTCAAATAAGTTTAGATGAGCTAGAAAAAGCGATAACCGATAGGACAGTACTCATTAGCGTAATGTTTGCTAATAATGAAATCGGCACTATTCAACCAATTAAAAAAATAGGAGAAATCGCTAAAAGATATGATGTAATATTCCATACGGACGCTGTTCAAGCGTTTGGTAAAGTAGCCATTGATGTGAAAAATATGAATATCGATTTACTATCAGCAAGTTCACATAAGTTGTATGGTCCTAAAGGTGTTGGCTTATTATACATTAGAAACAACGGTGAGAGGATAGGTTGGAGTAAGGTAGTTCAACCGATAATGTACGGAGGGAGCCATGAGAAGAAGATGCGACCATCTACTGAAAATGTTCCTGGAATAGCGGGATTTGCAAAAGCAGTTGAAATTGCTAAAGAAGAGATGCATAAGGAAGCCAAAAGATTGACTAAATTAAGAGATAAAATAATAAAATCTGTACTAGAAAGTATTGATGGTTCTTATTTAAATGGCCATCCAACAAAAAGGCTTCCTAATAATGTAAGCTTAGGATTTAAATGTGTGGATGGAGAGGCTTTATTAGTTAGTCTAAACATGGAAGATATAGGCGCATCTACGGGTTCAGCTTGCACATCCACATCTAAGAGCCCTTCTCATGTTTTATTAGCTATCGGAAGAACCCCAGAAGAGGCTACTGGTTCACTAAGAGTCACTCTAGGAAAGTTTACAACTAATGATGAAATAGATTATTTTCTTGAGACACTACCAATAGTAATTGAGCAAATAAGGAGTATGCCACCCTTGGATAGTTGGTTTTGTTGCGGGAATAGAGTGCAAATTTAATTAATACATCTAAGGTGAGTATCCATTCTAAAAATAGAAAGAGTACAAAATAATTGTAAGAAATGTGGCAAAAACTCGTGTTGCCGAAAATCTGGATCTTGTGGTTGCCATAGTCAGAATAGTAAATGTGAAAATTGTAATTGTAATAATACGGAGATTTTAAATGCTAATTGAAGAAATTTCACTTAGATCCAACCATGATTTACGAGTTTATGAAAACATTGTTGATTTGGTAGCAAGTCAACAAAATCCAACTCCTTTAATTAGACTCAATGAGAGAATTAATCCGGTTCGAGATTTTCCAATTTATCTTAAATTAGAAAGATATAATCCATTTGGCTCAATTAAGGATAGAATTGCATTGTCTATGTTGAAGGGAATTAATTTTAAGCTTTACAATATTCCAGAAAACTTAAAGGATTAGCTGTGGCTATAGCTCCAGATGATGCTTTAAAGTATATTAGTTCCTATGAACCTTATGTTAAAAATGATAGAGAGTTTTAAATTATGAATATGTACTTACAAGAAGAAAAAATAGTAGATTATCAAGATTTAACAATAATAAAGGGTATAGGTCCTCAGACCCAGTTAAGATTGAATGATGTCGGTATTTTTACAGTATCTCAATTGAAAAATACACCAATTAAAGTGTTATCTAGTATAAAGGGTATAGGTGTTAGTTCTGCTGAGAAACTGATTAATTCCACAGCTTTAGTTTTGAATGGCACTCAATCAGTATATTTAGATGAGGAACTTTTTACGCAAACTTCTCAAGTTAAAGAACAAAAAACTCTATCGACAAAAAAAGCATTAATTTATGTTTTACCAAATGTTGGATTTACAGCCTTATTGGGAATAACGGTTAATTTCATTCTTCTTTTTTATATAAATATAATGGGTCAACCTGCTATTATTACAGGTATAATTTATTCTATTTCTCTTTGTTTATTTGCATTTTCTAGTATTGTTTGGGGAGTTTTAGCTGATAAAATTGGAAAAAAAAAGGTATTGTGGATTTCGGGCATTTCAATGGCATTCTTATTTGTTTTAATATGGATCCCGCCCACTCCTACATCAAGTCAGTCTTATGGTAGTATCTATTTACCACTTATAATATGGTTAATTGTTTTTTCTTTTTTATTTAGAATTACTGCTGCCGGATTTCAATCTTCCTTATATGCTTTACTTCCAGAATTAAGTACGAACTCAAAAAATAGGGTAAAGATATCCATGCTGAATACTTTGATGACAACACTTGGATTTATTGTCGGTATGATCGGTCCAATAGTAATGATGAGCCTAGCAACTCAAAACTTTAATAGAAAGGATTCTCAATTATATTTCCCTAACTCTCCAACAGGTCGAATGATAGCTACTCAAATCTTTCATTTTTCAATAGCTATTATAATTGTGTTCTTAGTGTGCCTCGTTTTAATGCAATCAGTAATTAAAGAAAAATCTAATTCAAACTCTACTTATCTTGGAGTAAGTGAAGTCTTAAGAAATATTGCGATTCCATTTAGGGATAAAAATTTTAGAAAATGGCTTATGACCTATTTTTTTTTCTGGACGCCATTTGTAGCATTCCAATACTTACTTTTGAATATAGCTACTTTTATGCTTAAATTAAGAGGTAATGAATTTATAATATTAATTAGTGTTGCCTTAACTACCGCTATACTTTCATTTGTTGTTTGGCAAAAACTTGCAATAAAAATAGGTTTAATAAAAGCTCTGTCTATTTGTTTGATGTCTTCAAGTATTGGATTCTTTCTTATGATAATTCTAACGTTCCCCATGACTCAATTAATAGTTTTTATTTTAGGGGTTTCCCTAATCTCAATTTTAGTGAGCTGTTTAGTTGGAGCAATGATATTTCCATTAGCAATTTCAAGCAATCTTATTGAACGTGCTGAAATTAAAACTGGTAATTCTCTCAGCGGCTCTTATTATGGAACTATTTCTATGATATTAGCTTTAGGTTCAGCAGTGGCAATGCTCTTTGTTTCAATTTTTCTACAAATTTTAAAGGTAGAAAATCTTGTAACGTATGGAACTATTATGGCATTTTGTGCAGTTTTGATTATTATTGCTGTAATTATTTTGCGGAGAATACGAATTTTCGTAAAATAATTTTCTACCATAAATTTAAAATTTAAAAAAATAAGAAAAAAAAATTAGTATTTAGCTTCCCTTCCTATACCATATAAAATCACAGCGAGTACAATTATATCAATAGTTTCAACGAGTAATGTAAAATTAACAGTAAGACCCATCAAAACTTGAAATACCGGTCTAGATACAGAAGAAACTAAGTATGCTAAGAATCCAATCCCTACAATTCTAGGATTTATTTCTGGAAGCTTTTCACGTCTATGTGCAAAAAAGAATAGCCAAGCTACCATTGATAATGAGGAAATTGTTATTATCGCGACTAAAATTCCTGTAACAACTAGATTTGGCGCTAGAGCAACACCTATTATTGCACTAAACGTGATCGAAAGTATTAGGACCCATCGAGTTTCTATCTCTCTCGTAGGATCGTTTAGACTAGGGTATTTTTTTGATAAATAAAGTAATATCATTTTAATACTCAAGTAAATCATAGGTAACATTGTAATTATTACGAAGATAATTCGAATTCTTGATAATGTTAAAATAGTTGCCTCATCCACTTGAAAAAATACAAGATTCATAAGTAATCCAAAAAGTTTTCCCAAAGCTAAGGTTAAAAAAAACAACCCAAATAATAACCATGTCGTATTAAACCCATCAAACCATTTATAAAACATATAGATACTTGCAGCTAACAACAAGCCAATCCTGACTGCAAATATACCTATAACAGACCAAGCTCTTTCTTCAGATGCTATTTGAGCACTTATTTGACTTGCATATATTCCATACATAAAAATTACTATTGTAGACAATATTATTGCATATGCCAATACTAATATCTTAGCCACCTTGGATTTATTTTCATCTTTAACTACCGCATATGATTCTACTTGTTTCGGAGATAAAGGTCTATCAATATTTACAGGAACTGATATCTTGGTTATTGTAGAATTTCCTTTTTTTATCTTATTATTATATTCTCCCACTTTAATCATCACTACCTGGTTTCTTTTTACAAAAATATTCAGGATTAAAATTATTATTGATAGTTACTCCTCCAGTAAATCCTCCTGGACAGTGTACGTCGCAGTCAACATAACCTTTGAAATTTGAAGGCGGGACATACTCTACATGCGTACCTTTTCTTTTAAAGTCTTTCTCGGTTACTTGATCTCTAAGTTCTTTGTTTCTAATATTTAGTCCAGTTGGAGGAGCTTTCTCACTGCTATCATTGATATTTTCTATATTTAATTTATACAACTCTATAAGATTCGCTCTTATATGGTCTGCTAATTTAAATTTATTTATTAATAAATCAGCTATTCCATCTGAATCGAGTTTTACTGAAGAGTCTCCCATATTAATTGTAAACCCTTCATTAGCCCATTGAGGACTTTTACCTTTTATATAATCATCTATTTTGAAATTACTCAGTGCTTTTGAAACAGCATCCTCTAATGATTCGTCAGTACGGTTATCAATTGTATCTTCTAATTTCTTTATGATTTTATTAGAAATTACTTCGATTCCATTTAGTTTTCCATTTTCATATGTAAATTCCATAAAAACCACTCAATTTTTTTTTGAAATTTATAATTTATGTTATAAAATTAAAGTTAATTATCCTTCGTTGCTTTTAAATATTCATCTAATTTTTTCTGATTTCATATTTAATAATTAAAATTCTAATTATCAATTCAAATAAAACTATATAAACAACAAAATATAATTATCAATATAAAAATTTTTTATTGTCAGTAGAGACTAAAGATTAAACTATGTCAGATTTTGTTTGCTTTGATAAAAAACATCATATTTCAGCTTGTCCTAATAGTATATTGATTAATAATTCAAGTGGTTTAGTCTTATTTGATAACAAAAATGTCCCAAATAACAAAGATTTGTTTACTATAAAAAAGTCTTTCGATGAAACATGCATTGACGAAAAATGTCCTGAATGCAAGGGGGACATATTAAATCTTTCTGAACGAGGTCAAACAGTATGCAGGAAATGCGGTATTGTTTGCAGTGACCATAACCCCGATTTCTCTTCTGAAGGTAAAAGTCCTCATGATAAGCTGAAAGCTCACAAATTTCAAAGTACATTACCATATCACAAATATAATGAGTATACGCCCTCTTCAGATATTCCATTAATAAACGCTAAAAAGAAATTGCAAAATCTTAGTTCAAAATTTAATCTTCCTAAATATTTACAAAATGAAGTTTTCGAAATTTATGAAGAAGCAAAAAAGATTGATTTACAGAAAGGTAGATCTATCAATGGGATTTTAGCTGCAATAATATTTTATGTAAGCAAAAGAACTCCAAATCCTTTGACAAAACTAGAGGTTATCAAAACAGCAAATATAACTGAAAAGTTATTTAATAAATGCTATAAAGCTCTAATAAATGGTTTAAGTTTAAAACCGTTACTTGTGCCATCTTCAGCTTTTTTGCCAAAATTTATTTCAATACTAAATTTACGCTATAATTTAAATTTAAATAGTCAAGAAATGATGAATATACAAAAAAAAGCGATGCAATTATTACTAATCGCAAATAATTCTAGGGGAACTCCAAGAATTAGGGCTGCTGCTGCAATTTATCATATTGCCAATATGGAGAGACATACTTTACGTCTATCTAAACGAAAAATTTCAGATGCTTTAGGTTTAGCTATGACTAGTCTCATCCTTCGAACCAAAGAACTATTAAAATTTATTGATATTTTATATCCAAATAAAATGGTTAATTTTATAAATATATATGAGATTATTTGAAAAAAATGAAAAGCATTAAAAAGTCTAAGAGAACTATTTTTTTAATAGTTGGTATTTTAATAATTGTAGTATCAGTTATTCCATATTGTAATAGTTACAAATTTAAAAATGCTGATGTAAACCTAAATTTTGATGCTGATAATGCTTATGATATTATAGAAGATCAATTAAAAATTGGAAATCGTATACCCGGTACATTAGAAAGACAGAGAACTGCTGATTATATCATTTCAAAATTTAAAAGTATCAATAGTAATTTTACTTTTATTTCCCAAAATTTTACTTTGGATGGCATTCTATGCCAAAATCTATTATTTAAATTTAATGAAGGTAAAGATAATATTGTTATATTAGGAACTCATTACGATTCGAGAGCTAAGGCAACAAAACAAGATTCTAATGATCCCGTTCCAGGAGCAAATGATGGGGCTAGTGGAACAGCGGTACTTATTGAGCTAGCCAAAGTTCTTTATAAACAAAGGAAGAATTTAGATGTGGAAATTTGGTTCGTGTTTTTTGATGCTGAAGATCAAGGTAAAGATGAAGGTGGATATGGAATAGATGAGTGGGATTGGGCCGAAGGATCTCAAAAATTTGTAGAAGAAATTGATAACTTTTACGATTCTGATAAGGAAGATTTTGATTGTATGATTTTGTTAGATATGGTAGGAGGAAAAAATATTGAGTTTATCAATGAACTCTATTCTACTGCATCATTATTAGACGAATTATTTCAAGTTGGGCGCCAATTAATTAATACAGAAGGTTTTCTCCTTTTTCCAAAATCCGAAAAAGTATATGATGATCACATTGCATTTCTTGATGAAGATATACCGTCAGCTAATTTAATTGGCGATTTTTCAAGTAATTCAAAATGGAAACATCATCACACAACCAAAGATGATCTTGATCATATTTCTAAAAGAAGTTTACATATAGCAGGGCAAACAATTGAACAGTTTATATATAATAATTATTTAGAAGATTCAAACGAAAATTATATCGGGAATTATCCGTGGAAAGAAGATAATCAATCAAATCTTCAATTTATTCTTTTAATTATATTAATTGTAGGAATTGCTATTTCAGGCATATGTGTTTTTCTTTATTTGAGAAATCGTAAAAGTGGTAAAACATCAAGTTTTTAATAAAAGAATTTTAAAAATCTTTCACAGTTAAATTAACAGAAAATAAGAATAGTGAAAATATTATTGAAGGTAATAATTTTTATAGTATCAGAAATGTTGGATTGTCTATTTTATTTCAAAAAATTCTAAGAGACATAGAACAAGGGAAACTATCATTTTTACGTACTAAATTTTTATTATTTGCTTTAGCAATGCCATTAAGAAACAATGAAGACGCTAAGAGCATTTTAAACCAACTCTCTGATTGTTTAGAAAAAGAGTTATATAGAACCCTCATTGAATGGGAAAATATTCATGAAAAATTGAAAGAGCTTTATAAATTAACTAAAGGTGAATACTTTGTCTCAGGAACAATTAAATTCACAGACAATTTAGTAAAATATAAAAATTTTATATTATCTCCAATTTATAACTAATAAAAATTAATAAATTCTTTTTTCTCAAGAAAATAATAAAAAATGAAAAATTTAGGATTAGATTCCCTGCTATCAAAAGATATAAGAAACTAATTAATTATTAATATATTGTGAGAGATAATATTCAATTATTATATTTACCAAATTCAATAGATAATACTCAATCGCCCCAATATGTTAAAAGTTTTGCAAACATTCCACCAATCTGTCCAGTATGCGGAAGCACAGATATTATTAGATCATTGAAAATTAAACCTAGGTATTTTGTTTTCCCGGAAAGAAGAGAGTATTTAGTCCGTCATAACTCACTGAATATTAATTTTTGTGCAAACCACTCAAATAATACTGTAAAAACAGCTTTTAAATTCTTATTATCACTCTTTCTTATGAGTTTCCTACCTTTTATTATTTTTGTTTTTATTATTATAAATTTTACTTTAAGAATGCTGTTATTAGCTTTAATAGTATCAGCGATCAGTGTTGGTATAGGACTTACGGGATTTCTATATGAACACAGAAAGGAAACCAATAAAAACTTAATGATCAGAAAGAATTTCTTTTTTGAATATTATCAATCAATAGGTGTAATAATGTCAATAAAATGTTCCAAATGGGCTAATAAGTTTAAGGAATTAAATAAATACTATGAAGTTAACAGTATTGATTTTGAAAAACTGACAAATTTAGAGAATTCTGGATTAAAGTTTAGAAAAAACATGAATTCTTCATTAAAATTAGTCTTAATAACTATTGTTATTATGTTTGTCTTGTTAAATCCTTTTTATGTAAAAATAATACCTAATTATATTATTTTAACCGTTTCATCATCGTTAGCAATGTTTTTTATAATTATTTATTTATATGAGGCTGATTTAAATGAATCAATGCAAAAGCAGAGATCTACAATTTTTCAAGAATTTAAGTACATTAACCAATTATAACTTGTTTGATCATAATTATTTTCCATAAATTTTTTCAAAAATCGAAATCATGTTTGGAATTTCCATGGATAAAATCTGATTATATTCCATTTTATATTTTTTATTTAAAACTCTATTAAAAAGCACATTTCCGCTTTCTGAGATAATCCAAATGTCTGAATCGGAATTTATCATAATTTTTCTTCTTTTTTTTATTATATCATTATTAAGTATTTAAATCTATCTTGACACTTTTGTTTAAATGCAAACTTATGAAAACATTTAAAATGAACAGAATCTAATTATCATTATTAGAATACAGGTGGTTGTTTTGAAGATAGTTTCAGTAAACATTCCTCAATCTTATTTAGAGCAAATAGAGAATCTAGTAGGAACCGAAAAGTTATATCCATCAAGATCAGAATTAATTAGAGTAGCGCTAAGAGAGTTTTTAATTCGCGAAATAAAAACTATTAAAAATGGGGCGCTTTATAAGAATTCAATACTAAGTGAAAGCCTTTTCAATCTTGAAGATCATAAACTTAAAGAAAAATCTTTAAATTCTAAAAAAATAATTAAGGTCCCTGTTGAAAGCATAGATGAAGATGGAAATCCTGATAAGAAATTTAAAACCTATGAAGTAATTGGAATTGCCTAATTTCTTAAATTATCATGGGAGTTATTTATCAGTATTCCAGAGAAGAAATTTGAGTATAACCTAGTGACTTCAA
>SDBT01015746.1_pt1 | contig 12009 bp, 26 predicted proteins | sample 2277101 | NCBI WGS metagenome assembly SDBT01 (sample SAMN10404973, study PRJNA504765) | marine sediment metagenome | isolation source: marine sediment core GS10_PC15, 103 cmbsf | place: Arctic Ocean: Southern Knipovich Ridge | collected 2010
GCGGTACACAACTTCCAGAGGATTTCATTGATGATAAAGGATTAATTAATCATAGGGATTATGTTATTGAGATGGGTAAGAAAAATGAGGATTGGTGGGTAGATGAACTTAAAACAGGAATGCTTACATTGGAAATGATAGGAGCTATCATAATTGGATCCAAAAATTATAATGATCTCAGATTTAGACAGAGAACTCCATCAGATAATTTATGGGACAAATTCAAAACTCTGGAATATAAAATCATGAATAACAATTTATTAGATAAAATATTATGAAAGATAAAATTGATTTAATTGTTGAAACTCATCGAAATGCGAAAAGAGTAAAGAAAGCTTATGATAATATAGAAAATATCACAAAAGCTGGACTTATGGATATGTTCAGAACGTCGGTAGAAGGCCGCAAAGGAATTTTCTGGGATCTTCAGAAGATTATTTTAGGTCAAAGGGATAAAATTGAGGAGTTAGAAGAAAGACTTATAGAAATTGAATTTAAAGTTGCCGAAACCAGGGGAGAAGTAGAGGATTCTAAGTATGGGCTAGGAGTTTCCTATCATGAATTTTAAAAGAGGAATAGATCCAAAATCATCTCTTCAGATTGGATTGGAGGGTAATCAAGAATTATTGACTAGGTGGTTTATAGATTCTTTAGTTACTTTGGGATTTCGGGATATTAAATTATTAAAATGGGAATCTGGTAAATGGGAATCTGATAAACATAAATGGAGGATCATTTTTTCCGAAAAGGATATTAGAACTACCAAAGATTATATTTGGATTATAGATACTTTTGATCCTTCCGATTTAAATAAAAAATATCGACTTCGGAAAGGAACTAAAAACCAGCTTTATACCGATAAATTTATAGAAATCAGATTAAAATTACAGTATTATTTGGAAGGAATAGCTAGAGGACTCAAAAATGATTCAGATGATATCTATGATAAAATATCAAAACTTTCTGAGATATGACTACTAAAAGGAGTAGTACTAATCATAAAGAAAGTAATGGGAAAAATAACAATCGAAGAACTTAAAAATTATTTGAGGACTTCAAAATCAGTTGAGTTTGAATATGAAAAAACTGATGGAACAAAAAGATTAGCTCAAGGAACTTTGAGTGAATCATTTATACCAGAGGAAAAGCGTCCGAAAAAAGATTCGGAATATAAAGCTGGCAATAATATCAGATATTTTGATGTTGATCTGAATGAATGGAGATCCATTGCAGCTAGCGTTGAAGAAGTCGAATTAAAATCAGTTACTATGATTGTCATAAAAGGGGAGGAAGGGGAGGAAGAAGATGGAAGCGACGATTAAATTTGACTTACCGGAAGAGCATGCGGATTTGCTTTGTGCGATCCATGGCTCGGAGTTAGCTGGCATTCTTTGGGAGATAACTCAAAATCTCCGGAAAAAGTATCTCAAATATGGAGATTTGACTCCAGAGCAGGATAAAATAGCTGAAAAAATATTTGATGATATAGCTGAACAAATTGATTTTAATATCGATGATTTAGTTCAATGAAAGGAATTTCTCAGAAAGACTTATCTGATGCAGGATTTAATTGTAATGTTCATGAAAATATATCTAGAATAAATGGAGGATTGGTCATTACCTATGATATTTCATATTTTGGAACATCAGATAAAACAAATGCTTTATCTGATGTTCCGAGAAAACCAATTAAAAAGCTAATATCATATATTGAATTATTAGGATATAATTGCGATATCAAGGAAAGATATAGCTTATTTTGGGATAAAAATTTTAAATATTTAAGATGTTATTAATTCTAAGAGATTTCGGAACTTTAAAGAAAGATAAACCCCAAAAACTATTTTGATGAATAATATTGAAAGAATTTTAAATGAAAGATTGAAAAAGATTGTTAAGCTTCATCAAAAATTTAATACTGATGTTGTAGAAATAGTCAAGGAAGATCTCATGAAAGATATTGATGACATTTATGACATTAAAACCACAAATAGAAATATATTGCTGTCAAAAATCACCATAGGAATTTCATCTTTTCTGATAATATTTCATATTATTATGTATTTTTTCGGCTAATTTTAGTATATTTGCTATATGGAGAAATATTAATGAATTAAAATCGCTAAGGTGTACGCACTACGGTGAGGACAAGTTCAGGACTACTTTGCTTGAATGAGGGAGGCGCAAGCCGTTTGGACCGCAGAGGTAGCAAGCCAAACAGATCTAGAGGGAAAGCAACTCTATGATGATCGGGTTGGTGCAAATAGGTAAATGTACACCCTCGACAGAATCCTGGCTATAAGCGATTTTATATTAATTAAAATAAAAATTCAAAGAATGTACTATGGAATTGAAGATGAACCACATTTAGGAGGATGGTGGACCATTGATCAACCATACGGAGACCCAGGAACATGGTGTCCAGAAATATGGGATACATTAATAGATTATACTAAAATAACATCTATTGTAGATATAGGGTGTGGAAGAGGATTCTCTAGTAAATATTTTAGTGATAAGGGGTTAGAAGTTACAGCAATAGAAGGGGGAAGTAATGCTATTAAAAACTCAGTTTTTAATGGAAATTTAATTCATCATGATTATACAAAAGGCCCAATTTTAAAAAATGATTATGGATTAGCTTGGTGCTGTGAATTTGTAGAACATGTAGAAGAAAAATATGCAGATAATTTTCTAGCTGATTTTTACAGAGCGAAATATATTGCAATGACCTTTGCAGATGTTGGTCAACCTGGATATCACCATGTGAATTGCCAAGCTGAAAATTATTGGATGGATAAAATTGATAATTTGAATACTAATTATACTTATGATAAATATTTTAGTAACAATTTAAGAGAAATTGCAATTAAAACAAATGCCAATAAAGAATTCCCGCATGGGGGACATTTAACTAGATTATTATTTTTTTATTATAATAAATGAAATTACTAAAGGACATACCAATAGAAAAATATAATGATGTTCAATATTGTTTTGACTACCTGAACCGAAATAAAACTATTCCAGAAAATTCTAACTTAGAGGACAAACCAAATATATTCCATTGCTTTTGGTCAGGAGAGATCACAGATTTGCATGTTCTTTGTTTAAATTCCTTGCTAAAAACGCAATCAATAGAAAACATTTATCTATGGACAGATAATCCTAATAATATCACTGAATCCGCTGCATATCTAAAAATCAAAGATTTTGTTGAGGTCAAGAATTTCGATATAAATGTTTTTAATGCTATGAAGGGGGCTAAATCAATAAAAGATTCCTTATGGATAGCCTATAATAAGATAATGAAAGCTTCATGGTCACAATCCAATATAGCTTACCTGTCTGATATTTTTAGGTTTGTGGTTCTGCATAATGATGGTGGAATCTATTTTGATATGGATATTATATTTCTTAGAAATCTAAATGAAATTAATTTAACTAGGTGGATGAGTCAATGGGGGGCAGATAATTGTGGCAACGCATGCCTTCTAAGATTAGAAAAAGGAAATAATTTAGTGGATTCCATATATGGTAGTTTTAAGCGGCCATTTTTTCCTTTAACTTCCTTCAAGTTCGAAAATAATGTTGACATAACGATTTTACCCTCAGCATTTTTTGATCCATTATGGCGAGATCACCAAGATATTCCCGATGATGCTCCATTTAAATATTTTGATGATTTTTTTGAAAATGAAAATTGGAAAAAAGATCTATTTCCAGGAACATTTGGATATCATTGGCACAATAGATGGAATAAAACTCTAGAATAAATGATTGAAAATTTTTTTCCTAAGATTATTATCGTACATTTGTAGCCAATGTCAAAAATAGACGAAATAAAGTTACAACTAGCACATGACGCTTTGATGTTATTGTGCGTGACGGCCACATTTATAGCATTTATATTTTTAATTAAAGAATTATGGAAAGACCAAACACAGAATTAAATTGGGATGAAGAAACATTGATTTATGTTGATGATTTAGAATCACAAAACAAAGAATTGAATAAGTCATCCAAATTAGAAGCATCGTTAAGAAAATCAGCAGAAACAAGATGCATGAACAAATATAAAGAGGAATTAAGCGAGCTTCAATCCCAAAACAGGGAACTGATTAAGGCACTACTTAAAAAAATTAATGATCATTATGCTAAATATGGAGATTCAAGGCATTGGGAAGGAATAAAAATGGTAAAGCGAATAATTTCTAACCTCAAACCCAATAAGAAATGAAAGCTGAAAAATATTTTGAGAAACATGATTACAGTAAGCTAACCACAGCGCAAGAATCAGGGCAATATATTATATTAAAATATGTATTTGTGGAAGGATTTGCAGAACAGCAAAACAAAGAACTGATTGAATGTTTAGATAATATAGACGAGGAATTAACATTTCTTGAAGATACAATTAAAGGCATTGATGGTGATTTAATAACTAAAATGAGAGCAAAGATTTTTAAAATCAATAAGAAATAATTATGCCAAAAGAAGATTTATATCAAAGAATTGATGAAGACGAAGAAATGACTGACCAGGAAAAAAGAGAAACATACTTCGCTGAAATAGAAAAAACGGCGATGGGGATTTTGCTTGTAATCAAAAATGTGCTGATGATTTCATCAAAGAGAGAGATGAATTTTTCGCGAACATTCATGATGATGAATGGTATGATAATTATATGAATCTATGATCTACTTTTTTAGAATTCTATGGATACCCATCAGAATGACTGTCGTGTTCTTTTTGGAATACGCAATATTATTTTTATTGGAATGTCTTCATTTCTTATGGACTTTCGAATGGGACAAATATGGTGATTTTGCCAAAATTAAAAGATGGTTTTTCTGGAGATCTAGATATGATAATGGAAAAACTTATCAATTTATCAATTTTTGGTATTATGAAACATTATGGGATTGGGTTATTGATAATAAAATCCATGATCGTAATTATACCGAAGTAGGTTATGAGAATTATGTGAGAAAGAATAAACTTTATAAAAAATTAAGAAAAGAAAGGGATAACGGGGAACCGGCTTATGGCGAATCAGATTATGAAGATTATTACGATAAAAAATATAAATGAAAACATATACTGAAGAAGAAGTCATAGCATTGCTCGTTGAAGAAAGGGAAAGAGCAATGAAAATATGTCAAGAATATCAAGATGATCATCTTCAAACTTATTGGGAGAAGCGTGCTGCCGGAAATGATTGGGCTTTTGTAAATAAAGACATCTCAGAAACATGTCGTCTTATAAAACTTGCCGTATCAGAACTTTCAGGCTTATCGCATGCAGTAGGAGAAACCATCGAAAAGAAAATAACAAAAAACTTAAAAAAAAGAAAAATAAATTAATTTTAAATTTAAAAACAAGTACATGAGAAACCTTAGAAATTTATTCGCGATATTAGTTATCGCAGTCATCGCATTTTCATCTTGTAAACCTTATCAAGAGAAGATTTATGTTGAAATTGCTCCGAATCAAACGGCCTTTGTTATTCCTCTTGAGGAAAAGACCAAAGAAAATCAGCAACGACTTCGTTCTATTGATTATTTGAATGAGCATAAAATCGCCACAAAAAGAATTTACAATCCTACAAAATGGCATCAAAGTGGTCGAATGTGGTTTAGTGGAAAATGGATTCCTACTTTAAACATTATCACTGTTGATAGAGCTCCGGTTACAAGAGAATGGACAGCTGATAATTCTGGTACATCCGAAAATAAGAAAGAGGATATTGAAGTAGAATCAAGAGAATCAATCGGTTTCGGTGTAAAAATTACCTGCACAGCCTCCGTTCCAGAAGAAGAAGCAGCAGAATTTCTTTACTATTATAAAGGACGATCTCTTGACCAAGTTATGGATCGGAATCTCAGATCATTTATACAAGATATATTAACATCCGAATTTGGCGCTAGATCATTAACTGATTGTCAAAATCAAAGATCAGCAGTATTTGGAGTGATGAAAGATAGCACTATTGCATTCTTTTCCCAAAGAGGTATAAAAATTGACAATATTGGAGCAGCAGGTGGATTTGATTATGCAGATAAAACAATTCAAATCTCCATTAATGAAAAATTCCAAGCTGAAATGAAGATTCAAGCTGCTCAAAATGAAGTAGATGCTGCTAAAAAATTCACAGAAGCATCTTCTCTAATTCGTCAGCAAAAAGAATTGGATGCTGATATTGAAATTAGAAAATCTGAAGCAGCGTTACGACTCAATTGGGATGGACACCTTGGTGATGGATGGACCGTTATTGAAGGAGGAAAAGGAGGTTCAATACCTGGAAGTATCATTTTAGGAGGTAGGAAATAACAAAAATGCAAAAGAGAATAATAAAAACAGGGTTATGGTTACTACTATTTACGGTAGTAGCCATCCTTGGTAATATCGGAAATCACGCGTTAGAAGTATTCTACATGGCGAATGTAGGCCCAGATCAGGTTAATGATTATACGGATTCTTACTATTGGGTTGATAATTATGATAATTTGAAGATGGGAATGTATATCATTCGCGGAGTTATTATGATATTGATTGCTATACCAATCTTCAATCTTTGGAAAAAACCCATCAATACCCTAGCTAAAACGACTCTAGAAGTATTAACGACTCTAGAAGTATTGGGTGAGGATGAGAATAAGTAGTTTAATTCTACTTTTATTTTTTCAAATATTTGTCTCTCAAGCTCAAACATTTGGCGAGATCTCTTATTCTTCTAAACATGGAATTCATGGATTAAGCTCAGATAAAGAAACCTTTACTAAATCTGAATATAGGATCTATAAATTTGAATTTTCTAGAGACAAGATAGTTTACTGGGAAGGACACCGGAGAAGAGAATATAAAGTTGAAAAGGTAGTTGGTTCAAGATTCTTTATCAAAGACAAATTATGGCAAATAAAAATAATTGAAGAAGGAAAAGCCTTGATTTGGATATGGGGAACCGAAACTGACACGGTGTTTACGCATATAATAGATAACAAATTATATAATCTTAAAAAACTAGAAAGAAAATGGCAGCAAGTAGAAATGATGTTGATCGATGGATCTCCATTGCCAGAGAAAATAAATCTGAGTTTATAATCTCGATTTGTGATACATGGGATTATGAAGATTATCCAGTTTATTGCGATGATATAGAAGAACTCCGCAAAAGATATACTGAGTATGCCGCAAAGGATATGCAGAAGATTAATGAAGTCATAAGAGTACCTAGAAAGAAACCTGCTATAGAAAATTTATCTATGGATGAATTATGGTAGAAAATAATTTATAATGGAAAAAGAGTTAATAGTAAAGTACATTTGTAATCTTGGTCTTTATGTTGATTATGATCAATGGGATATTGAGGCTAAAGATTGGATGAGGGTTAAAATGACTGGATTCGAAACCGGACGGGCACAGACAGATTGTTGCATTTTATATAAAAGTGAAATGAATGATGGCTCATGGGTAGATGGATATGATTATCTGGGCAGCCAATTATCAGGTTTCCTTTTTAATTGTGGTCAAATTAAAACTAAACAAGAGCTTAAAGAATTTTTGCAAATATGAAGGTAAAAGATCTAAAACTTATTATTGATCAATTTGACGATGAAGCTTCAGTTAATTTTCTGGTTAGTATGGGAACTACTTATAGAATGAGTAGATGCATCATAAAGGACTTCCCGGCAAATTCGGATCTTTATCCAGCTAAAAAAGGATATAAAAACAAAAAAGGAAATTTAGTTTTAACGATAGAATAATGAAAAAGAAAAAGAAAATGGTATTGGTATTAAGAGACGTGGTCTCGAATATGTTTGAACAGAATAAGAATTATACTGTTGAAACAGAAGCTTTTGATGATGATTCAGGATCCTGGATTCTTATAAAAAAGAAGAATGAACCAAATTGGAGTCTTGAAATCAGTTTCAATGGCAAAGGAACCAAATTTACAGACTTTAATGTCTGGAAGGATATTTGCGCAGTAATAGATTCAGAAAAAATATTTTAAAATAATAAAAATAATGTCAAATAGAAAGATAGAAAGGGGCAAAGTAATTGTCCAAAATGTCGCTAACTCAATTTTTGATGTTAGACAAGTTCCAAAATACACAACCGATAAAAAGACGGATAAGAAAAGGGTTGAAACAAGTTCTCTTTGTTTATTTATAGGAAAGAATAACGTTAAATCCGGATTCAAAAGTGTTCAAGAAGCCGCTAATTTTGTAGCTCAAAACATCCGAAAATATAATAAGAAGACTAGGAAATTCTCATGACATTCAAAAGGGGATTAAAACCAGGTGCAGCATTAGGAGTAGGTTCTATTGAAAATCCCTATATTGACCATCGGATGGTTCTTGCTTTAAAGAAAATGTTAAAGCATGAACCCGATATTATCGTGTGTGGAAGTTTGGGATTAGTGATAAATGGAAAATTGAAGCGCCAGGTTTATGATATGGATATTTTAATTCCATATAATGCATATCATAAACCCGAATTATTTTTTCCGGAATATAGAAAAAATACGGAGCATTCTCATTCTCATAAATTTTTGATGGGGCAAACCGAGGTCTTGGTGTTCAAATTATTAATGGGGGATATTAAAATTGACGTAATGTGGAATCCTAAAAGAGAAATTCAGTATGAAGAGGTTGGATTCTTTGGACATCGATTAAAAATAGAAGAGCCTGAGGGTGCCATATCAGCAAAACTAAATTATGTTGAAAATGATAAACATCCCGTTAGCTTCAGGAAACATTTAATGGACTTAATAGCAATGGGAATATCTCGAGAAAGATTAATGGATTCATTAATGAAATCCCATAAAAATACTGTAGACCGTTTATCTGTTCAAAAAGTTGAAGAGAAAGACGCTCATGATAAATTAGGCTTACCTTGGTGATATGTTCAAAGCAATGCAAAATATAATGATCGCTCTGGTTTTTGGAATTTCCGGAGCAATGAATCTATTTTTCATATTCAATATTATTCCTATGAATGATTTTGCATGGGGATCTTCTATGATGACATTCGTATTCATTACAATATGGATTCTTTTGGATTGGTTAGAATACAAAAACAAACGAGATAATATGTATTGGGAAGCTTGGAAAGAAGCCAGAGAGTGGAAAAAGTATCTAAAAGCTCTCAAAAAACAATTATTAAAAAAGGACGACGATAATTTCATTTGACAGTTTTTTTTAGTATATTTGGTACATGATAAAACTCTGGAAAGAAGTTCAAGATGAATTTTAAAAGAGGATTGAAGGTCAAAAATTCTTTAGGATTAGGAATATCTAATTGTCCAAAAGCGAGTTTGAAACATGCTGAGGATTGCTTATTAAAAATGGGCTATTTTATTCAGAGCACTGAAACAGGCGATAATATCGAACCAGACTTGGAATTTATATGGAATATCCATATATACGAGAAAAATAATGCAATGCAATTACAATGTCATAAAAAAAATGACGGGAAATTATGGTTCTATATAAAAGTTGAAGAGAAATGGGAGCATGCTTGGTCTTTAACCCTAGGTATATTAACTTTTTATAATAAGAAGGTAATAGCGCGAATCCGAAAGACTCAAACAACCGTCTCGATGCATTATGCCGAAGTATAAAAACTCTGGGAACAATTCAGTATGATGGATATTGGAAAGACTAAATAAAACGACAAAAATTTAATTTTAATAGTTTTTTTTTGTATATTTGTATTAATGGGAAAATATAAAATAACTAGCAACGATTTAAAGGAATTAGAATACAAACCAGGTCCAATATTTGGTTTGATTCTTTCTGAGTTCTATAAGGACTATAAGTTCTATAATAGATACGATCAAATGAATGTGCTTAAATTAGCCAAGAGAAATCCTTCAGCTTATGTAAAGAATGATGGAGTTTTGGGAAAGATCGCCAGATTTTTAATTCCACCAGTCATTGAATCCAAAACAAAGACTTACAAGTTGAATGATAAAAGTGTAGATGTAAAAATCTATGGAGCAGAAGGAATCGAGGGAGGAGCATTAGATCAGATTTATACGGCAGGTAAGTTACAAATAAGTAAGAAGGCGGCTTTAATGCCAGACGCACACCAAGGATATGGATTACCAATTGGAGGAGTATTAGCCACAAAGAATGCAGTAATTCCTTATGGAGTTGGTGTAGATATTGGATGCAGAATGGCTTTGACTATGTATGATTTACCTTTCAGCACTTTAAAAGGAAGCGTGGATCTTATCAAGAATGCTTTGAATTATAATACGTTCTTCGGAACTGGTGTAGAAAGCGATCTGGATATCAAATCTGGAATCATGGACGACTCCAGATGGGATTCCATTAAGATCATAAAGGATTTGAAAGATACAGCTTGGAAGCAGGTAGGGACTTCAGGAGGAGGAAATCACTTTGTGGATTTCGGAGAGGTTATTTCTTCGGTTGACGGTAATAATGAGAAATATATTGGAATATTAACTCACTCAGGTTCGAGAGGATTTGGAGCTCAAATCGCTAGACATTATACAGGTTTGGCGAAAGAAGCTTGTGGTTTACCAAAGGGAGCAGGCCACTTAGCTTGGTTGGATATGGATAGTGAGGAGGGACAAGAATATTGGTTAGCTATGAACTTAGCAGGAGATTATGCCAAAGCTTGCCATGATGAAATTCACTTGAGATTAGCCAAATATCTAGGATGGAAGGTTCACAATAAAATCGAAAACCACCATAATTTCGCTTGGAAAGAAATGATCAATGGAGAAGAATTAATTGTTCATAGAAAAGGAGCAACTCCAGCAGGAAAAGGGGTTTGGGGGATCGTGCCAGGTTCTATGGCTTCGGATGCTTTTATTGTAATAGGAACTGGTAATCCAGAAGGTATAAACTCAGCTGCTCATGGAGCTGGAAGGGTACTTTCTAGAACCAAAGCTAAAGAAAAGATTTCCGGATCTATGATGAGATCTTACTTGAAGGAAAGAGGAGTTGAATTAATTGGAGGAGGAGTTGATGAAAGTCCTCACGCTTATAAAGATATTCATAAAGTAATGAAACACCAGAGCGACTTAGTTGAAGTTGTGGGTAGATTTACTCCAAAAATTGTTAAAATGTCTGGAGAATGAATCAGAAAAATACAATTGAAGAACTTTTAGAATTTAGGATTCCAATAGACAGAGTTGTAACTTATAAAGCTGATATTTTTTGGAGAGATATATTAGCTGTAGAAGGATTAGAACCTTCTGATAAATTAGTAGATCTTTATTGGAAAGAACAAATAGAAAGCGGGTTTGGCTCTATGAAAATGGAAGATGAATTGGAAACATATCTTATTCCAATGATTCGAATCAGAAGGAACAGACCTGAGACAGATGAAGAATATTCAGAAAGGTTTGCTGAAGAAGAAAAAAGAAAAAAAGAAATAGAAAATAAGGAATGGCTCGAGTATTTACGACTGAAAGGAAAATTTAAGGATAGAAAAGATTAAAATAATGAAAAAGATCAAACAAAAATGCTTAATTTGTAGAAAACCTATCCAAATGGAAGTTTTTCTACCCGGCCAAATAATTATATGTAAAAAATGCAATAAGATAACTCCTAATGTATTAGAAATAGTAAAAAAAAAATGATTGAAGGATGAATTTTATAAGGGGAATGAATCCTGCAGAATCCCTTATCTTAGGAAAATGGAGTAAAGTTGGAAATATAGAAATTTATTTTAAGAGCAGAATAAAAATTAATTCTTTGAAGTATGGGTGGAGTACTATATTATATAGTCGTTTTAAATTATCTCCCCCATATAGAGAAAATTTTCAGATATATCTGAAACATGAAGAACAAAGGGCATTAAAACATAGAAAAAAATTTGAAAAATATGTATATACGCGGCCAGTCGGGGATAAGGAAAAATGGAGATATGAAATTATAATATTAGACAAAAATAATAAGAAGATTTGGGGGCAGAATAGATATCTAAAAGATATAATATAATGAAATTTAAGAATACATTCATAAGAAT
>SDBT01015747.1_pt1 | contig 12009 bp, 9 predicted proteins | sample 2277101 | NCBI WGS metagenome assembly SDBT01 (sample SAMN10404973, study PRJNA504765) | marine sediment metagenome | isolation source: marine sediment core GS10_PC15, 103 cmbsf | place: Arctic Ocean: Southern Knipovich Ridge | collected 2010
TGCCAAGGAATTAGCCAAAACCAAGGCCGAAGCTGAAAAAATGCTAGCCGAGACCAGGGCTAAGGCTGAAGAGACGATAGCTAAGGTCAAGGCTGAAGCCAGGGAGGTAATAGCTAAACAAAAGACGAAGGCAGATGAAGCTGTCCAGATGATAGTAAAAGTTAAGACCAAGGCGGAAAATGCAATCGCCATGATTAAGTTTAAAGCCAGGGCAAAAGAAAAGAGCTACGATGAAACGATAACTAAGATTAAAACTGAAGCACACGAAAAATCAAAGGCCCACGCCAGGGCAATAGCCAAAGTCAAAGCCAAAGCTGCCAAAAAGACCAAAGCTTACGCCAGGATGATAGCCAAAGCCAGAGCCGAAGCTGCCGAAAAGACCAAAGCTTACGCCAGGATGATAGCCAAAGCCAGAGCCGAAGCCAAGGAGAAGGCGAGAGCCTACGCCGCAGCCATCAAAGAAGCTGAAGGCAAGGTTAAATCTTACGCCGAGCAATTAGCCAAAGTCAAGGCTAAAGCTGCTGAAAAATTCAGCGATGTAACTGAAAATGTCACAAAAAAAGACTACGTCCCGCCCACAATAGCAGAAAACCCGGCACTTAATAGTACTACCCTGCCTTTAGCAATATTCGCAAAAGACATTATGAGAAAAAACGTTGCCTGGGGTAGTTCTGACGATAGTGTGCAGCAGGCTCTTATAAAGATAGAGCAACACAATGCGAACTATATGATAGTAGGCCAGAATGGAGTGCCGGAAGGCATTATATCGAAGTCCGATCTAACAGGAGCACTCAGCCCTTACCTGCGGCCCATATTTGCGAAATGGCGACGACCATTGGATGACGCTACGCTTCAAATCAAGGTCAAATGGGTAATGAGTAGACCTGTTCACACTATAAGGCCGGAGATGCCGCTGGGGACTGTGATGGAAAATATGCAGCTATTCGGCCAGCGTGTTTTGCCTGTGATGGACCAACAGGGCAAAATACAGGGTCTGATAACGCCGTTTGAAATCTTCAAAGTATTAATCAAGACTAAAGAGCAATCCAAACATCTTTGCCGTATGCAAAGTGTTCCCGCAGCCTCATTGGTGTAGGTCGTCAGCGACAGTTCCCAGCAGAGGAAATCTTTCCAAGGCAATCGCAGTAGAAACGACTAATCAAGGTTTCAATGTAATCGAGGCAGATATGTCCTTAAATGTAATGGAGGGTTGAAAAAGCTGATTACGATTTCCAGCAAACCGTAAGGGTCTGGGTAGCATTATACTCACCTGAATCATCGGGGCGTATGGCTTCCACTGAAGCCCTGACCGACAGAGTAACCTCGACGGCTCCATCACCGGAAGTGTGTGTTATTTCTGAACCCTCACCAAGGAAGCTGCCATAGTTGCTCCACGCTGTTGTGCTGCTACCGGTCTCGTTCACTCCGGAGCCATCATATTCCAGCTTGTACTCTGTAACGAGTTTATTACTATCATCTTTTGAGAGTTGGGCTATATCCGAGTTGTCAGCGGTGATTTTCACGTCTCCGTTTGTGTAGAGTATGAGCGTGGCACTGCCGCTCGATGAGTTGTTTTGTGCGGTAAGGTCCGCCAGATTGATAGCAGGAAAACTGGTGTCCGACCACTCCACAATATCTGCAACAGTGCACGATATATTACACGTGGCACTGACGGACGGCGGCTCGGCTAATACCAGATTTGGAACCAAAGACAAGGCCAATACCCCCACTACCGTGATGAATAAACAGCCTTTCACTCTCTAACCTCCTCCTTCCTATCAAATCCGACCTGCTGCTGAAAATCATTATATCAAAATCAGGATGGGAAAGTCAAGAAAAATAGACCTATAAGACTGATTGGAACCGTAATTAGCAAATGATGTAAGTTCTTTCATAAAAACTATATATGTCACCTCACGGAACGCCTTAACGCCATAAACCTGCCGACAGACTATAAACCTAAATCTTTGCTCAAAACAGCACTGTTTTAAGACCTTCTCGATATAGGACTTAGAAATTTGCCTGGTCCTATAAAAATGTCAAACCAGGTGGCATAATGCACGTACCTGCGAAAAGATAAATCTCCATAAAGTGGCAATTTGATAAAACCGATAGCGTGGATATGGAGTCACAGCGCAAGAGTTCAAGTGTGTGACAAATGAATACACAGTAATTGGAGGTCTAAAACTATGGAAAGCCTAACCAAAAAGCTATTATTATTACTGGTGGTGTTGTGTCTTACTCCGAATTTGGCATTTGGTGCTGAAATCGATAGTGAAGCCACGTGTAATATATCGGTAACTGTCGCTCCGATTATGGAGTGGGCAGACAACTTCGATGACATTACCTTGGACACTATTAACGCTAAGAGTGATATACCGGATGGTTTCAAAATCCAAACAATCTACACTAACTGTAATTTTACGATTGACGCAGACCAGACCACCGCAGCTCAGTTGTCTCTAGCCGCTCCAGCCGACACCCTCGTCACGAAGTACAAGCTTGCAGAAGACGGTGACGGAACTACCACCACCGGTGCTACTGACGCCGAGGAAAGCACCAGTGGTATAGCGACCTGGACAGATTACGATAGTTTTCTGAGCACCGTACTGCCTATAACACACGTTGATGGTGATGGAGCTGTTGATGTCACACTGTACGTTCAGGCCAGCTGCGATGCTGCTGAGATTCCTAATCAGGGTGACTACACTGCCATCCAGACCCTTACGGCTATCTGGACAAGCGATTAATTGAGTTCGTTTTCTATAGATGGGATACTAAATCCAGCTTATTGTAACCATGTCATTTTCGTTGTAGTGGTAAATATGAAAAGGAATTCGAATATAGTTAACTGGATTGGAGCAGGGTTCGTCGCCCTGCTCTTTTTTATTTTCTCTTCCGATGCTTTTGCCGGAATGGCAGTTAGTCCCCTGCAGCAGTGGGTTACAGTCAAGCCCGGAAAACAAGCTTCTTTCTCGGTGACAGTAACCAACACTAACAGAGGGCCTAAGACTCTCCCCTGCACTGTCAACGTAGACCTGGTTGATTTTACGGTCTCACCGCAAAGTAAACTCTCTTTCGTCAAAGAGGCACGACACAGCCGCTCAGCGGTTGACTGGCTGGCCTTCGATAAGGGGCCGTTTGTCCTTGAGCCGGGGGAATCAAAAAAGTTAGAAGGGAAGGTATCAGCTCCTGCGAACGCAGATGGGGACTACTGGGCTGCCTTTATGGTGAAACTGGGCAATCCCAAGAAACAAGAAGGAGGGGTACATATCAATTTGCAGACTGCATCTGGGGTGTTCGTACACGTCGCAAGAAGAAATTATATCGAGCGAGGAAGTATTATTAACACCAATGTAGTTCTGCCCGAATTCGACAGTGAGCAGGCTGTTGGTGAAGAATCAGCCAGCCCGCCAGGGGCCAAAAATCAGAACGAGCCGACGTTTAAGATAGATGCGGAATTGAAAAATGACGGGTTGGTAGCTTTTCTGGCAAATGGCAAAGCCCTTCTTTATTCTCAAAACTGGCGTAGAATAGCTTCTATCCCGATGTATACAAACCGCAGACGGATTTTTCCCACTCACAGCCGCTGCTTTACCGGCGTAATGTCACAGCCGATACCGGCAGGGAAATATAAACTTCGGCTGGTTTTTGAGCCTATCAGTTCGAGAAACAGCAGTAGCAAAACTAAACTCGGCCGTAAAATAACCAAAGACATGGAGCTTATTATAAACGATGAGTTAGCACGCAAATGGGCCGAGAACGCGACAGTGCAGGACACCGAGATACTGCAGCTGAGCCCACAGGAACTTGAGCTTACGCTGACAGCCGGGCGTTTCACAACGAAACGATTCCAGGCCGTCAGCCGAAGTTTAAGCACGGTTTCGGTTCGTTGCCGAATAGAGGCCGATGCACCAATAAGAGATTGGGTCGCGTTAAGGTCGGCGGATTTCGCTTTGGCACCGAACACGAGGCGAAGTGTGCTTTGCTGGGTCAGAATACCGCCTGATGCAGAGCCAGGGAAATACAGCGGGACCATTTGTGTCGAAGCGGAACGCTCAGGCTTAACAGCTCAACATACGGCTAATGTTGAGATGCAAAAAATCCCCATTTCGATTGTGATAAATCAACCGGACAAGTATGCCGCAGTTAAGTGAGTAGGTTTAATGATTAGATTAATAGCCAGAGAAAGACAGATAGCAAGGTTGCTGGCAGCAGTACTGTGCCTTCTTTTACTGTTTGCTCTGGCTGCCGTTGCGGCAACAGACCTTGATACTGGTGAAGCGATAATAGTTAACAATGTCTGGATAGATGTGCCACTAACGCAGGTTTTCAGGGATATATCAATAGAGACAGGTGTCGTGATAGCTGTTGGACCGCAGGTGCCGGACATGCTTGTCTCGCTTGACGCAGGCCTGGGTAAGCCCCTTCAAGAGTGCTTTCGAGAGCTTGCAGCCGGTCAAGGACTTTTCATTCATCAAAAAAACAAGCGGTTCTACCTCATTACTTCAGGAGACCCTGCGAGCCCTGCTTTTATGGAAGTAGCAAATTCGAAACGGCTTTACCTGAAATATATAAGCGCAAAGCACCTCAGGGCCTCTCTTCCTCGCTCCATGCAACAGTACGTAACCAGCGGAGAAAGACCGAATGAAGTCCTGATTTACGCTGTGCCTAAGATTATAGAACGCATTATGGGAATCGTTGCCAAGCTCGACATCCCACGCCGACAAGTGGTACTGGAGGTACTTGTTGTGGATCTTTGGGAAGATGCCGGGGAGGAATTCGGCCTGGATTGGGGATTCACTCACCATGATGATTCTATCGATACTCTAAAAGGTCTTGGGACTTTTGCAGGCGTGGCAAATTTCACAACCGTAGCTGCAGCAAAATTATCAAAGCTGGAATTTACTCTCAAGGCACTGATTAGCGAAAAGAAAGCCAGCATAAGGTGCCGGCCACGCGTGGCCACTCTCAATGGTGAAAAAGCCTCTATAGATATATCCCTCGACGAGTACTTCGCCATTGTTACTGACATCTACGGTTCCACGGCCAGGCTGCGGACAGACATTCAGATAATTAAGTCCGGCGTGCTGCTCGAGATGACTCCTCAGATAGGTGATAATAGCAACATTACCGTTGATGTTCACATTGTGGTAAGTGATGTTGCTTCTCGTCAAAATAACACAACAAATAACAACGATGTAGCCAATGGGGACCTGCCGGTAATTCGACGCCGTGAGGCCGACACTCGTGTCAGGGTCAAGCAAGGTGACGCAATCGTCATTGGAGGTCTTGTCGAAACTCAGCAGCGCAGCGATGACAAACGTGTACCTGTTCTTAGCTCAATTCCTCTTGTGGGCGGTCTCTTCACGTCGAAAGAAAATACTACAATAAAAAAAGAAGTGATGATTTTTATTACTCCACGATTGATGGCCGAAGGAGAAATTGTACTTTCCGACCGCCACCAATTAATCGACGAGGTCGGAGAAATTGAGGGCTTGCGAAATGTCGCCACTGCGACCGATGTGCGGCATCGGTATCGCCAAAATCTGCGCAGCGCTGTGGAGAAAGAAATTGAGGAGCTGCGGGAGGTAGTCGCTCTGCTTGACGGACAAAATCAGCTTCGCCACGATTCGCTCAATATAGATGGTGAAGGAGAAATTACCCTTTCCAATCGCTACTATTTGCCCAACGCAGCCGAAGAAATTGAGGCCCTGCGGGAGGTGGTCGCTCTGCTCGACGTCGAACCTTAGCCTCGCTAAAATTAGCTAAACATAGAACGTGAATCTTTAAATCATAATCAAATGAAGTTGACAGTACCCCATATCATTGCTGTTGTTATAGTCACTTTTGTTTGTTCCGGCTTGCTTATGAGCCAGGATTTTATGTATTGGGATAGCAATTTCGACCCGATTGTGCTGCCTAACATCACGACGCAAGACGCAGAATCCGAAGACGAAGCGGAGGTTACGCTCTTCATCAACGGCGACGCTGAAATCTCCGCCGACAATACCGGGACAGCTCAGTTGTCTTCCGGTACTGACACCCTTATTACAGAGTACAAACTCAGGTTTGATGGAGACGGAACAAGCAAAACTGGTGGCTCAATAGTCCCTTTTACCAGTTATGATTCATTTCTAAGCACCGCCGCTTACATCACGTATGTACCTGGTGACGATGACGTAAAAGTAAAACTTGTTGTCAAGGCGAATAATTACAATGGTCAACTGGCCAATGCGGGCACGTATACTGCAACGCAAACTCTGACGGCTCATTGGGTCGGTCCCTGACAGCTTTATTATTCAAGAAAATTCCCCTAAGAGGCCGAAAACATACGTAGTTGCTAATGCTATCTGTACATGGATTTAAAGATGAAAACGACCACAAACAAAACGGTTTCGCAGCAAGCAGAGTCAACTTTGCGCCTTAAAAGGCCACTTTTGTCAATCGCTGAATATGCGGCCCGCCAGGGAATCTCCACAGACATCGTTGAGGAGTATGCAAAGCTGGGTATTATCCAGATAAGAAAATACAAAGGAAAAATGTTCGTTGTCGATGTTCCTCTCAGCCAACACCCCTACACCACTCAAACACTTGAAACCACCAACCAATCAACACAATTATCCAGCGAAGACATGCAGGCCGAAGACATTCCTGAACCGATGCAAGTGGTCTCCACTGAAGTACTCAAAATTGTCAATGAACTAACCGCAGCAGCAGCTGATGAAATCATCAAGACAAAAAGCTTATCTGAGTTAATGCACACACCTGATTCGCAAGCCTTTGAAATCGCCGATGAGAAACTAAAACTTGTTGATGAAACTGTAAAACCCAAAGAAAAACCCAAATCAACCCAAATCAACCAAGAGGATGGAACTCAACTTGGCCTTTCGACCGCACAAGCAAAATCCAAACGCACCTGGCAAATTGCTGCACTTCTTTCGATAACATTTCTTTTTGCAACCCTTTTTGCCAATCTCTGGCTCTATATGAACCGGAAAATCCAACTTGAGAAACTTAACCAGGCAAACGCAAATATTCAAACAGCATATAACAACTCCAGACAAGCCACACAGAAAATAGAGACTCTCCAGAATGAGTTGAGTAACTCTAAAACGCAAATAGGACGTCTCCAAAATCAACTTGATAACCACAATTCGCAGGTAAAAACTCTTCAAAATGAACTTGATAACTACAAGTCGCAGGTAAAAACTCTTCAAAATCAACTTGATAACTACAAGTCGCAGGTAAAAACTCTTCAAAATCAACTTGATAACTACAAGTCGCAGGTAAAAACTCTTCAAAATCAACTTACTCAGACCAGGCAAAACCTCAGGGACATCCAGGAACGTAATGCTGAGGCGGTAGAACGACTTAATAGGCAAATCCAAAAACTCTCAGCTCAGCCACACAACAACTACAACAACCAGTAATGTCTGTGCTTCTTCTTTTGCCGTTGATTCTTTTTCATTCATATACAATCCCTTTCTTGATTTACTTTGTTTCCTTGTTATGGGTTTGGGCTAAAGCTCTGATTGCAGCTTTGATATGCTCCGGCAGTTGCAGGCGAACCGCTATGTTAGAAAATCTTAAAAAGACAAAGGGCTGCAAGCAAAACGCTCACAACCCTTTGGTTTACTGACATGTACCTTTTCGCTTCCCACTCCTCCTCTTCAAAGCGCCGTAAAAACGCTTTTCTGGAGGCCTTTTGTGAGGACGCTTTGGCCCGCCAGCACTCTCATCACCACTCCATTCCATCAAGAAGCATATTGAGCCTGGATATGAAAGTCAAGCAAATTCCGCACGATTTTATTAAAATTTTAATCCTTATTTTCAGTGCTGCAGCTACTATGTGTGATTGACCCCGTAGCATCCTTAAGCAGATGCTTTGTAATTTCCTAAGTCTTTGTCTTTGTTGCAGTTATTGCTTTTTCTGCTGACTCTTAATCGGCTGGTTGCAGGTTCGAATCCTATATCGCCCATTTTTTTGCTGCCGGCGCCTACTCGTATATAGTCCAAAGATACAATAACTGCGGTGTACTAAGTTCGTACAGCGTGGTTCTGTCGAGCTTTGGGAAGCTTTTACTCTGTGAACGCAAAAAGCTGGTCAGAGAGAACGGCCTGCGATATTCCACTACCTGAGCTTCTTCAATTCCCGCCAGTGACTTGACCTGCTCTATTGCTTCATCGAGATAGCCAATCTCATCTATCAGCTTTTCGTCGAGTGCCTCCTGGGCGCCATAAATACTGCCGTCAGCTAAGCGTTCGACATCGGCTAATGTAAGCGAGGGCCTTCCATCGGCAACAACCTGCACAAATCTGTTATAGAAAGGAACGATCAGCTTCTCTTGTATGTATTGCCGTTGTTCTTCTGTAAGTGGCTGGAACGGACTGGGCCAATCTTTCTTACGCCCTGATTTGATTATGACAGGCTGAATACCAAGCTTCTCTTCCAGCAGTTTCTGCAAAACAAAATGACCCATTATCACGCCCACCGAGCCGGTAATCGTGGTCGGCTCAGCGATGATTTTATCGCAGGCAACTGAAGTATAATAGCCGCCCGAAGCGGCGACTCCCTCCATAAACGCAACAACCGGCTTGTCTTCTTCCTCCCGATACTTCAAGATTTCATTGTGAATCTGGTCACTGGCAGAAATCCCGCCGCCAGGTGAATTTATACGAATAATCAGTCCCTTCACCCGCTTATCCTTTCGGGCCGATTTTATCTGCCTGTACACATCTTCAGCCTGTTCGCCATCTATTATGCCCTCCAGTGTTATTACCGCAATCTTGCTTGTTCGTGGCCCTGCTTGTATAACTTCTTCGGTAAAAATGCCTCGCTGCCCTGTTGCAAAGACCGCAAGCAGGCCGATTAGCATTAAAAATAACACCAAATTTGCCAGTACCGACAGTACTAAAATAATACCCCAGAAAACTCTCCAGCCGGTTCGCTTTTTAGGCGTTTTTGTTATTGCAGGCCTGCTTTCAACCAAGCCGGGCATCAGCTCTGACGGTTCCGGCTGCGTTGCTCCTGTATGGTTATTGTTCTGCTCAAAATCCATAATAAACCCTTTCAAAAAATAAACCCAACATTATTGGAATTGTAGACCGCACACACTCTACTGTCAATCTTCAAAAAATTGTGCCATTACCCCGCCCTGTCGTTGCAAAGAGCACATCTCGTGTTGCGTATTGTCATTCCTGCGAGGGACCCCGCCTTGCGGGAACACAAAGCAGGAATCCATTTTCTCTTTCACGCGATACGCATCACGCACGACGCAACACTAAATATGGCTTCCTAATGCTTGACAGTAGCTGTTTTGAGTCTAAAATCGTGGCCTATGGCTGGTTCTGCTCCACGGAAGAAGAAAAAGAAAAAACATAATCCCATAATGGATTGGCTCAGCTTTATTGCGCTGCGCATTCTTGTGGTTTTTCTTTATTTGTTCGATGTCGAGACCAATCTGAACACCGCTTGTTTTCTCGGCCGATTGTTATGGAAATACTACCACCGTGGCCGGAAGCGGGCTCTGGATAATCTTCGTGCGAGTTTCCCGGAAAAAAGCGAGCAGTGGATATGGCAAACAGGCCGGCGAAGCTTCGAGCATATCGCAATGCTGGCAATCGATGTGATTTTTACGCCGCGATTGGTCAAAAAAAATAACTGGCGTGATTACTCGCGGTACGAGAATGTTGAAAGGGCCAAATGGCTGATGCAACAGGGCAGCGGACTGCTGATGGTTACCGGCCACTACAGCAACTTTGAAATTATGGGCTATCTGCTGGGACTGTTTGGTTTTAATGTTTACAGTATCGCCAGGCCGTTAGATAACAAGTACATCAGCAGGTACTTATACGATGTTCGCCAGCGGGCCGGGCAAAAAATAATCGATAAAAAAGGTGCATCTGAGCTTATGGAAGAGATTACTTCAAACGGTGCTACGCTTTGTTTTATTGCCGATCAGGATGCCGGCAAAAAAGGAATATTTGTTGACTTCTTCGGCCGAAAGGCCAGCACCTACAAAAGCATTGGATTAATTGCCATTAGCTGTAATGTACCCATAAGCGTTGCTTACAGCAGAAGAGTCGACAATCGTTTTTATTTTGAAATCGGCATCAATCGCATTATTTTCCCCGAAGAATGGCAGGATAAGGACAACCCGCTCGAGTGGATTACCGCCGAATACACCAAAGCCATTGAACGGTTTACAAGGCAGGAGCCGAGCCAGTACTGGTGGCTGCACCGCAGATGGAAACACCAACCGAGAGAAAAAAGGCAAAAAGAAACAAAATAAGCGAAAAAATTTGAGACTACCCACAGTTTCTTTTTAGTGGCTCGTGCAAACTTGCTGGAGCGCTCCGGGGCGCTTTTCCGGAAGCATGCCGCGATAAGCCGGACTGATTCGTAAGGCAGGGCGTTGGTTTTCTTCGGAAAAATTACGGTATGTAATTTCAGAGTAAATCGATAAAACAATGAGATTATGTAATGATTACGCAGTTATCTTATGCAGGATATGACTTTATGCCAATGGAGGCGATTGAAGTGTTTGGCCTATGGTAGACACATCCTGATTGCTCTTTAGCAGGCACTCGAAGATGTCAAATACCGTTACTAAGCCCTGTACTTTGCCCTGCTGGTTCACTACAGGCAGACATCGTCCACCAAACTGACACATATTTTCTATTATAACGGCAAGAGGCGCCTCGGACTTTATGGTGCGAACAGGCCTGCTCATTATCCACTTGACCTTGATTTGAAGCGTGACATCATCCAGCGGCCGATGCCACTTCGCAAATACAGGTCGCAGGTAGGGACTGATTGCTCCTGTTATATTGGATTTTGATACAATACCTTCCAGTATCCCGTCCTGACCCACCATCATATAGCCTGCATTCTGCTGCTGCATCTTTGTAAGAGTCTGCTTTACACTATCATCCGCACTGCCCCAGACAACGTCTTTTTGCATAATGTCTTTTGCGCATATCGCTAAAGAGGCCCGTGCCAACTCTCCCGAAAGCTCTGCCGGCGACCGGGTCATTCTTTGGATAGTTTCGGAAATCGACGGCTCTTCATCTTCGTCCGTCGTCACCGCTTTTTCTTCAGCAACATTATCAGCGACACCGGCATCAATATCATCGCTCTTTTGCTCCACGGCTACCTCTTGCTCCTCTTTTGTGGCGCCTTCATTTTCATCGCTGACTTTTTCAGCAGTTTCGGCACTGGACTTTTCTTCAGCCTTGGCTTTGGCCTCTTCTTCGACCTCGACTTCGGCCTCTTCTTCAGCCTCGGAAATCGACTGCTCTTCACTTTCGTCCGTTGTCACCGCTTTTTCTTCAGCAACATTATCAGCGACACCAGCATCAATATCATCGCTCTTTTGCTCCACGGCTACCTCTTGCTCCTCTTTTGTGGCGCCTTTATTTTCATCGCTGACTTTTTCAGCAGTTTCGGCACTGGCTTTTTCTTCAGCCTCAGCCCCTACGCCTTGTGATTCTGCCATTTACAAGACTCCGGTTATTTTGTTAGTTTGTAAGCTATTCAACGCTCTTTGTATAACAACGAGAGTTCGGCAATATACTCATATTCAATATTGACCTATCCCTACTTTTTTCGATAGATTTTGGGCGGTACTTTAAGAATTTCCTGCTAACTTTGCGGTTTTTTCTAAACAGTTGAGCTGTGGCTCTCGGAACCTGCCGCGGTCCGGGTGGAAACTTTTGATATGTATGCTTTTGCCGTTCATAGGAGAAAATGAGTATACCAACTTGGGATGCCAAAATCAATTTGCCAGTTGTTGGTATTTGGCTGGAGGGTTTTAATTTTCTCCGTATGAGGTCGGCGGCAAAAGGTTTGAAATTGGGTTTGATTGGGTTTGAATTGGGTTTGTTTTTGCGGGGGCTGCAAAGTCGTTTATTTTGGTAATCCTTTGTTATAAATGAGGTTACGTTTATTTGAGCGTTCAGCAAATTGGGTTTGTTTTGCATAATTAAGGTCATAAATTGTTGGCA
>SDBT01015748.1_pt1 | contig 12008 bp, 7 predicted proteins | sample 2277101 | NCBI WGS metagenome assembly SDBT01 (sample SAMN10404973, study PRJNA504765) | marine sediment metagenome | isolation source: marine sediment core GS10_PC15, 103 cmbsf | place: Arctic Ocean: Southern Knipovich Ridge | collected 2010
GGTTGTGAGCTCGAGCAAGACGAATACCACTAGACCGGGCAATACGCCCGCCGCCACCCAGATGGTGGACCCGATCAGGCTGGCCGCCAGCACCGGACCCAACACGAGCCAGCCTTTCCACCAGCCCTTCAGCGAAAGCGCGTACACACCCACTAGTGTGATGAGCACTCCTTGCACGTTTTGCGGCGTCCAGACGATCTGCGTGAGCAGATTGTGGATGCGCACGAGCGTATCGGCCCAGGCGTCGAGCGTGATCACGCGCATTTTCATGATGATGACTGGGATGATGTCGAGCCCGCCGATCGCCGTTGCCAGCAACGCGGCCAGCGTGGCCGGCCCGTCCCCGCCCGTGAAGCGTTTCACGATCAGGTAGAACATGCCGGCGGTGCCGATCCCGACCAGAGCGGCTTGCAGGCCGAACGCCAACTCGATGCTCACGCCCGGCGACAACGCGCGCACGGTCGCGGGGATGAGATAGAAGAAGTGGTAGTAGAAGACCGGCCCGCCGGCGTCATCCGCGAAGAAGGGATTCCCGAGCGGCAGCGGTCGCTGCTCGAGTGAAAACAGCACGGCGTGGTGCTTGATGAAGTCGTGGATCGACGCCGGCACCGGATAGCCGAGCAGCTCGGTCGGCCAGTAGGTGCCGATCGCGGCAAACGCGACCAGCGCCGCAATCAGCGCGAAAACGATTTTCGTACGCGTCTGATCGAACAAGCGCGCTTCAGTCATCGGCGTTGGAGACTTGCCCAGTATCGAGCTAAGCCAGCCGCCGACAGTGAGCAACAACCAGACGCAGCCCAGCAACGGCCAGGGCGAATTCGTGGCGTGCCAGATCGGATTCAGAACCACCGGCGTGATGGCCAGCGACGTCGCCAGCGCCAACACGACCCGCCCGGCGGCATCCCAATTGGCGCCCAACCCGAACCCGGCCACGACCAATCGCCCGGGGAGATAGCAGAGCAGCAGCAGCATCGCCGGGGTCGCCAGCGGCGCGAAACGCGTCGCGGCCAGCGCCGCCAACAGCGTCGGCAGGAGCCACTCGAAACGGCGAAGTGTGTTATCGGATTCGCTCGTCAACTCTTCTCGTTAGGTGTACCGCCGATACGACCGCGCGGTTCGAATTATAGTTGTCCGGCCGGCGCGTGGCGACGCTCGGCGAGCGCGCCGGCGCGGTAAAATGACGTCGTGCCTGATCGATCCACAAACACGCCACCGGTTGTCTGCGACGCCATGTGCGGCGGGCTGGCCCGCTGGCTGCGCATGTTCGGCGTTGACACGACCTACACGCCGGGCATTGACGACGCCGAGTTGATCAGGCAAGCGTTGGCCGAAGCTCGCACGGTGGTTTCATCGGACCACAAGGTCTTCGAGCGGCGTCTATTCACCACCGGCGAATTGAAGGGGCTGATGCTGCCGGTCGGGCTGAAGCTGCGCGAACAGGTGCGGTTTGCGTCCGAGCGGCTGTCGCTCGAGCCGGGCTTCCCGCGCTGCGCCACGTGTAACGGCGAGCTGAATCCGGTGGCCCGCGCCGAAGTCGCCGACGTCGTCCCGGCCCGCAGCCTGATCTGGGTGCGGGAGTTTTACCGCTGCCAACTCTGCGACCACGTTTTTTGGGAAGGTTCGCACTGGCGCAACATCGGCCCGGTGCGGGACTCCCTGAAACGGCAAGGCGTTGCTGGAAAAGAGGTTGCTGCTGAGCGGGACGAGTAGCCGCGGCCAGCCCCCGCGTCATCGCCGCTTCAGCGGGACGACCCGGGCGAGAATTGGGTTGACTTCAGCAGCCACCGTCAGTCAGAATGCCAGCGGTAATACAACAATATGAAGGGGTGCAGATGAAGCCAAACACAATATATTGCGCTGACACGCTCAAACTGCTGCCCGAATGGAAAGCGGGCTGCGTCAACCTGGTCTTCGCCGACCCGCCTTACAACATCGGCTACGTCTACGACAAGTACAAGGACGACCTACCCGACGATCAATTCGTTTCGTGGTGTCGCGACTGGATGGCCGAGTGCCAGCGCGTGCTCACCGATACGGGGTCGTTCTATATCGCGATCGGCGACGACTTCGCGGCGCAGTTGCGCATGGTTGGTAAGGAGCTGGGGCTGCACCTGCGCAACTGGATCATCTGGCGCTACACGTTCGGGCAGAACATGAAGAGCAAGTTCTCCCGGGCTCACACGCACATTCTTTACTTCACCAAGGATCCCAAGAAATTCACGTTCAACGACGACTTGCTACGCTTCCCAAGCGCCCGGCACACCGAATACCAGGACCTGCGCGCGAACCCCCGGGGGCGGCTGCCCGACGACGTCTGGGACGAATTCCCCCGCGTGTGCGGCACTTTCAAGGAGCGCGACGGCTTTCACGGCTGCCAGATGCCCGAGGCCCTGCTGATGCGGATCGTCATGGCCAGCAGCAACCCGGGCGACGTGGTGCTCGATCCGATGGCCGGTACCGGGACCACGCTCGCCGCCGCCAAGCGGCTGGGCCGCAAGTACGTCGGCATCGACCTCTCGCCGGAATACGTCGAGCGCACCCAGGCGCGACTCAGCAATATGAGCGACCAGCGTGACGCCCGGCTGTTCGACGACGCCTGGCCGGAGCTGCACGTTGATTTTCTGATGCAGCTTTACCGCGAGACCAAGGTCACGCTGGAAAACCTGCTGCCGAACGAGGTGGCCCTGCGCGTGATCGCGACGTCGCTGAATGCCCGATCCGGGGCGTCGTACAGCGCCGAGGACGTTCGCGATCAGCTCGAGCGGTTTGCCGCCGGGAACCGCCTGCCGAAGCTGCCGAACGACACACGCTTCGTGCCTCGCAATCACGTGAAGAACGAGGGGAAGCGCTACAAGCGTGAGGTCGCCCGCTACCAGGGCCGAAAGACGGACGGCGTCCCAACCTCCCGACGCTCGGCGGTTCCGTAACCGGTTCAGTTCCCGTTGGCTACTGCCGATACTAGTTGGGTGGAGGGGTAGTCTATGCGCTTAGCCCGACGTTCTTCCCGGTTGCGTTTTCGTGGCTATCCGAAATAATGCCGCATATAAACTCGGGAAGGTAGGTTGCTCATGGCAGACTACAGTGACTTGGACGAGCGTGGTGGACTGAGCCCTTCGCGCTCGGTTGTGCCGTGCCTGGAAATCGGCGGCTGGGTAGTGATCCTCGCCACGGTCGTGTGGGGGATCGCGGCCCTGGTGCAGAGCACCCAGGCCGAGGAGGCTTCGGCGCGGACCGTGCTGGCCGTGCTGGCGAGGATGCTCGTCGGCGTGTGGAGCGGCGTGGCCTTGTGGGGGCTGGGAATCGTGCTGCGCCGACTGGCGGTGATTCAGCACACGAACGAACAGTCGGCGGCGTCACACCGCGAACTGTCGATGGGCCGCGCGCGGCCCGGCGCAACGGACGACGCCTTCGGGAGTTCGGACGAACTCGACGAATTGGTCGTGCTGTTGCGCGAGGTTCGCGACATCTCATTGCTGACCGACGAGCAGCGCTCGTTGCGTTTGCAGGCCCAGGGCAAGGCGGCGCTGAGTCTGCTGCAGCGTGAGGTGCCGGTGCTGCTGCGCGAACACAACTGGATCGAAGCCCGCAATCGCGTCGAGGAAGCCCGCGAACGCTTCCCGACCTTTTCCGAGTGGGATGCGCTCGAACGGAAGATAGAGCAAATGCGCGCCCAGGTGGAGACGCATGACATCGAGGCGGCCGAACGCCAAGTCGATGACCTCACTTCGCTCGGCGCCTGGGAGCGGGTGGCCGAGGTCATGAACGAACTGCTCGAACGGCATCCGGACGCGCCCCGCGCCAACGAGCTGGCCCAGCGGCTACGGGCCCAACGCAACCAGGCCGAGGCCGAGCAGCGCACCCGGCTAATGGCTCAGGCGCAAGAGGCCAGCAACAACCGTGAGTGGCGGACGGCCCTGACCGCCGCCACCTCGCTGATCCAACGCTACGGCAAGTCACCCGAGGCCCAGGCCCTGCGCATGCAGTTGCCTACGCTGCAGGAAAACGCCGAGATCCAGACCCGCCAGCAGATGGAGACCCAGATCCGTGATCTGATCAAGGAGCACCGCTTCGATGAGGCGCTGCGCGCCGCCCACGAACTGCTCGACCAGTACCCCGATTCGCCCCAGGCCGGCGTGCTGCGCGACCAACTCCCGCGCCTGGAGGAAAAGGCCGCGGCCATGGGACCACGTTATTAGAGCATTTCACCATTTAATGTAGCGTCCAGGCCCCGCACCGGACGTCGGCGTCCTCGGCCGATACGGGGCTCGGCCGCTACAGATAAACGTGAGTCGCTCTAGCTGGTATCATTCGCGAGCCGCGGGCGCCCGGCACGGCTGAGAGGATCAGAGTTCAGCGTCGCTTGCGAACGTCTTTGCCGGGTGTCTTCCGAGCCGAGAATTGTAGCGTCGGGTCTCCGTGCCCGACGTGGTCGCGGGGCAACCCTGAGGCCGGCCGACGTCGGGCACGGAGACCCGACGCTACCTTCGCCATCCCAGCCCGCCTGACATATCAGGCAGTTTCTGGCGTCAGGCCGCTGGCTATTTCCACTACTTCGAGCTCACATTCGCGATCGTCCATCGTCAACGTCTTCCGGTCACCGACGCGCAAGCCCATCAGCTCCTGGCTGACCGGGGCCTTATAGTTGTAGATGCCTTGTTCGACGTCGGCGTCGAAGGGCCCCAGGAAGGTTATGACTTGCGCGGAGTTGTTGGACGAGTCGCGGAGCGTGACGCGCGAGCCGACGCCGACGTGGTCGGTCGGAACCTGATATTCCTCGAGCGTGCTGGCCAGACTGAGTTCTCGGTTCATCTGGGCCAGTCGGGCCCGCAGGAAGTCCCGCTCTTCCAGGGCGAATTTGTATTCCGAGTTCTCGCTCAAATCGCCGTGCGAGGCGGCCTCTCCGATCCGCTTGGCGTTCTCCCGCATGGTCACGTTTACCAGATGATCGCGCCGTCCGGTCGTTTTCTGGATGCCGGCCGCGGTGTTCCAGAGCACGTTCGGTTCCTCCCAGGGCTCGTGCCGGCGACGATGGACGACGAAGATCTCGGGGTGGACGTCACGCAATAGGTCGAGCAGCTTCAGCCGGGCGTTGTTGCCGAGGCCCTCCAGCCGCTCCAATTGGGTTCGCAGCGTGATTGCGCGGTCGGGCTTGACCCGTTGGAGGCACGCGCCGGCCCGGGCGTAGCCGCGCAGCGCGAGCACGGTCCGGACTCGGCCGCGAAAGCGCTTGGTGATTAGCGGGTCCGGGTTGAGCGTGCGGCCCAGCGCGCTCAGCGTCTGCACGATCAGCGCGAACAGGTCGTCGTCGGGCGGCAGGCGCAGCGCGGTCTCGGCTTTGGGGCCTTTCCAGAGCCAGTAGATGATCTCGGGGTGGTCGACCGGATCAGCCAGCGCCGTGTCGATGTGCCCCTGAACCAGCTCGGCGGCCTCTCCTTCACACGCCAGCGTGACCAGCCGATCGAGCAGCGGAGCGGAGGCGACCGGCACCAGCTTGGCCGTACACAGCGCCACGTCGTCCGGGCGAGCGGCGGCCAAGGCGGTCAACGCCCGGTTCCAGAGCGTATCGTCTTCGAGGCCGGCGATCAGCTTGGCCAGAGTGGTGCTGTCGCGCAGAATCGCCCGCGTGAGTTCCTTGGGATCTTCACCCAGCCCGGCGGCGATCTCGTCAATCCGCTCGCTGACCAGCGCGCAGGCCAGCGCCTCAGACGGGCGCGGCTCTCGGATCGACTCCTGACGCTGGTCGAGATGGGCGCGGCAACGTGCCAACAGCCCGATCCCGGGCTCTTCCTTGTGCTTCTTCTTCTCGCGCAGATAACCCTCGAGCGTCGCGAGCCACTCGCCGGGCCCGCCCTGCGACTCGAAGGTCTGCCAGGTCGCGTCCTCCAGCGTCCAGCCTTCCGCCGTGTAGCGCAGCCGGACCGGGGCCCGACCCTCGATGATGACGTGCGGGCAGCGCCGCAACTTCGCCCTGGCTCGGTTCCACCACTTTGACCAGTCTTTGGCCGGGAGGTGCTTCGGAACCAGCTCGCTTTTGAGCAGGTCCTGGCTGAGTGCCTCGCCGTGGGCGTGGATCAATCCGATCACGACCGCGACCGGGTCGGTTTGCAGCAGTTCCGCCAGGCTGTCGGGCTTCAGCGCCCGCAGCACGCGAAAATCGTCCGGCGCGACGCGCTCGTACTCGCGCGAAAGCTCCAGCGGCGTAATCGTCTTGGGTCGTCGTGGATGCTGTAGCGTGATCAGCCCGTGCTCGATATCGACCTCGAGCACCTCGACCACCGCTTCTTCGGTCCGGCTGATCAGCGCGTCGCCCGGTTGGAGCGACAGGCAGATATCGATCAGCCGGATGGCGTTGCGGGCCGGCCGCCCCGAGGTCAGCCCGGACATTTCCAGCAACGCGTCGAACCCCGGCTTGTCACCGTGCACCTGGCGGTAGAGCCCGACCACTCGTTCGCGCAGCTCGTCGTTCCTGGGGTCGCCCAGCACGGCGATCCGCGCGATCTTCAGCGCCGCCCCCGGATCGCTTTGCGGGTCAAGGTGCTCGAGCACCATCTGGCCGAGCGTTGCGGCCCGGGCCGCCTGGGCATGTCGCTCGAGTTCCTCGAAGGGTGGCACCAGCTCGGCGAGTTGCAGGCCGCCGCCCTCCAGGGCCTCCAGACACAGGGTCTCAAAAGAATCGAGGTCGTTCTCTCTGACCAGTTGCAGTAACTTTGATGCGGGCATCTAACTCCCTGTCTGTCCGAAGCAGAACGCAGTGGCGGCCGGGCTCCGTATCGGCCGTCGTTCCGGTTAAGTGGTCTCGCGCATGCCACGCCCGGTGCAGGACCCGGCCGCTACATCCGCCGTTCGAAGCCGGTCACTTACTCTGGTCCTCCTGCTCGTCCTTCATCTGCTCCCGGGCGCGTTTCTTGGCCTGGAGCAGACGCGAGGTGAAGTCCGCCTCGCTGGTCTGAGTCTTCTTCTTGGTTGGCCGCGCAACGACCGGCTCCGACAGTTCCGACGCCCCGTCCAGGGCCTGGCTCAGTTGCTCGGTCACCTTCAGGTCGGGCACCGTCGGCTCGTAGCGGGCCGAGCGATCCGGGGCCGGGCCGGCGTCCGTCGCCCGCTCGCGCAGATCGTCGCGCGCCTGGGCCCGGGCGCCCTTCAAGGTCGAGAGCACCGCGACGCTGGCCTCGGCCGGCTGCCGCTTCCCGGCCATCTCCCCGATGAAACGACGCGCTTTGCGGGCGAGCTCGATCGGGTCGATCGCGATCCGTCGCACCGCCACGTCCAGCAGGAACAGCAGCAGCATCCAGCGGATCAGGAACTCCCAGATCGGCCGGCGAGCCTCGGCCTGGGCCAGCGTGCTGGTGTCGAAGGCGGCGGCGGCATCGGCGCGGGTCAGCATCCGCCCCCCCGTGCGATCCGCAATCTCGGCCAACAACGCCTGGTTGGTCTCCAGCTCGCGATACTCCGGCGAAAACGCAACCGACAAGCCGGTCTGCAGCGTGCCGGCGACCGCGTCCTCCCCACCGCCCAGGCGATACGCGAAGCTGGCCACGTAGCTGCCCGCCGCCCGCGCGTCGAACTCGCCTTCGTACACCCCCGGACCGGTCTGTGTCAAATGCAACTGCTCCGAATCGTGGTTCGGCCGGACCAGCGTGCCCTCGATGTTCATAAAGTTGATCGCCGCCGCGTTCTTGTCCAGCGCGTCGATCCTGATCCTCCCTTTGCCGCCCTGGGTGGAGGTGGTGACCTCGAAGGCGGCGGCGGCCGGCTGCCGTGAGCACCACCGCACAACCTGTGCCCAGAACGGCCCGAACTTGGGCCAATCGGCCCACTTGCCGCCCCAGCGGGTCCACATCCCGCTGGTGAACGCTACCGTCTTGCCCAGACCGACCTGCCAGTGCGCCAACACCGGATCGGCCTCGTCCTTGGCCTGACGCACTAGCGGGATCTGGGCCAGCGGCTTGGCGGTCGTGACCACGTAGCCCCCCAGCTCCGGGATCGACTCGCCGGCCAACTGCGATACCGTGGTGGGCAGCGCGCTGACCAGCCGCGGCGTGAAGGGGTTCTCGTTGATCAGGCTGCGCCTGACGATCCGCGATTCCTTGATGAAGATCTGCGGAAGCTTGCTGTAATCGCGCGTCGTGTAGTAGCGCCCCCCGGTCTGCTTGGCCATGCTCTGTGCCTTGCGAACGTCGATCGCGTGACCGCCCCAGCCGATCGCGATGGTCGAGCACGTAATGTTGTTCGCCTTCATTTTCTTGATCAGGTCGCCGCGCGGCGGGGCGGGATCGAAGTCGGAGATGACGATCATGTGCTTGGCGGCCACGGTGCTGCCCAGATCGGCAAGCTCGTCCACGCCGGGGCGCATGACGGCGTCGAGATCGGGCAAGTCGCCCATGCTCATCTTCTTGATGCGCTGGATGATCCGGGTCTTGTCGCCGACCGGCTGAAGTGGTACGTCCCAGTATTTGTCCGCGGCCCCCTGCCAGTTATAAGAGAGCACGCCGATCAAGTCGTACCTGCTTAGCGTCTTCACCGCGGCGATGGCCACGCGCTCGCCCCAGTAGTTACCCTGCGGAATCTCGCAGGCGTGCATCACCAGCACCAGGGCGCCCTTGGGAATCTGCCGCTTGCTCTTGACGTCGAAGCTGACCGGCATGACCTCCTCGACCGGCGTGTCCATCCAGCCACCCGCTCCGAACGACTCGTCCCCGCCGATCATGATCAACCCGCCGCCGAGATCACGCACATAGACGGCGAGCCCCTGGCGCTCCTCGGGGGTCAGCTTGTCGGCCGACACGTTCGACAGGATCACCGCCGAGTATTCCAGCAGACGCACCTGGTCGAGCGGCTCCTGGCCGGCGACCTCCACGTCGCAGACCAGTCGTTCGCGGTCGAGCGCTTCGGCCAGCAGCCGAGCCGATGCCCAGTTGCCCTCGGCATCGTCCTCGTCGCCGGTGGCGAGGATCAGAATCCGCCCCTGGCCCGAGACGACCGTGAACGCCCGGCCTTCGTTGTTGCCTGGGATCGTGTCCGCCGCCGCGTCATCGGGCTCGAACGCGGCCCGGAAGCGGTGCGCGCCGGCGGCACGCAGCGGGATCGGAACGGTCAGCCGGTTCGGCCCGGGATCCAGCACGACCGCGTAACCGGCGCCGGGGGTGTCCGGGCCGAGATCGATCAGATGTTCGTTGTGGTACAGCAGGATCTTGCCGCTGACCGGATAGTCGGCCTGCGACCGCAACACGAGTTGCAGATTGACGGTCTCCTCGGTCTTGGCGGTCGCCGGGGCGGACATTCGCTCGAAAACGACCTCGTTGCCATGGCGATAATGGATCGGCACGACGTCGATTGGGACGCCGGCGGCGGCGTATTGATCGGCCTCCTCCAGCGCCGCTCCGACGTTCTCGTTTCCATCTGAGAGGATGACCAGCCGGCGGGCCGAATCGTCGGTGAACAGGGCGAGCCCCATCCGCATCGCCGCCGCCAGATTGGTCTGATCCGCGTCGATCGGCTCGCTGATCTGCCCGATCGCCAGGTTACCCATGGGGAGCTGCTCGACGGCGGCCTTGCCGTCGAACGCGATCACGCCCAGACGGTCCTTTGCCTCGCGGCGGTGCTCCGTCGCCTCCTGAATGAAGCTGAATTCGTCGAGCTGTTGTGGGCGCGGGACGCTCTTGGAGCGGTCCAGGACGAACACGACCGAGAGGTCGTCGGTCTTTCGCACTCGCTGGGCGCCTGCCAACGCCAGGACCATGCACGCCACCACCGCACAGCGCATTCCGATTGCGATCCAGCGCCGGATCGGCCCCAGCCCGGCCAGCGAACGAATCGAGAAAACTACCAGCAACGGCAATAGCGCCAGCAGGACCAGATACCCGGGCAACGCGAACCGTACGAAGGCAAGGCAGCCTGAGGTCATAGCAGATGATTATCGCAGAGTATCACGCGAATGAAAGCGCCAAATGTCACGGTGATAGCGCGACGACGGGTTACCCAGTGTTCTGTGACGCGTGGAATGATGGGTGGCCCACCGCTGAAGCCATGGGCCACCCATCAAGTGATGCGCGACCGAGCACTAGTCGCACCTCGGCGTCAGCGAGTCAGGCCTTGGTCAGCTCGTCACTTCCGCGGCGCATGCCACGTCCGACTTGCCAGGCCGGATATCACCTGCACGCGGTTGTTGCCGGAATCGATGATCAGCACGCGGTCGTCAGTGCCCACCGCCAGCGACCAGGGGTAGGCCAGTTGCCCGGGGCGGCGACCGGCGGCCCCCCAGGTACCCAGACTCCGGCCCGCTTGATCAAAACGCTGCACGCGGTTGTTGCCGTACTCGCAGACTACCAGTGTGCCATCCGAAAGCAGCCCGAGGCCGTAGGGAAACCATAATTCGCCGATTCCGTGCCCCGGTCGGCCGTATGCTCCAAGGAATCGGCCTTCGGAGTCGTAATGACAGATGCGATGGTTGCACGAGTCCGCGACCCAGAGCGTGCTGTCCGGCGCAATCAGTAACGCCTGGGGCCGCTCCAGACGGGCCGCGCCCGCGTCTCGCCCGCCGAAGCTGAACAGGTGCTGCCACTTCGGCGAGAACTTACTGATCCGATCGTTCCCGCCGTACTCCGAGACGTAGATAAACCCCTCGCGATCGACGGCGACGTCGGTCGGCAGGCGAAACTGCCCCGGCTCGTCGCCGAGCGTGCCGAATTGACCCAGCCGCTGTCCCTCGGGTGAGAAGTAAACCACTCGGGAGTAATGTGTGTCCGCCGCGTAGACCGTGCCATCGGGCGCGATGCCGAGCCCAGTGGGTTTGCCGGCATCGACCTCGGGCATCCGCCAGTCGAGCACAAACTCGCCGGCCTGGGTCAGGACTTGAAGGCGGCCGCCCTTGTCGACGACGTACAGGAGCCCGTCGGCGTTGATTGCCGCCGCCCGCGGGTAGTTGAATTCGCCCGGCCCCATGCCGGTCCGCCCAAACGCCGCCACTGGCGGTAGGGCCCCCGGGGTCTGAGCGGGTTGGCATCCGCAGGCTGCGCCGATGGCCACCACGATCGTCAGCGCCAGGCCGGGCCGGGATTTCACGGCCCACGCGCGGATTGGCTGGCGGCCGGAAAGGCCTCGATCGCCCGCCTCAGCGACGCCAGTAGCTGCTCCCCGGTGATTTCGCCGGAGAGACGCGCGAGCACGCGGTCGGCGGGATCGAGGATGACCACGCCGGGCGGGCCCTCGACGCCCCATTCGTCCGCGAGGCGGCGATCCACATAGGCATCGAGCACGGCGCAGTAAAACGCTCCGCCAGGTCGGAGAACCTCGAGCACTTCCGGACTCTTCAGCACATTCTCCTCGAAGTTGGTGCACGCGATTATCGCCCAGTGCCGGAAATAGACGAACGTGAGCTTTCGGTCGCGACAGGCGTCGGCGTGAACCGGCTCGAAAGTGACACCCCGCCACTGAATCCCCGGCGAACAACCTTGCGAAAACGCGCCCGACAGACCCAGGAATACCGCGACTGCCAGCCGGTATCGGCGGTGTGTCGGACGCTCGAGCATCTTCGCTATCATGGTTTGACGAGTGTCTCTCATTTTTCAAGACGGTTGCAGCGGCTCCCTCGGACCGTTGAAACGATCCCGGCCCCGTTTGCATCCCGGCCCGCTCCGAGCCACAATCGTACACGCTAATCGAGGGGACGAGTTTATCCGGCGGCGGAAGCATCGCCAAGTTGCCTGGCGGTGCCCCGAGGGACTCAACGCCGCATCAAACACGGTGCCATATGGCGCGGATCGAGAGGGTGGACTCCGCCGACCGGGAGGAAGTGCTGGCGCGCGTGCTGGCGCCGCAGCGACGGTCAACGCCGGCAGTGGCGACGCAGGTGCGGTCCTTCGCGCACTACATCGAAACCTGCGGGCTGGAGTGGGTTGCCTGGCGCTGCTGGCGGCAGAGCCACGAGACGGCCTGCCTCTTCGTTCTGCTCTTGCCCGGCCGGACCGCCATCGTGATGTTACCCCCGTTTGCGGCGCGGAGCGGCTACC
>SDBT01015749.1_pt1 | contig 12008 bp, 15 predicted proteins | sample 2277101 | NCBI WGS metagenome assembly SDBT01 (sample SAMN10404973, study PRJNA504765) | marine sediment metagenome | isolation source: marine sediment core GS10_PC15, 103 cmbsf | place: Arctic Ocean: Southern Knipovich Ridge | collected 2010
GTATATGGGCAATAGAATAAGGGGAAGAGCTTTTAAGGGGAACGCTGGTAAAGGCAGGAATAAAGTAAAGATGATTGGAGGAATTAGCGATTTTAATAGGAAAGTTGCTGTTATGAAAAGTTGGGATCTTTTTGTGTATGAGACTAATAGAGATGAAGGTATTAGTATGGCTATTTTGGAATCATTAGCATGTGGAGTTCCTGTTGTTTGCAGTAATCATTATGGCAATAAAGAGATTATAGAGGAAGGTGTTAACGGTTACGTTTTTAAAAATAAAAAACATGCAGCAGAGATATTAAAAGATCTGATTAAAAATCCTAAAAAATTGAAAAAGTTAAAAAAGAGCACTAGACAACATTTCAAAGAAAAATTAGATGCCAAATATATGGTAGATAAATATATGAAAGTCATTGAAGAAATTGGGTTAAAGAGTGATAAAAAGATAGTTGTTTTAGATACTATTAAGACGAAGAGTTTAAAAGAAAAAATTATAGAAAAACAAGTGGTGAAAGATGAGAGCAAATTTACAATTATTACTTCTGGTTATAACAAAGAAAAATATTTAGATGATTGGGTAAGTTCTATTATTTCTCAGAAATATAGACCTTTAGAAGTTATTTATGCTAATGATCAATCGTCAGATGGCACTGTTAAAGCAATAGAAAAAGTTAAGGCGACATTTAAGAAGCATAATATAGATTTCAAATTTGTTAATAATCCTGAAAGATTATATTGTGGTGGATCTTATCGTAATATAGTTCAATATATTAATGGAAGTTATACAGGAGTTCTAGATGCAGATGACATGCTAGATGATGGAGCAGTTGAGTATATCATGAATTTATACAAAAAGAACCCAAAGATTTATTGGATTTATACACAATTCTTATGGTGCAATGAACAAATGAAAAATGGTAGGAAGGGTCTTAATAGTGCTCCAGGAAAAAGAGAATCTCTTTTGGATTTAGGGCAAAAAGGGATTCATGGGATAGGTTCTGGTTGGAGAACATTTAGCTATAAAATAGAAAGGCCTGATAAGTTATTCGGTAAATATTTAACATGTGCTGTTGATAAAAATATGGGATACAGACTAGAAGAAGCGGGTGTGGGATTATTTACAAAAAGAAAATGTTATAAACATAGAGGACATCCTGTTGGTTCAAAAGATTCGGTTTCTTCCACAAAACATGCGATGAAGATGTGGAAGCAAGTTATTAAAGAAGCCATTAATAGAAGGAAAAAATATAATAAGAAGATTTATCCTATTATAAGTATCGATTAATTATCATGAATAAAAAATTTACAATCTTAACAGCTAATTATAATGCTGGAAAATATTTACAGGACTGGGCAGATTCGATTTTGGTTCAAAAATATAGACCATTGGAAGTTATTTTTGTGGAAGATAAGTCAAAAGATAAATCATTAAAGATTATAAAAAAAATATCTAAAAAATTTATGGAAAAGGAAATAGATTTTAAATTAATACAATCTTCAAAAAAATTGTATTGTGGTTCTGCTTATAATTTAGCGTTAAAAAATGCTACTGGTAATTATTTCGGAATAGTAGATTCGGATGATATGCTAGAATCTTTTGCTTGTGAATTTATTGTTAAAATATATGAAAAAAATCCAGGAGTTGCCTGGATTTATACTCAATACAATAAATATAATAGAAAAATGAATAGAATTATAAAGAAAGGATTTTGCAAACATCCAGGTAAAAAGAAAACAATCTTACAAATGGAAAGAAAAAATAGTAATACTTATGGGCATTGGAGAACTTTTTCTAATAGAGTGGAAAGTGTTGAAAATTTATTTGGAAAAAATTTAAAATGTTGTGTGGATAAACACTTGGGGATGAGATTAGAAGAAGAAGGTGTTGGTGCATTTGTTGATAAGATTTGTTATAAGTATAGAACAAGATCAAAAACAGAAAATTCTATTGTTCATAGATATGATTTAAAAAAGAATAGAGGTGAGGTTATTAAAAGGGCAGAATTAAGACGTAAGAAAGCAAAGAGAAAAAGTGGTAAGAAAATATATGCTATTCTTAAATTAAAAGGGTAAGAAAATGAGTATTAAAAATGTTGGAGATAAAAGCATAAGTACATTAAGATTTTTTCATAACGATATTTTAAAGAAATATGTTACTAATCTGAAGGGGGTAAATACTATTTTAGATGCTGGAGGAAGTCAAGATCAGGAAGATGATCAAGGAACTTTATATTGCAATTATTTTCCTTCGGTAAAATATTATACATTGGATAAAAATCGCGGAATATCTAAAGATAATCATTTTAATATGGACTTACACGATTTGTCTTTACTAGATAAAAAATTTAATTTGGTATTATGCACTTCTGTTCTTGAGCATGTTAAGAATCCATTTAAAGTATCTCAGCAATTGGAAAGTATTAGCAATAAATATATTTTTATAGTTGTTCCATTTATTTTTCCTTATCACCCAAAAGCTGATAATAGTGTTAAGGATTATTGGAGATTTACTGATAGCGGATTAAGAGAATTATTTTGTAATTCTGAAGAAATATGGATAAAGAAATGTGATTCAGTTATTGTTAAAGTTAAAGATAAAAAAAGAAGAAAGAATAGAAAGAAAAAGGGTTGGAATGTGGCAAATAGTGCAACTGGATATGCGGCCTTATTTAAGGTAAAGTAAATTTATGTCTATTAAGGTTTTTATACAAACAGATAAATTCGAAGGTGGGCCTGCTATATTTAGATCTAGAATTATCTCAGCTTTAAATAAATTAGATAATATAAAAGTAGTTACTGATATTAGAAATAAATTCGATATAGAGTTAGCATTTATAAGAAAGGTGTTTAATCATAATAGGCCATATATTTTGAGGGTTGATGGATGTTATTATGAAAAGAAAAGGGAAAAAAGCAACATTCCTTTAGAGCAAGCTATTTTGAAAGCTGAATATATTATTTTTCAATCTTATTTTTCTCTTAAATTGTGTAAACATATATTGGGAATTAATAGCAAAGTCAAAATGGAAGGAATAGATTATTCTGTAATTTATAATGGAATAGATTTAGATTATATAAATAAGATAAAACCTTCTGAAGGAATAAAACCAGGATCTTTTATATCTTGTGCAGGTTGGAGACCTAATAAAAGACCATTTTCTACTATTAAAGGATTTTTAAAAGCTGACACAGGAAGACATTTATATTTAGTAGGTGGGGCTGGTTTTGTTGGGAATAAGATAGGTAAAAAATATAACTCTAAATACATACATATACTAGGAGAGAAAACTAACAAAGATACGATATCTATAATGAAAGCATGTGATTATCAAATGCATTTATGTCATATAGATTCATGTCCCAATAGTGTAGTAGAAGGTTTATCTTGTGGATGTAATGTATTATGCACTAATCTTGGAGGAACTCCTGAATTAGTAAAAGATAATGGTGTTATTTTGGACGTAGATAAGTTTTGGAAAAAGAAATATTTGAACGTAGATGATTTAGATAACTTGCCTTCATCTGTAGTTGCGGACGGTGTAAGGGAAATAATAAAATCCAAAAGAGAAGTTGATTCTTCATTTTTTGACATAAATAAAGTAGCTGTTAAATATAAAGAAATAATAGAGAAAGCTGTTCAGAGATAGGGAGAAATAATTGTTATGAAAGTAGGTTTTAGTTTTGATTCAAGTATGTTATCAGCTCCCGATGGTAAGCACCAATTCCTTATTCGTCTGGCAAGTCAATTTAGAAAAAAAGGTATTATTATAGATAATAAGAAGCCAGATATTTTTATTCGTTTGCCAAGAGAATCTCGCAATAAGAGAGCAAAAATTAATGTTTTAAGAGTTGATGGTCTTATAATGAATACCAGATGGAATTATAAAGTTAAGAATAGAAAAATCAAAGAGTCTATTAAGATAAGCGATGCTTTAATATATCAAGGAAGTTTTTGCGAACAAGCATATAGAAAGTTTCTGGGTATTAATAAAACATTTGCTATTATTCCCAATGGGGCATCTCCTAAAGAATTCAAGAAGAGAAATCCAAAAAATTATTTTTTAGCCAATAGTAAATGGAGGCCTCATAAGAGATTAAAAATGACAGTAAAATGTTTTTTGACCGCCCTAGATAAAGGATTGGATGCTGATTTAGTGGTAACTGGTAAACCAGAGAAAAGGTATAAACATGCTAGAATAGAATATACTGGTTGGCAGAGCAGGGAAAATCTTAAAAAGTTATTATCTGAATCAATAGCTAGTATTCATTTAACATGGTTAGATTGGTGTCCTAATGCTATGGTAGAGGCTATTGTTGCTCGTTGTCCTGTTATATATTCTAAATCAGGAGGGCATCATGAGCTTGCAAAAAACAGTGGGATAGGTGTTAAGGATACTTATTGGAAATGGAATCTTATTGATTTATATGATCCTCCTAAGCTTAATCGTAATGAAGTAGCAGATGCTATGATTAAGTTAAAAAATAAGAAGATAGAATATCCAGTTGATGAAAGACTTAGTATTAAAAATGTTGCAAATGAGTATATTAAATATTTTGAAAAATTATTGGGATAAATATGTTTAAAGTTTCAGTAATAACAACTCTTTATAATTATCGCAATTATATAAAAGATAATATTAAATCATTTTTAAAGCAGGATTTTGAAGATTCTGAGCTTGTTATAATAGATGATGCATCTACAGATAATCCATATAAAGTAATAAAAAAATATGAATCTGATAGGATCAAGTATATTAAATTGGATAAAAATAAAGGATATTCTAATGCAAAAAATGTAGGAATAAAATGGTGTGATTCAGATATTATAGTAATGTTAGATGCTGATGATATGCTTACTAAAAATGGTATATCTGTTCGTTATAATAAGATAATGGAAGGATATGATTTTGTTCATGGTCCATGTCTTAATCTTAAAGAAGGCAGACCTTTAGTTAGAAATAAGATGTGGGAACAGTGGCTTGAGACAAAAATTTTCAAGTATGTTCACGCTCAAGGGGTTATGTTAAAAAAAGATATACATAAAAAAATAGGTTTGTATGATGAAAATCTTAGATGTAAAAGTGATAGAGAATTTTTTGCTAGAGTCTTTAATCATAATTTTAAGATAGGAACAGTTGATGAGGATGTTGCTTTTTATAGAAGACATAGTAAACAGATGCATTGTTCTAAAGAAAAAGCAAAGATTAATAATAAGCTTCAAAAAGAAGTTTTAAAATTAATTGAAAAAAGAAAGACAAATTTATCAGGATTAGAGATGCTGAAATAATGAATGTGTATATAGATTTGGGTGCTCATAAAGGAAATGTGTTAAGAAGAGTGGTTAACATTTTTACAAATACTGATATATTTGTAGCTTTTGAACCAGTCCCATATTTCTATAATAAAATAGTCAAAAAATTTAAGAATAATCCGAAAGTTAAAGTTTTAAATTGCGCAGCAGCTTGTTCTAATGAGGATGAGGTTAAGTTGTATATGTGCTTAAAGGAGGATAAAGGTATCGGTCAGGGATCGACACTAATAGAAGGGATGTATGATTCTGTTGAAATAGTTAGGGCAGTTAATTTTTCTAAATATCTTGAGCAAAATTTTAAAGTATCTGATAATATTGTGGTTAAGATTGATATTGAGGGTTATGAATATAATTTGTTAGAATATCTTATAGAAACAGGTAATATAAAATATATAAATAAAATTTATTGCGAATGGCATCCTATTAAATTAAAAAGAAATATGGGGAATAAAATAAAGGCAATAAGTAGACATAAAAATCTAGTTTTTAAACTTCAGAAATTAGGATTCGATTTAAAAGGCGACAATAATCATGACGAATTATCAAAGATGGGGAAGAAGAAATTAAAAAAGGAAAGTTTTTATAATGAATAATAAAAAGCCCCATATAACTTATGAAGAGTTGTTAGAAATTTCATCTTGGGGATTATTTTCTTTAAAAGTTAAGGGCACTTCTATCTGTGATGAACGATTAGAGGGTTATAGGAAGAAATCTATTAGCAATGCTATTTATGAAGGTATATATATAGGATCTCCTGGTAGAGATATTTATTATATGTTGCCTTATTTATCAGATAATCAATTTGAAGAAGTAGTTGATATTATAGTAGATAGGTTCCCTAATGATCCTCCAGGCAACCATGTAAATGTTGGAATGTTTTTTCGTCATGTTTATGGTCAATTCGAGAAACAAGGTGTTTTGAAGTCTGGTAAAGATTTAAAAAGAATGAAGGGTGAAAAACTAGATTGGATTTTGCCTAAAAAATTCATGAAGTTGTTATATGATAAATTTAGTAAGGTGAATAATTTTTATGGTTTGTCTATTTTGCATGAGATGGAAGCGCATAGAATTGGAGATAAATCTATTTTAAATAAAAATGTTGATATGATGGATGGGATGGAGAAATCTTATTTAAAGTCAGTTGAATATGCTCATAAGTGTAAAAGTTATAAGCAAATGTTTACTCCTTATTATTGGTGTTTTGAATATTTTAAAAAATATAAAAATGAGAAAAAAGCATTATCATATGCCTATTTAACAACTCAAGCAATGCATAAACATTGTCCCGATGCTAGGCCAGGATATATTACTAAATTATCTAGCTGTATAAAATATATAAGAAAAAAAGATAGAAATAATTGGAAAAATTTTTATAAGACATATAAAAATAGTAAAAACAAATGTGTCAAAAAAACTTTTAAAGAATATAAGATATAGGAGAGTTATAATGAAACCACATGGACAAAAGAAGCCAGTAATGCATTGTTTTAATGAATATAAGCAGGATCGTGGTGATAGTAATTTTATTAGCGACAAGATTATGATGAAATGGTTTAACGATCAATATTCTACATCTAAGCATTTATTAACATTGTATACTATTGCAAGGGGATTAAAAGCTAGAAAAATATTAGAAGTTGGTTTTGGACGATCTACACCTATTCTCGCAAGAGCGGCCAGGGAAAATGGAGGTAAATTATTAAGTTGTGATTGGGATGATTTTTCATATGTGTTAACAAAGAAGGAAAAGAAAGTGGTTGATTTTTATTTTGGAGAAGTTGAAGCTATATGGGCAAGAGATGAGGGATTCGATTTAGCATTTTTAGATTATTTTTCTAAGCCAGGAAAAAAGATTCCTTATTTAATTGGAGAGGTAGAAAGTTGCATAAAGAAAATAAAAAAGAATGGCATTATAGCTATTCATGATGTTTTTATGGATAAATTTAGAATAGGGAAGGCAGTAGATCAATTAGTGAAAGATAGAAATGATTTAGAATATATCGTTATGCCATTTAATTATGGGTTGGGCGTAATAAGGTGCAAAGCAAAATCTAAATATGGGACAGTTGTAGAACCAAATAATATGCTTAAAAAGAAAAATATTAATTAGGAATATCATTATGGGATTTAGTAAATTATTTGATAGTGGAAAGGGGTCAAAGCCACCTCATACAAATAGAACTATTTGTGAATTACACAGAGAGTTATATGATTTATGCGTGTTGAGATTATATAAAAAAGATCCAGAATTAATGATGGAAATGATAAGAATTTTAGAAGATGCCTTTATTATGGGTGTTAAAATGAATAAAAAATTATGCGAGTATAAGTTGGGCAGCTCTAGCAAATGGGATAAGAAAGAGTATAGGAATGAAGACGTAGATAGAAAAGTTATTGCAAAAAGAAGAAGAAAAAGAGAACGGTTAGAAAAGATGCTGAAAGATAATAATACAACATTAAAGAGATTTAATAAAAGGGAGGAGTAGATCATGTTTGGAGAAGAATCTGTAAAAGTTACAGTTAATCCTTCAAGAAATATAAAATGAAAAAGAAACACATAACTTATGAACAGTTGGTGGAAATAATTTCGTGGGGAATTTTTACCAGAGATGTTAAGAAAAATCAGTGTGATTGTAGCGATATCAAATCTATAAACAACGCTATTTATAAAGGTATCTATATAGGATCTCCTGGTAGAGATATTTATTATATGTTGCCATATTTGTCTGACGATCAAATGGTTTCTGTTTCAAAAAAATTAGCTAATAAATTTCCAACCTCTTATCCTGGTACTAATGCTCAATATTCTGCTTGTATAAGATTTATTTATGGTCAGTTTGAGAAACAAGGGACATTAAGATCTGATAATGATTTAAAGAGAATGCGAGAAGAAAAACTTGAGTGGTCTTTATCTAGGAAATTCTTAGAATTATTAAAAAAAGAATTAAAAAAAGACGATAAATTATATGGTCTTGTTGTTTTATGTGAGATGGAGGCCCATAGATTAGGAGATGAGGCTGTTATAAATAAAGATATGGGAAAATTAAATGAAATGGAGCAAATGTATTTAGAAGCAATTAGATATGCTAATAAATGTAAGAGTTATAAACATATGTTTTCATTATATTATTGGGCTAGTCAATATTTTAAGAAGTTTGGAGAAGTTAATAGAAGTATTAAATATTCTAAAAAATCTCTTTCAAAATCTCTTAAATATTATCATAAATATTTCCCAAATGGTGATGCTTATTATAGTAGCAGGTTGGGGAAAGAACTTAAATATGTAAAGAATAGTGATGCTATTAATGGTTTAAGTTTTTATAAAAAAATTATAAAAAAAGTAAAACATAAAAAATTACAAAAAACTTTTAGAAAAACGTAAGGACAATAATGATAAAAAATACTTTGAAATTTTATAATAAAATTTATAATCCTCTTTTTAAGAAGAATTATACTAAAGGGACTCATAGGGGAGGAATATCTTTAGATATATTTGAAAAATTTTCTACGGATAATAATATAAAGGTTAAGAAAGTTTTAGATGTGGGTTGTGCTTGGGGTAAAACATTAAAATACTGGAAGAAGAGGGGGATTAAGTCTGTTGGTGTTGATGTCGCGGATGTGGCTATTAAATTTTGCACTAAAAAAGGATTTAAATGTTTTAAGTCGTCTGCTACTGATTTATCCATATTTAAAGATAATGAGTTTGATTTATATATGGCAAGTGATGTATATGAGCATTTGATGACAGAGGATTTAGATTATGCTATAGCAGAAGCTAAAAGAGTAACTAAAAAATATTTGTTAATTAGGCCTCATCCTGTTTTAGATAAAAGGGGAAGAAGAAATATTAAAGATGCCTTACATTTAACGGTATGGTCTCTTGAGGAGTGGCAAGAATTTTTTGAAAGTCATGGTTTAAAGATAATAAAAGTAGGAGAGAATGGAGAAGTTACTTACAAGAATGTATTTTTAATGAAAATAATAGGAGAATAAAATGGTAAAAACTATAATGGGAAAAATTGACCAGCATACTCATGTGGATAAAGATAAATTGGTTTTACATCCTCCATTTCCAGATGCTATAAAAATAGAAATAACAGGAAGGTGTAATTACAATTGTTCTTTCTGTGCTCAAAAAAGCTCTTTAAGAAAAATAGGAGATATAGATAGGAATTTTTTGTATAGAATGCTATGGGAAGCAAAGTCTGTTGGAGTTAAAGAGATAGGAATGTTTTTGCTTGGAGAGTCTTTTTTAGTTAAAGAGCTTCCAGAGTATATTAAATATGCCAAAGAAGTAGTAGGAATTGAATATGTTTTTATAACAACTAATGGTTCTCTTTGTGATCCTAAGAGAATGATTCCAGTTATAGAAGCAGGGTTAGATAGTATAAAATTTTCTATCAACGCAGGGACTAGAGATGGATATCAGGTTATGCACTCGTGTGATAATTTTGAAAAAGTTATTTCAAATGTAAAATGGCTTCATGAGTATAAGAAAAAAAATAATATAGATAGTTTAAGAACATGTATCAGTTCTATTCTTATTCCAGAAGATGAAGAAGATTTAAGGGCTTTTGAAAAAGATATGAAACAATATGTTGATGATTTTTATTTTCTTCCTTTATATAATCAAGCTGGGCATATCGGTGGTAAAGAGTATACTAAAATTGTCGGCAACCCTGGTAGGTATGAAAATATGGTAGAATCTGTTCCTTGTTGGGCATTGTTTAATGCAGCAAAGATAACATGGAATGGATGGTTCACCGCATGTTGTTTTGATCATGATGAGAAATTTAAGATAGCTGATTTAAACAAGGTTTCTTTAATAGAGGCTTGGAACGATCCGAAATTTGTAAATATGAGACAAGAACATTTGGATGATGATTTTAATGAAAAATCTCTTTGTGCTAAGTGTTTAGATAAATTCTAGGAGATATATATGAATATTCAAGGGAAGGTGTGGGGGACTACATCTAGTTTGTTTAGTAAAAATAATGTAGAGATTAATAGAATAACATGCACTAAGGATAGCTATTGCTCCAAACATAAACATGCTAGTAAGTATAATATGTTTTTTGTAGAAAACGGTTCGATCGAGATAAGTGTGTGGAAAAATGATTATGATTTAGTTGATAAGACTGTTTTGAAAAAACATCAAAATTGCATAGTGCCTCCAGGGGAATATCATATATTTAGATGTCTTGAAGAAGGTACTATAGCTTTTGAAATTTATTGGGTCGAGATTGATAGTAACGATATTAAAAGAGAAAATGTTGGAGGAAAGAAATAGTATTATGGAAACAAAACTTAAACATAGATATTTGTTAAAAAAAATGAGTGAATATATAAAAGAAAATAAAGTAGGTGGAGACTGTTTTGTGGAAAGTGGAGTTAAGTATGGAAGTGCTTCAATAGTAATTGCTAAGGCGTTAGGTAGAAAGGGGTATCTTTTCGACACATGGACTAATTTTCCACATTTCTCCAAAAAAGATGCCAGCGATCGTAAAAGAATATCTAGATTAAATAAAAGAGTTAAGGGTGGAAAGGACACTTATAAGGAATGTATAAAGAATTTATATGATGGAGATGTGAAAGATTTATGCCATATGATCAGAGGTGATATTTGCAAAACTATTCCAAAATTTATTAAAAAAAATAAAGAAAAATTATCTATTAGTTTAATACATTCAGATTCTGATTTACATGATCCTACAAAAGTTACTTTGAAGGAATGTTGGCCATTCCTGGTTGATGGTGGTATGATATTAGTTCATGATTATGGCACTAAGCAATGGCCTGGTATTAAAAAAAGTGTTGATGATTTTTTATTAGATAAAAAAAATGTTTTGACTAGTTTTATCGATAAAAATATATCTCAATCATTTTTAATTATGAGGGATGATAATAATAAATATAAACACGATTTTAACAAAATGGTTAAAGAAGTTAATGACAGATTCCCTTTTAAAAAATAATATAAGAATATGGATAAAAATATGGATAAGAACAAAGTAAAATATGACGATAAGTATTTTAAAAAAAAACATAAAAGATGGAGGAAGTGGGAAAATCAAGTAGGACATAGTATTGTTGAAATGTTTTCTCTCAAATCTATTTTAGATTTAGGTTGTGGAGTAGGTAGTTATTTGGAGGGGTCTTTTTTAGCAGGATGCAAAGATATTATTGGATTAGAATTAAATTATGATATTGCCAAAAAATATATAGCAAAAAATATTTCTTCTTATATTAAATATGGAGACATTACAAAACCATTGAATTTACAACGTAAATTTGATTGTGTTCTTAGCGTGGAGGTGGCTGAACATATAGATTATAAAATTATATCTGGTTTTATTGATAATCTTCAAAAATATCCAAGTAAATATATTATATTTACAGCGGCTCCTCCAGGACAGTTGGGAAGAGGACATATTAATTTAAGAAAGAAAAATTTATGGATTAAAGATATAGAGTCAAATGATACTATGTATAGGGATGATATAGTTAAAAAGTGCATAAAAGAATGGAAGAAGTTTGATGTTCCTGATTATATATTTAAAAATTTAATAATTTTTGAAAAGGTGTAATTTTGTGGGTATAAAGATAATCGGAATTTGTCTTGTTAAAAATGAAGATATTTATATAGAAAGAGTTCTTAAAAATGTGTCTAGTTTTTGTGACGAGATTAGAGTTATTG
>SDBT01015751.1_pt1 | contig 12007 bp, 10 predicted proteins | sample 2277101 | NCBI WGS metagenome assembly SDBT01 (sample SAMN10404973, study PRJNA504765) | marine sediment metagenome | isolation source: marine sediment core GS10_PC15, 103 cmbsf | place: Arctic Ocean: Southern Knipovich Ridge | collected 2010
CCGAGCAACTCGATTGGACATTAAAATTAATCCATTGGCGAGTTTTAAAATCGCCACGGTTTTTGCTTCTTTTTGTCAAGACAAAAAGAAGAGTGAAAAAATATAGTTCCTTTTTTATATAGATTAAAGTAACCTTAGAAGATAAAAAGTATTTATTTAGTAATTAGGTCAAATTTAAATAATAATGTGACAATTTCTACATTTGATTTTAAACTTTTTGCTCATTTAAATTAAATATAATAAGTTTAAATCACATTTTCTGTTAAGTAAATTACACTTTGTAAGGAATATAAAATTATGTCCATTCGATTGGAAGAGGTTAATTGTCTTATTTGTAATTCCCATGATAATGATATTTTATATGATGCTGTTCCGGATCGGTTTTCTCCGGATAAAAGGTTTACTGAAGTGAAATGCCGTAACTGTGGATTTGTTTTTCTTTCGCCCAGGCCCATGGAAGAAGAAATGGCTGAATTTTATGATCTCGAGGAGTATCAGCCGCATAATCTATCGAAAACATCTTTATTTGATAATCTCTACAGAAAAATTAGGATTAAGAATTCCGTAAATAAGCGTAAACTTATTGAAAAACATTTGAATACTGGAAATTTATTGGATATCGGATGCGGTACAGGTGATTTTTTATCAGAAATGAAGGGTTGTGGTTGGTCGGTTAGCGGAATGGAAACAGCACCTGATGCCAGAAAAATAGCGGAAGATAAGGATATTAAGATAGCCGATGAACTATGGAAAGTAGAAAAATCATTTGATGTTATTACCATGTGGCATGTACTTGAACATGTCCACAGGGTTGAAAATATGTTTGACAATATAAAGCGACTTCTAAAGCCGGAAGGTTATTTGATTATAGCTGTTCCAAATATTGAGAGCCAGGATGCCAGATTTTATAAATATAATTGGGTTGCCCTTGATGCCCCACGCCACCTTTATCATTTCCGTCCCCGGGATATTTCAGATTTATTGACTCAAAATAGTCTTGAGATTCAAAAAATCAGTTCGTTGCTTTATTTCGATCCCTGGTATAATGCCCTTTTATCGGCAAAGATTAAATCTGAACTAAACGGAAAATCAATTGCAAGATATATTTTTGGAGCATTAGCAGTAGGTAAACTTTCCTTTTTTTATGGCCTAATAAATAGCACGAAGTGCTCCAGTCCGGTATTTGTAGCAAGAAAAAAAAAGGTCGATGTTATCGCAACACCGACCCTATGTACGCACGTGTGAGAAAAATTTATGCTTGCGCCTGTGGATAGACGCTTACTTTTTTACGTGTACTGTTTTTTCTTTCAAAGGTGACTAAGCCATCAATCTTTGCAAACAGGGTATCATCACTTCCAAGGCCAACATTATTACCGGGATGGATCCTGGTGCCTCGCTGGCGCATTATAATAGATCCGGCACTAACAAATTGTCCGCCAAAGGTTTTTACACCCAGACGTTTTGAATGACTTTCGCGTCCGTTTCGCGAACTTCCAACACCTTTTTTATGTGCCATCTATTCCTCCTTCTTCTCTTTAGCCACGGGCTTCCTGGCAGCCGTCGCAGTTTTAGCAGAGGTCTTAGGAGCGGCTGATTTTTTGGCTGCCGGTTTATCGGTTTCTGTCGCTGTTTTTTCTTTGACTACAGGCACTTTCGCCGGTTTTGGCTTTGTCGACGCAGCAGGTTTTTTAGCTGCTGCGGGTTTGGCTACCTTTGCGGCGGGCACCACTTTCTTCTCCCCGGCTGCTTTTACCGCAGGTGTTTCTTTCTTCACCGTACCGGCGCCGATGGTATTGATTTCGATAATCGAAAAACCCTGCCGGTGTCCCTGCTTTTTCTGGTAGCCCTTACGTCTTTTCTTTTTAAAAATTAATACTTTTTTGTCACGCCCATGCTCGACAACGGTGGCATTAACCAGCATATTATTGACGAGTGGGTTACCAAAAGTCGTTTTGCCTTTATCATCTTCGAGAAATAAAATCCGGTCAAAACCAACTTTTTTCCCCGGATCTGAATCCAGACGCGGAACCTTTAATATCATATCTTTGCTTACCCGGTATTGCTTACCGGATATCTCTACAATGGCATACATTAAAAAAATCTCCTCGAATTTTCACAAAGACACATAATTTAAGGGCATTAGACCAATGAGTCAAGAATCAATTTAAGGATAATTGTGTTTTATTAAATTTATCATAGACCTTGAACTCTCTGGAACCAAGAGTATCATCTTTAACAAATTTAATCTTAACCCAATATTTCCACATTAACTGTAAACGACGCGAGAATTTACCGTTCATTACATAATTGTAAATTTCTGGTGTTACCCGTACGGTTATCCGCCGGTCACCATTATCGGCCCGGTATCTCTGGATCCATCGTTCCAGCTGAGATATCTCTGTGCTGGCAGTTGGAATAAGTCCTAATCCCTTACACTGAGGACAATCCTCATGCAAAGAATGTATGACGCTGGGTCTTACGCGCTGCCTGGTCATTTCAATCAGCCCAAAACGGCTGATTTCTTCAATTTTGGTGATTGAACGGTCTTTCTGAAATTCTTTTTTAAGCTCTTTGTAAACCTTCATTTTATTTTCTTCTGAAAGCATATCGATAAAATCGATCACAATTAAGCCACCGATATCTCTCAGACGAGCCTGTCTGGCGATTTCGCGAGCCGCGGCAAGATTTATTTTCAGAGAATTGCTGTCATGATCCCTTTTTCCAATAAATTTGCCACTATTCACATCAATGGAAACCAGGGCCTCTGTTTGCTGGATAACAATATAGGAACCGCCCTTTATCCACACCTTCTGTTCAAGGCTACGATTAATTTCTTCCTCAATATCGAGTTTTTCAAATATAGGGAGTTTAGCGCGGTAATATTCAATTTTATGTTTGAGCTGCGGAGCAACTTCTTTCACATAATTTGTAATCTCGCGCATCAATTTTCTTGAATCCACCACCACCCTTGTCACATCCGAGGTAAAAAGATCCCGAATGATCGAAGACATCATTCCCATATCTTTATAAACGAGATTAGGGGCTGTAACTTTCCGGATATGATTGTTGATTTTATCCCAGATTTTTAAAAGACTTTTAATATCGTTGCTGATGACTTTTTCAGACTTGCCTTCTGCCTGAGTACGGACGATTAATCCGAAAGTCGACGGAAGAATTTGCCGTGCCAGGTTCTTCAATCTCCTTTTTTCTTTGTAATTACTGATTTTTCTGGAGACACCGATGTAACTTTCATTCGGGATTAAAACACAAAATCGCCCCGGTACTGAGATCTGTGATGTAACCCGTGAACCCTTGTTGGCGATCGGCTCTTTCATTATCTGAACAACGATATCCTCATCTTTTTTTAAATCCCGGGCAGCTTTAAATAAATCACTTTTTTCATTTTTACTATTTTTACCATTCTCTCTCACTTTTTCCGGATCTTCATCCGGATCGATCAGGAATTGATCTGTCGCTCCGGATACATCAGAAAAATGCAGGAAGGCATTCTGCTCCAACCCAATTGATATAAAGGCTGCCTGCATACCGGGAAGCACCCGGCTTATTTTTCCTTTGTAGATATCCCCTACCATGCGCTGTGCTTCGGGGCGTTCTACAAATAATTCCATCAGACGTTCATCCTCAGTAATAGCGATCCGCGTCTCTTCATTTGTCGCATTAATAATAATTTCTTTTTTCATATTTATAAACCTCTTTCTGTATTGATGAGGATAATAAAGAGGAGGTAAACTTAACGGACTTCCATCGGAGATATACTGGTTCCGTTATGTTTGATGAGCTGGCGTATTCTGTGGATAGGGAAGAAATCCTCCCTGTTAGTGTGAGTGCTGCACAGATGGGAGATAATTTCATCCGCCCTTGCAGTTCGACCCCCAATGGCCAGAGTGTGAACCGTGAGAATTTTTTCATTTTGTTCTATCGACTCAATAAAAGGTCTGATATTTATTGTTTTCTCTTTACCTTTAACTTTGCGCACAACAGAGATCTCAGTCTCCTTAAGTGCCTGGTCGATAATTTTCTGATCGAGGTCAAATTCTCCCATATCAATCTGATATTCGGCTGCATTGATGCTTGCCATCAGGGATGGGATGGAACTGTTGATCGGAACAATTTCGGTGATATAAATGCCTTCAGGAAGAAAATGATTTAATTTTTCTTTTAGTTCAGAGGCCGAAGCCTCAAAAACCTGGATGTCGACGAATTCCTCCTCACTGCTATATCCCAAACGTAGCGGGGGTCCGAAAGAAAATTTCGGGCGGGGATTATATCCCTGGCTATGGGCAATATTGATTTCTGCTCTTCGACAAGCTCGCTCAAAAGCGCGGACGATATCAAAGTGTGCCAGATATTTGCTAGATCCCTTCTTCGTAAATCGAATCCGGTAATAACAAATATCATCCGCCAAATTGTTCATTTCTGATGGTTTCTCCGGGGAACTCTGATTTGCCGTATGTCTGCTATCGTTTAAGACGGCAGGCTTGTTTTCCAGATTGTCTTTAAGATGACATCTGGTCAGTTCTGCAAATCCATTTTTTCTCTGAATCCCGCAACCATAACATATGTCATCTTTACAATCGATGACATTCAATTCCTCATAGGCATTCTTTCGTTCCTTACGTAGAAAATTTTTTGTAATTCCTTTGTCGATATGATCCCAGGGCAGGGGCATGTCTTCCGATAATTTATCAAGATAACGGTTCATGCTCAAGCCTGAGTTTTCAAAGGCATTTTGCCACGTTTCAAAACGAAAATGTTCATTCCATCCATCAAACCGGGCCCCATTTTTCCAGGCATGTTCGATGACAGCCGCTAAACGGCGGTCACCTCTGCCAATAATGCATTCTATCTGTGAGACGCCCGGGTCACGCCAGCTTAACTTCACCTGTTTATATTTGGCTAACCTTTGCCTTATCAGGTAAAATTTTTCGTTAAACTCTTCTTTTGTATCCTGTTTTTCCCATTGAAAAGGGGTATGTGATTTTGGTGAATGGGGTGACACCGATACATTTAGTTGGATTCTCCCATATTTTCTGCTTTCTTTAATAACCCTTTCAATGAGGTCAGCTATTGCTTCAATATCCTCCTTTGTTTCTGTCGGTAACCCGATCATAAAATAAAATTTTAATGTTTTCCAGCCATTCATCAAAGCAATATCGGTCGCCTTAAGCAAGTCCTCTTCACTAATATTTTTATTAATAACCCTGCGCAGACGCTCACTCCCTGCTTCAGGAGCAAAGGTGAAACCCGATTTTCTGACGGTTTTGGCAAATTCGGCAATTTCTTCATTAAAACTATCCAGACGCATTGAGGGAAAAGAAAAATTAATTTGCTGACCCTCAAATGCCTCACGCTCTTTCCTCATTAAGGAGTTAAGTGATGAGTAATCTGAGATAGATAGCGATAGGAAAGAAACCTCTTCATATCCTGTACGCTTTAATGCTTCTTTGGTATATTGTACGATCTCATCCTCATTTCGTTCACGTGTGGGACGATAAATCATACCGGCATTGCAATAACGGCATCCCTCAGTGCATCCGCGCATGACTTCAACAGCCAGTCGGTCATGAGTCACCTCAATCAAAGGGACCAGAGGTTGCAGGGGGTAGTTCTCGTTTTTTAACTCCGGGGTGATCTGGGTCTTGATCGTTTCAGGCGCATGACTGGCTAATGGTGTGAGACCACAGAAATTACCCTCCTGATCATATGAATCCTGATAAAATGAAGGAACATAAACGCCTCTGAGAGAGGCTAGCCGCTTCAGGGTTTCCTCACGGCTGCACCCCGATATTTTCGCCTCTATCATTGTTCTGCAAAGATCATCCAATCCTGCCTCTGAATCACCAATGTAAAAAATATCAAAAAAAGGCGCCAGAGGTTCCGGGTTGCAGGAACAGGGCCCACCGGCAAGAATAATTGGATCATCTTCCTTTCGACCAGACGCCTGCAAAGGAATATCAGCCAGGTCAAGCATATTCAGAATATTGGTATAGGTTAACTCATACTGGAGCGTAAATCCGATAATATCAAATTGACTCAGGGGTGTAAACGATTCAAGTGAGAATAGTGGAATTCTGTGTTTACGGAGCAGATTTTCCGCATCAATCCACGGGGCAAAGACCCGTTCTGCCCAAATATTTTCAATTCGATTGAGTTGGTGATAAAGAATATTTGTCGCCTGAGAGGACATGGCAATCTCGTAAACCTCCGGAAAGGCGATGGCGAAACGCAGATCAATATCAGCTGTTTCTTTCAGGATTACATTCTGCTCAATGCCCAGATATCTGGCGGGTTTTTCAACAAAAGGTAATAATTTATATTCTAAAATCGTTCTTATGCTATCGTTTTTCAACTTAAATCCAAAAATGTAAAAAAATAATCAATCTTAAATTTAGTTAAAAGCTTCACCAGGTGCAAACTATCCTTGATGCCGGATACTTGATACTGGAAACTCGATACTCGTTTCTTGGGTATGGGTGCTTGGTTCTGGCTCCTCGGTACTGGGTACCGTTTCTTGTTTGGAATCCTGCAATTTATTTGTAAAAATACTTGACAACAAATATAGACGGTCAAAACTTATAATTCCAGAATCCAGAATCCAGAATCCAGAATCCAGAATCCAGAATCCAGAATCAAATATTACTTGTTCATGGCTCTGATTTGTTTTAAATTACAGTTTAGGTGTAAAATAATCATATAAAAATCCAATGAAGATATTGTCCATGAAAATAAGCAGCCCGGATGCGGAATACTGTTCACAGATGCTGACACAGGTATCCCGTACCTTTGCTCCAACCATAAGAATGTTACCAAAGAGGCTTTATCTGCCTGTTACGGTAGCTTATTTGCTTTGCAGGATTGCTGACACGGTTGAGGATGAAACAAGTATCCTTGCAGAAGAAAAGGAAAGACTACTCATCTCTTACGCCGATATCTTTATACAGGGCGAATCGATCAATAAAGAAACATTTCTGAAGGGAGTTGCTATTATTCCCGACCATAATCCGGATGTGGCTCTGGCCAAAAACCTGGAGCGTGTTTTAAATGTATACCATACCTTTCATCCGGAAGTACAAAAAATGATCGCTACCTGGGTGGTGGAAATGACCCTCGGTATGAAAAAGTACGCCCAGTCTTCGGCGAAGCGAAAAAAACAGTTTCTACGGTCCATGAAAGAGCTGGATGAGTACATGTACTACGTGGCCGGAACAGTTGGGCATTTGCTGACATCACTATTTACCTATTTTTCAAATAAAATTACACCGGCAATCTCAAAAAATATGGAAGTTTTTTCAGAATCATTTGGCAAAGGATTGCAAATGGTCAATATTATCCGTGATATGGCCGGTGATCTGAAACGGGGGCAATCCTATATTCCCGATGAAATACTGCACAAATATGCCCTAACACGGCAATCGATTTTTGAATCGAATAACCGTTATAACGCGGAGTTGCTTTTTGAAGAGCTGATCCAAACGGCAGTCGATCACCTCGATAAAGCCCTGGCTTATGTAATCAATATTCCAAAAGAAGAAACCCGTATCCGCATTTTTTGTCTGCTCCCTCTGTTCTGGGCAATGCAGACCTTGAGTGCTATTCACGAAAACACCCTCAATTTATTAAAAACAGAAAAAATAAAAGTTTCCCGCAAAGTTATCCGCAAAGAATTTTTTAAAACCCTGATATTAACCTTTTCCAACCGGCTCACCATACGTCATTATCAAAAAATCAGGAAAAACATCGCCCTCCAGCCTCTGACTGCTATTAATTAACACAAATTTTAGCCTTCAAATAAATCTAATAGAACGCGGATAACACGCCTGCCCGCCTACCTGCGGGATGACATGGAAGAAGTAGCGACGCGATTAATCGCGTCGTTGCATTAATCAAATTGTTGTAAATCAGAAAGGTTTAGAATGAAGCATTTTCCTCTAAAGTTAATCATGATTGGTATTTTTGTATGTTTGTTAAGTAAATCATTAATCTTTGCAGATGATAAAATTGTGCAGTTAGCTTTATTTAATCCCGTTCAGATCTTTCCTGAAGAGAATTCCATTACCGGTGTACGCTTAAATCTACTCTATGGCAACAACGCGTCTGTGACCGGCCTGGATTTTGGCCTGGTAAATCGTACTTCAGAAAAACAATCTGTTGGAATTCAATGGGGAATCCTTGGCCTGGCTGACCGCGGTTTTATAGGATTGCAGGCCAATAGTGTTAATGTAACCCATTACGAGTTTAAAGGTGTGCAGTTTGGTTTTGTTAATGTGGCTGAAAATGCCAATGGCCTCATGATTGGCATCGTAAATTTTGCCAAACGGATGTATGGAATCCAGATCGGAATATTTAATTTAATCGGTGAAGGAGGTGTGGCGCCGGTATTGCCCATTGTGAACTGGGCGTTTTGATGGGATACTGGGAACTTGGTTCTGGGCTCTTGGCATTTGTTGCCTATCAAGTCCATAAATAGGTTGACAAATTTAATCAGGACGATACATCAGGATTTTGGATACTTGATACTGGATAGGTTAATAGGAATTAGGAATTAGGAATTGGGAATTGGAAATTGGTTATTCATCTGTTGGATATTTTGGCCGCTATTCAATAAATAATTCTCCCAAGGAAATTTAATTCTATTCAGTATTTGGTCTCAAGCATCCTTGGTAGGAAATATCTCCCTCTGGTCGACATATACACCAGCAGGCGCATCTAACGATCTGGACTAAATCCTCATAATTGCACCAGTATTCAGACTAGTACCAAGAACCGAATAACATGTACTCATAAGTGCTTGCGATTCAGGATGAAAATTCTTACTTTAAGTAAGAAATATAAAAAAGGTGAGACCTATGGTTTCGACGTTAACAAGTAAGGGCCAATTGACTATCCCAAAATCGATCAGAAAAAAATTTAAATTACACCGGGGGGATAAAATTGAATTTTTTGTAGATAATGAAGGAGCCATTGTGTTGGTTCCTGTAAAATCATCAGTAAAAGAGCTTAAAGGAATGGTACCGCCACCCAACAAGTATGTCAGCCTGGAGGACATGCAGGAAGCGATTGAAGGTAGAGGAAAATAACTATGATAGGTTTGGATACAAATGTGCTGGTGAGATATATCGTTCAGGATGATGTTGAACAATCAAAAATATCTACCACATTTATTGAAGGGCATATCTCCTCTACCAATCCCGGATTTATCAATCATATTGTTTTATGCGAAATTATTTGGATATTAAAAAAGGCTTATCATTATGATAAACCTATTATAATTAGTGTGTTGGAAAGAATATTGCAGACGAAAGAGTTTATCGTCGAAAATGCAGAAGTTGCCTGGATTGCCTTAAAGGAATATGAAAAAGATGAATCAGATTTCTCCGATTACTTAATTGCCGTTCTAAATCGATTTGCTGATTGTGACTTTACTATAACCCTTGACCAAGCAGCTTCAAAATTTAAATACTGTCAATTACTGTAAAAAAATAAAAATTGCTCCCCTTTTAAATCTGGCAGAATAATTTCCAAGGTGAATAATCCAAAATTCAATACCCATTTAGATAATTATCTCGAATCTCTCCTGGGCCCGGAGAAAGAAGCATTCTTATCAGCCCCGGCTGAGCCGATAGCCCTGCGTGTAAATGCACTAAAATCTTCTGATAAACAATTTCAGGATTTCTTAGCAAAGAGAAATTATATAGTTGAAAAATTAAAATTCAATGAAATTGGTTATGTCTTAGAAGGCGATAAATTACCGTTAAGTCATTCTCTGGCATTTTTCGAAGGTAACTTCCAATATCAGGGTATATCATCTCAAATCCCAGCAATTGTTTTGGATCCTAAACCCGGTGAAAAAGTGCTGGATATGACAGCTGCGCCCGGATCAAAGGCTACACAGATGGCAGCCATGATGAAGCAAAAAGGAATTTTAGTTGTAAATGACAGTTCACAGCGTCGTCTTCAGGGTCTGCAGACTAACATGCAACGTTGTGGTGCTCTGAATTTTTATATTCTGAAGCATCGGGGAGAAAAATTAAGCCGCATTTACCCTGAATATTTTGATAAAATTCTGATAGATGCCCCCTGTTCTGCCCTTGGCACTCTTTCCACGAACAGACAGGTCCGCCACTGGTGGTCGGAAAAAAAGTTAGAAAAACTTTCCAAACTTCAATACCAATTATTGGTTTCTGCTTTCAAATCCTTAAAAGTAGGTGGTGAAATGGTTTATTCCACCTGCTCTGTGGCACCGGAAGAAAATGAACAAGTGGTTGAAAAGATGCTTTGGAAGTTTCCCCTTCAAATTACCGATATCGATGGAACGATCAGCAAATCTTTTGATCGGGGCTGGACCCGCTATAAAGATCAAAATCTATCTGATGATCTTGCGAAAGCAGTTCGGGTATGGCCGCATAAGCATCACCAGGAGGGCTTTTTTGTCATAAAGCTTATCAAAACGGCGGATTGGAACGATGGATCTGAAACAGTGCAAGTTAACTGGAGAGAAACCAGGAGTTACAAAGATAGTTCTGTTGCAATAATACTGGAAAAACTAAGCGAACAGTGGGGTATTGACGAAAAAATCTGGCAGAAGTATCGCTATATTTTGACAAGGGAGCGTATCTGGATAGTGAGTGCGGAGATCGAACGGGTTGCGGATGAAAGTTTTATCTCCGCGGGCATTCTTCTGGGGGAAAAACGGATTTCGGGCTGGAAACTGACAAACAGCAGTGCACAAATGCTATCTGACTATATATTAAAAAGGAAACTAAATTTACCCAATCCGGTATTATCAGAATTATTTAGGGAAGGCCGGGTTTCCTATCCGGGATTAGAAAATGGCTATTATGTGTTGGAATTTGAAAACAGGACTATTGCATCGTTATTTGCTGATAAAGGAAATCTGAGAATTCGGCTCCCGCATGCGTTTAATCTTGTGCTATGAGGAAAGCCCGTGGAAATATGCACATGATACTCGATACTCGTGTATAGGCTCTGGTTGCTCGGTTCTTGGTACCCGGTGCTCGTTGCTATGATCTGGATGCGGGATTCTTGAAACTTGACAATCGGTACTACATTTAATTGAAAAAAAACTTGACATGATATGAAAGCAGACACAACTTTTATATCCAATATCCAATATCCAATATCCAATATCCAATATCCAATATCCAATATCCAATATCCAATATCCAATATCCAATATCCAGTATCTTAACTTTCTTAGGAAACAACAATGAAACCGATTTATCTTGATTATAACGCAACAACACCAATTCTCCCTGAAGTAGCCGAAGAAATGCGTCCCTTTCTAACCGGCTTTTTTGGTAATCCTTCAAGTACACATTATTATGGTCAACAAACAAAAAGAGCTGTTGAGACGGCGCGTCAACGAATTGCGCTCTTATTAGATTGTGATACCGATGAAATTATTTTTACCAGTGGAGGCAGTGAAGCCAATAATTATGCTATCAAAGGGATCGCCTTTGCCCATAAGGAGAAGGGCAATCATATTATTACCTCAAAAATAGAACATCCGGCGGTTGTAGAGGTGTGCGAATATCTGAAAAAATGGGGGTTTGAGATTTCCTATATTCCGGTATCCACTGAGGGAATCATTGATCTGGCTAAACTTGAAGCATCCATAAGACCTTCTACCATCCTGATCACGGTTATGCATGCCAATAATGAAGTGGGCACGATTCAACCGATCAGTAAAATATCAAAGATTGCAAAGAAAAGAAATATTATTTTTCATTCCGATGGTGCCCAGTCTGTAGGAAAAATTCCCACTTCTGTGAAGGATCTCGGTGTTGATCTTTTCTCCGTAGCCGGACATAAGTTATATGCTCCAAAGGGTATAGGTGTTTTGTATGTAAAGCGTGGGATCGAACTGGAAAAGCAAATTCACGGCGCTAATCATGAACGGAATCTAAGGGCCGGGACTGAAAATATCATGGAAATTGCCGGGCTGGGAAAGGCCTGCGAGATCGCC
>SDBT01015752.1_pt1 | contig 12007 bp, 14 predicted proteins | sample 2277101 | NCBI WGS metagenome assembly SDBT01 (sample SAMN10404973, study PRJNA504765) | marine sediment metagenome | isolation source: marine sediment core GS10_PC15, 103 cmbsf | place: Arctic Ocean: Southern Knipovich Ridge | collected 2010
CACCGAGAAACGTGCGAATGTAGATCAGCCAGCGCTGCCGGATCCCGTCCACGCCGCCGACGATCGTGAGGCGCCCGGCCGTCAGGTCGATATCACCGCATGCGTTTAGTAGAACGTCAGTCATTGGCTTTTAGGTTGGCGCTAGCCACGCTCGAGGGCGCAGGCAGCAAAGGTACCGGCGGTGCCGTGGGCGCCAGCGGAAAGGGGCCCGGAGCGTGCATGTGTGTGTGCCCATCGTAGGCAGTTTTCACCGCCTCTAACTCAGTGAGCACCTTGGTTGCCATCGCCACGAAGTCGTCGGCGGCTTGGCCCCCCAGGCCCCCGGCTACGGCCTCGATAGTGCCCCCCGGCTTGACTCGGATTTGGCCGCCGCCGATCAAGCCTATTACTAAGTCTTCGCCTATGTCGTCGCCGCCCAGCGCTGCGGGTAGTATCGTTTCGAGCACAGGCGACAGGCCAGGCTGAAACACCCCGCCCGTTAGCGTGTGCCTACCGATGTCGCCGGGGCTCGTGTTCTCGCCCTTGCTACGCCACTGATCGATTGACATTTCGTTGAATACGACGAGCCCGTAGTCGCCCGACTCGATCGGCAGCGTCACCATAAACTTTTTCGTACGCGGGAACTGCACCGGCACGTTCTCGAGCACGGGCAGATCCTCGGTAGCGAATCCGCCGCCCGCCTTGGGCAGCACGCGCTTTACCTGCAGCTGCACCGTAGCCGTTTGCGTGATCGAGTCGTAGCTTTCGATCTTACCCGGCAGCGACACGTGCACGTCGATCAGCGCGCTCGTTATGGCGGCTTCTAGCATCTCGGCTTCTGTAGGTGTGACTCCCATAGTTACAGCTCCACAGCCTCGATGTCGCAGTAGAAGTCCCGATCATAGTTGCTGCCGATGTACTCGACGCGCTCGACGCGAAAGCGGCTACCGCTCTCCGTACCTAACGCAGCGTCTAGCCCCAGATTCACGCCAGCCACTTCGCCGATCCCGCCCACGCTTGATCCTTGCGTGAGCACCTTTGAATCGATCTCCAACTCGCGCCCCGGCACGATGTCGCTATTTAGTAGCGAGCGCGCCCGCACGATCCCATCGTTACCGATCGTAGGGCTCCCTATCAGCCCCGTGTCCGGCGCGAGTACGATCGACACGTCGGCGAGGGGCTTATTCAACTCGAGCAGCTGCAGCGCACCGTCCTGAATCGACCACTCAAGCCCGGCCGACTTAACAATGCGATCGAGTTCTTTGGACGATTGACCCGACACCGTTACCGAGTTCAAGAACGCCTGGCCTGCGCCAAGTAAGTTACCCTTGGCAAACTGTTTCTTGGCGTTGCCTATGCCCACCTTCATCGATTTTATTAACTCATTCAGCACTGTAGCTAGGGAGGTGCCCGCTACGAAGCTCTTGTTTATGCGACTGAAGCGCGTAGCCTTCTCACCGTCGCCGCTTTCTAGCGAGGTGAGCCAGTCGGGCGGCTCGAAACCGCTGTCGGCGTCGCGCACGTTGCCGAGAAAGATCAACCCCGGCTCTTCGGGCTCGTCGTCGTCGGCGCCGAAGGGCAGGGCAGGCACCTCGATAAGCGCCGCGCCCGGATCATCGCGCCCTTTGTAGCCCGCTTTGATTTCCACGATCGGCGCCTTCGACTGCGCTATCTCGTCCCGGTGCGGCTGCGACAGATTGATGATCGTTAGCTCGCAGGTGTTCGGCTCTTTCCGAAGCGTCTTGACGATACGAAACGACGCATGTAGCCCGGCGATGTCGAGCCCTTCCACCTTGATCCGCACGTCCCTGTCAAACTGTACGGTCATGCTGCCACCTCGGCGGCGGACGCCTCGACATCGGCGACCGGCGCGTAGGTCAGGATCACGCCACGGCCGAGATCGAACAGTCCCGGATCGCCCTGCGTGCTACTAACTACGATCAGCTCGCCTAGCGGGCGGTTGTCAGTGAAGGCGCGCAAAAACACCCCGTAGTTTACGACCAGCTTGCGACCCCCGCAGCCGCGGATAGGCTCGTCTTCGTCGTCATGCACGGACAGGTACCAGTTATCATCGCGGGTGTTGAAATCGAAATGCAGCACGAACACCTGCCCGTCGAGCGGCGTCGATTGGCGGTAGTGCCCCGTGCCTCTAAATAGCGTGCGTACTTTCTCGATGGCCATTACTGCACCGCCCCCAGGCCCTGCAGGAGCTTCAGGAACGCGCTCGATTCAGCAGCCTGCGCGCCATTCGCTGCGCTGTTCGTGGCCTTGCCTGCGCTCTTGCTCGCCTGACCTAGCACGCTCTCGGGTAACAGCGAAGCGTCGCCCTCTTGCGTGTCTACGAATATGATTTCGCGCGCGCCGGCGGTAAAGGTGAGCTTCTCCGAGTTCTCGGCGTCGCGAGTGACCTCGAGCCCTATTAGCACCATGTTCTCGTAGTCGCGCAGCGAGGTAGTGATCGTGAGCAATACGGCCTCGTCGAAAAAACGCTCGAACTCCTGCCACGCATTTACGAGCGGGGCAACGTCTCCGCTGATCAGCCCTATGGCGCTATTGATCAACGACGAGCCTGGGAAGGCCGTGCTCAGCGGCGAGTTAGTTACCACGCCCTCGATCTGCAACTTGCGGGGCAGCACGCGGTAGTTATCCACGATGTCGACGCCGGTCTCGACCGGGTGATCGCTAACCTCACCTTCGAGGCTGTGCACTTCGCGCACGCTTGCGTCGAGGTTGATCGGATCGCCGCCGGTCTCGCCAATCGAGGTGACTTTCGAGCCGCCTAGAATGCTATCAAGAAACGCCACGGCTACTCCGCTTCCTGCGTTAGAGCCGCCTGCGTGCGCCGGGCTGCGCTCGATTGGTTAGCCGCAACGGTGCCGGCGATGCGTCCCGCGTCGGCGGCCGTGGCGTTGCCCTCGACCGTTACCGATACCGAGTTGTCGATCGATTGGTTCGCGGGCGGCAGGCCTGTACCACGCGCGTTACGCACGGCGCCGGACGCGGGTACTTGCCCCTCTTCCGTGCGACGCCTGCGCTCTCGAAACTCTTTGACGGATTCGCCCGCTGCTGCGGATACGCCGAAGTCGAAGCCGAAGCGCTGCAGCTTTGCGAACAAGCGCGGCAGGGCGTCTATCCACTCTTTGAAATCTTCAAACGCCTCGCCGATCCAGCCCTTCAAATCCTTGAAAAAGGGACCGAACTCTTTGCGCATATCTTGCACGAGTTCAAAAGTCGATACCCCGAGACCCTCCATAGCGGGCTGTACGTCATTCTCCCAAAAGAACTTGAGATCGTCCCACGCCGCATGCAGCTCGCGCACCGCATTCGCAGCCGAGCCCGGCCCGAAGATCGAATCGATAAAGCGCCCGATCACGCTGTCGCCGCCCTCCATGAAGGTTAGAAAGTCGTCGAGCACGAGGGCGGCGATCACCACGATCGCCACAAACTTGAGCGTAGCGAGGATCATAGGCCCCCATGCAATCAGCAGCCCCAGAGCCACCTTCGCGCCCACGACGCCCAGCACGATCATACCCGCCTTCAGTAGGTTGGTACCCTTCTGCCACTCCATGAACCCGCGCACCGCGTCACGCGAAACGGTCACGACCTTCTCAGCGAAAGGCAGGATCACGAGTCCGAGCCTCGTACCTAGATCCTTCAACGAAGTGAGCAAGCCCTTGGTGGCGTTGGCCCAGCCTTCCGAAGTGCGCGCCGCGTCCCCTTGCGCAAGCGCGGTTTGATCGAGAATGAAGTTATAGCGCAGCGCCGTCTTCTCGGCGATCGACATGGACTTTACGTTTTTGGTAACCCCCGTTTCCAGGGCGAACGCCGATAGCGTCGCCTCGTTCATGACGACGCCGAACTTTTTGAGCGCTTCGGCCTCGCCCGTGAGACCCGAGCGCAGGGCGTTTAGCGCCTGGCTGTCTGCCGTGTTGAAAAACGATCCGAGATCGACAGCGAGCCCCGCGAAGCGCGTGGACATCTCGGCCGCTATTTCTTGGTTCTTTTCCATGAGCGGATTTAGCACCGCACCGAGCTGCCCGGACATCTCGCGCATGCCGAACTCGCTACGCCCCGCCGCCGCGGCAAACTCGGTCGACCACTCCTGCACCGCCTTCGAGTTCTCTCCGAAAGCGGCGTCGAGTAAGTTCAACGTCTCGTTTGCGTCGCTCGCCAGCTCCAAGATCTTGAGACCGGCAGCGCCTACGGCGGCTGCTCCGAAAAACTTAGCGACCGACGCGAGCGCAGTGTTAGCCGCCGCCGGCGTTTTCTTGAGCTTGTCTGTGACTTTCTTGACGCGCCGATCCGCTGCGTCAAAGCCCCGCTTATCGAGGTCGATTCCGAGGCGGGCTACTATGTCGCGGAGTACGGGCACGCTTTACGCTTTCTTCGATTTCGCCTGCCGAATAGCTCGGGCTTCCGCGTCTGCTTTGGCGTCCAGTAGTAGGTTTGCTTTCAGTGCTTCAGAGATCGACCAATGGCGATAGATGTCTACTAGGCTGTCGGAGTACTCGGGGCTTGTGGCGATTCGGTGTACGAACCAGTCGACGCCGGGGGGGATCCTAATGCTGATACTGCCATCCCCCGCAGCGACATCGCGGACATGCCCAGCGTCCGCAGCGGTTCTAAAAAATCAGAGTACTGCACCGACAGGCACCACGCGATCAGCTTGGTTTCGGTGAGCAGCTTCGCACCGAACATCATTTCGCGCACGGCAGGCTCGAGCGGCACGTAGTTGCCCGAGTCGTTCTTGTACTCGGTTTGCTTCGCCAGTTCGTTGGCGATCTTCTCGTGGTAACTCGGATCGAGCCCCGCGACTACACCGCGCAACAACCCACCGGCCGACTTCGATACGGTGCCCAGCATGGCGCTAAACTCCATATCGCTGTTTATGTCGGCTTCGCTCAACCCCTCGATCGCCGCAGCGATCGCAGGGCCGAAGCGCTGCGCGAGTCCATCGAACATAGCTCGAGATGGTTTCAGCATCATCGGTTGGTACTTGAACCCGATCCCGTCGATTTCTTTTTCCTCTGGTTCCAACATGGCGCCTTATCCTTTCCTTTGGGGCGTCGTTTACTTGCTACGCGACGTTGTTGCCGCCGTTGATGCTCACCATGTTGGCGGCTTCGCACTGCCACTCGCGCGGCTGCGCGGTGCGGTCGTAGTTCACGGCAGGCTCTTGCATGACCCAGGCGTTTTGAGCCGTGTGCAAAGATATCCCGTTTTGGTCCTTCGCCAGGAACGGCACGATAGCCCCCGCCGAGTTCGGCGACAACTTGAACAGGTTCGCCAGCACGGACAGCCCGAGGTTAGCCGCAGCCGTCTGCAGCAGTATGATCGCTATGCTGGCCCTGCGGTCGTTCGAGCGCGACACGGCCACCTCGCCGCTCGTACCGACCACGCTCTGCGCGAGCGGGGCCAGAGGCTCGATACGCAGGAACTCGCCGTCTGCAAAACCATCACTGATCAGCACGGGACCCATCACGATCGTGATCTCGTCGGGGTTGTACACCTTCGTTTGAAATGACATCGGCTCAGTACCTTTCGGGGTCCAGGGTTCAGATCTTGATCACGCCGTTGACCTGCACCGCGTGTATTGCGCCGGCGAGCGTGGCCTCGAAGGTCACGTCGGGAAGCAAGCGCGCGATCTTGTCCGCGCTCGGCACGGCGGCAACGTCCGGGGCCGTGACGATAAACGCCTTGTCTTGCCCTTCGGGCACGTCGCCCGAAAGGTAGGTCGCGCTGATGCCCTCTTCCATCTGGGCCGACACCTCCGAGACAACCTGATCGATCCCGGGGTTGGTAAACGGCACCTTCGGCGAGTTGATCAGCAGGCTGAAAATGCGCTCTTGCAGACGCACCGTGAGCCAGTCCCGGCCCCGGATCACGTCAATGAACTCGCCCGAGGACATGGTGCCCTCGAACGTGATCGCGGCGCCCGAGACCGTCGTGTAGGTGTTGCCTTTCTTGGCCTCGATAGCGTCGCTGAAGCTGGATTCGAGGCTGTCGACGATCACGCCAGGTAGCGGCTTGAAAGCCCACGTCGAGGCGCCGGGGTCGATCGGGAACCGACCGCCCATCCACGTCGCCGCCGCGTGCGCGCCCTGGTTCCCCGAGTAGATCGAGTAGGTGCGGAAAAACTGCGCCGCGTTCAAAAGGAACATGACATCGGTAACGCTCACGGGGTCGCCGGTCGCGGTGTCGTGCGTCGTGACGCCGAAGATCCGCTCTTGCGTCTCGACCGTGCCAGCGAGCAGTTGCACGCGCGCCGAGCTTTGCGGATCGGCGAGGATCAGCCCGTACCAGTCACCATTCTGCGCTGTGATCTGCGACAGCTCGGCGACGAGGTTGGAATCGATGGTTGTATCCTCGAAGTCGAGGATCGTTTCCTCGAGCCCGTTTACGCGGAACATCTCGCTTAGGGTGTCCGCGGAGCAGGAAATAACCCCCGCCGCAGGCGCGCTGCTCAGACCCGCGATCGCGTCGATCTGCGCATCGAGAGCCGCAGCGATTACGGTCTCGGTGTCGGCGGCGATCGTCAGGTAGCTGATCGTCGTAGCCACGCCGGTCGGCCCGAGAATGATGAACTCGTACAGCTCGTTACCGAGCGCCACGATATCCTTTACCGTGATGTCGAAGGTGTGGTCGAAGTCGGTAAGCAGCTTGCCGACGATCACGCGCTCGGGCTTCGGCGTGTTGCGTGCCAGCGCCACCACGGCGAGATACGCGGGGTCGTTCGTGTTGAACCCGTCGGCCACCATGTCGATCGGCGCGGTGCCCATGGGGTACACCTTGAAGCGCGGCGCGAAGTGAACGTGCTTGGCGATTACGAGCGGGATGCCGAACGACTTGCGGCTAATGCCCCGGCTGTTGCTCGTGATCGTTACCTGTACGATATCGGATAGTGTGGACATGGTGAGCCTTTCGCTACGATGCGTCGATCAGTCGGTTGTCAAGCTGTAGGGATGAGTCGATCGGCGTCACGCCGTCGGGTTGTTTGATCTTGCTCGAGATCTCCACCTTCTCGATCCACGTTCCCACGGCTGCGGGATCGTCCTCGGCTACGGTGGTAGCTAGCCGCATTTCGAGCACCGCCTCGCTCTGCCAACGGTCCATGATGACCTGATTCGTGGGCGGCATCGGGAACACATCGAACAGCTCTACGATTGCCATGTTGGCGCTCGGCACTGCGGCGGGGTCGTTGGGATCTGGCGTCTTGTTCAAGAACTCATCCCGGAAATAAGCGAGCCCCATGCGCGTGCGCGTGCGCTCAGCGATCACCCACGCTACTACGTCGTGGTCTTGATCCCGACCGAAGGCACGCAGCTCGCAGCGAAACTCGCGTTGACCGATCACGACTTCCTTACGCGGGCTCTCGACGTCCGGCAGAGCCGTCACGGGATCGACGTTATCGCACTGCACCGTCTCGTCGGGGGCGATGGAAAACACCCGCGCCATGCGCAGCTCGAACCACGGATCGTTAGACTCGGGCGCCTGGAATGCCTCGTCTTGAAACTTCCACACGCCGCGAACACCGCTGGCCCATTCGAGCCCGCGGGTAAGCGTCTCGAGCTTCGTTTTCCAGTCGGGGCCGATGACGCTCACGCCGTCACCTGATGCTTGATTGACCGCAGTAACTCGCGGGTATCGATCAGCGCTTTGTTGCTGGCCTTGCGCGCTATGGTCGCCGGCTTCAGGTCTGCCCACTGCGAAGGCTGTTTGCTGATCGTACGTTGCATGTCCGACGCCATTTTCAGGCCCACGGTATCGAGCACCTGCTTTGTGCTCAGCTCGAGCGCGTAGAGCTTCCCGCCTAACGCGGTGAGCAGCCGCTCCCACGACTTTAGCTTTTCGTCGACTGTCAGCCGTATAAAGCTGCGCTCGGGAACGCTCGCCAGCGGGGCGCCGAACTCGTGTATAGCCGCCAGCCCCACGTTATTGATCTCGCCGTCTGTGCGCCCCTTCTCGGCGCCGTGTATGCCTACCGTGACCTCGGGTCGCCCCGATCCAAAAATGATACGACGGAGCCGGCGCCAACCTCGGTCGGTGTCGATTACGTTTATCTTTACTCGGGATCGGGAGGCCATGGCTTTAGCGTAGGGGGTCGCGGAAAGCGCCGGGGGGCGCCGTACCTGCGATGCGGTGCCCGAAGGTCACGCTGCGCATGATCGCGCGGTACTCCTGAAAGTAGACAGTCTTTGCCGCGTTCTCGGGTTTCAGTTTCGCATTCTGTCCTGCAGGCGCCAGGGCCACCATGTGCGCGCTCAGATACAGCACGCCCGCGTCTGCTTTGTCGCCCCACACCCCCGCATTTACCCGAAGTTTCGCGATCGCGATTTTTGCCTCGATCTCGTGATCCTCGGTCTTCCGGAACTCGGGGAACGTGTTCCGGAATCTGGGGAGTGTTACGGCCATGCGCTCCTACTTTTTCGGGGCCGGTGCGGGCGCGGGTGCGGGCGCGGGTGCGGGTGCTGCGGCGGGTGCCGGTGCGGGTGCCGGTGCGGCGGGCGCTGCGGCGGGCGCGGGTGCGGGCGCTGCTGCAGGTGCAGGCGCTGCCGCCGGCGGGGCTGCGGGCGCAGGTGCTGCGGCGCGTTCTTTCTCGCCTTCGCCGAACGCGGGGGCGCCGTCGCCCTGTTCCTGCGTTTTCGTCGTCTTGTCGCCGAAGGTGCCGCCGTCGAAGTCGGGAGCGTTGGCGCCCTGTACGGGGCGACCGCTGGCCTGCTCGATCAGCACGGTCTTCCGGTCGCCGATCAGCTTGTGCAAGCCGGCGTTCTCGGTGCCTTCGGCCCACACGTCGAGCACGCCCATGTTGGTGCATGCGAGGATCGCTTCCTTCGCCTGCGCCGTGGTGAGCTTGTCGAGCGTGTCGACGAGCGCCTGCGCCTGGCCCTCGCCTTTGTTCACGAGTGCGCCCGTGGCGAGCAGCATTTTGATCGGGGTCCGCTTGCACAGCTCGTCCCAATACTCGCTGCCGACGTTGCTCTGCCCGGGGGGCAGCCTCTGACCGTCGAAGCCCTCTTCGATCACGGTGCCTTCCGCCAGCAACTGCGCAGGCGTTACGAGCACTCTGTTTGCGTCGAGCACCGCCTCGCGCACGATCTCGGTACCGTCGGCGCGCTTGGCCTCGATGGGGGGCAGCGCGATAAGCGCGCGAGTAGTATTTGCGATTACGAGATTGGGCATGGTGTGTACCTTTCCGGGGTAGTTCGTAAGGAGCTTCTACCCGAAAAGCCCGCCACCGACGACGCGGTAGCGGGCTCTCGGGGCAGCGCAGGAGCGCGCTAGGTGCCGTCCATGTACGCGATCCCGAGAGGGTAGTAGACGATCACGCCGCCGATGCGAGCGTGCACGGGAACCAGAAACGACAGGTTCTTTGCCTGCGGCGGGAACTGCTCGAACTCTTGAGGGATCTCGAGAGTGAGCACTTCGGCGTCGCGCTTGTAGGCGACAATGCGTGGGCCGTTGTTTGCCGCGTTGGCGAGCGCCAACTTGTTCCACGTGCCGACGTTGGTAACCCACGGATTCGAGCGCAGGAAAGCCTCGAGCGCGGTCATGTTGGTATCGCCGGTCGTGCTGATTCGCGTAGTAGCGAGCAGGTTGTAGCGACTCACATCGAGGACCGTCGTATCCGGCAGGAAGGTTTCCTTGTTTGCCGTGACGAGACTCGACGTCAAGAACATCAGATCGGCGACCATCTCAGCGCCGGTAGCTGTGCCCCATGTGCCCGTGATCGGGACCACAAGCGACACGTTCGGGTGCTTGGCGAAACCAATGAGGCCCGCCTTCGCATTGCCGAGCGCTGCAATGTTCTCGATCTGCTGTTCGATGCTGCGACGTGCGGCGCGCGCTCGTCGCTGGTCGAGGTTGGCCCCGGCCATGGCCGAGCGGCGCAAGTCCTGGATCGACCACTCGTACGCGGCGCCGAGTCCCTTGATCTTCTGTTGAAACTCTTCGACGAGCGCATCGATCAGGGGCAGATCGTCGGCATAGTTGGCGATGATCTGCGCCATGCCGATCTCGTCCCACTGCCGATACGTGATAGTTTCCGCACCCGGGTCAACGTCGTTGTTTACCGGGATGAGCTGGCGGGCTTTCATCTCGGGATAAACGATGTCGTAGGTGCGCGTCTTGATGAACTCGAGCTGTTGCTCGAGCACGGCCGTGAACTTGGCATCCATGTGCGGATCCGCATCGAACCGAAGCCCGATAGCGCCCAGCACAAACTGTAGTTGCGTATACATGATGATTCAGTGCCTTTCGTGCGTTGTGTTGGGGCCTGCGGCTACGCGGGCAAGTTGACGTTGAGAAGGCCGAAAAACAGACCGTCGACGGTGGCGGCGCCTGCCCATGCGAGGCCCTCGGGCACGGGCTCGTGATCGGCCGTGTTCACGGGCGTGAAGCTGCCCAGCGACGCGATCGGATTGACGCCGGCGTTTGCGACGCGCGCGAACACGCCCAAGCTGATATCAGCGACGGCGACTTCGGTCTGCACCCACAGCCGACCCCGACGCATGACGCCCACGGCGGCCTCGTCGGGATACGCACCGAACGGCGCACTGTTGGCAATGTCGGGCGTGAGCGGGTTGCGCAGACGCTCCTGCGAGGGGTCGGCGATCGAGACGCCGCCCGCGAACTCGGCGAGCAACACTTCGCCCGCTGAGGCGGGTAGCGCGACGGTTTGCGGACCACCCGCGGCGCCCCCTACTGCCACGTCTGCTGCGGCAACGAACACGAGCTTGCCGAAGAAGATCAGCTCGCTCGCGAGCAGGGAGACGACGCCCCCCTGCGGCGTGGGACTGTGCACCTTGCCGGCGTATGCCTGGCCCGGCTCGTCATTCACGACTGTTTGAGACATGCGATTTCTCCCTGTTCAGATTCTTGAAGTTGTGGGTTTTTGCGAGCGCCGGGTTAGCGCGGTGCCTGTGCGGTTTTCTTGGACATGTCGAGATCGCCCGCGGACATGTCGCGATTTCGCGCGATCATGCGTTCGCGTGCGGCGTCGGCGTGCTCGGGGGTGCAGCCGGTTGCGTTGATCGGCGTCTTGAGCTGCTCGGCCGTCTTCGGATCGGTGGCGTCAGTGCGCAGGATGGGCCCCGGCACGGTCTGCAGCGTCGGCGCGGGGCCGGCTGCGGGCGCGGTGCGCAGGGCACCGGCGAAGCAACCATCCACGAAAGCGGCGTCGCACTTCTCGAACTCGGCAGCCTCGTGACCGTTGGCGACGAGGGCGGCGACCTTGATCGCTTTGTCGTCTGCTTTCTCGTCGATCTGCAACTCGGGCGCGATCCGCTTGGCGTCCTGGATCACCTTGGTGCGAGCAGCAATGGCCCCGGCCACGGTGGCGGGATCGTTCGCGGCGTCGAGCTTGACCTTGAGATCGTCGGCGCTCTTTTCGGCGGCGAGCAACTTACCCTTGACCTCGGGCAGTGCCGCAGCGTCGTCGCGAATCTTGGCGTGGTTCGTCTCGAAGCTCGAGGCGAGGGCGTCGGCGATTTCCACCTCGTAGGAAATGCCGTCCATAACGATTGTGATCTTTTTCATGGCTATCTGTCCTCTCGTGGTTTCCGGCACGGTTGCCGCGTCTCGTTTGCGGCTTACCAAAGTCTCGCCCTTTTCGCTCGCGGGGATCATCCCCTCGAGCTTCTCTACGGGCACGTCGATCAACCCGCTCAACTTTTCCAGCACTAGCGGCCCCGGGGTTACGAACCCGTCGAGCAGCATGCCGAACTCGATCAACTCGACACCGAGCGCGGCGGCGATTTCGCTCTGCGGACGGTTGAGCAGGCTCAGCCGGTCCCGAATGAACCCGCCCAAGCTACTACTATTGTGGCCGTCGCAACGCGCGAACGCCGCATCAGGCTCGAGGTAGCTATCCATGTGCAGCGCCACGTCACGCCCTGAGCGGCCCCAGTCTCTCGGGCCTACCGCGAGGTGGTTGTAATCGATGTTCCGCTGGCGCCCGTCAAACTTCTGCTGGCCGAGCCCGAACGCTTCGCCGTCCCACGTGCCGGGGCCGTCCTCGACGAAACAGCGG
>SDBT01015753.1_pt1 | contig 12006 bp, 13 predicted proteins | sample 2277101 | NCBI WGS metagenome assembly SDBT01 (sample SAMN10404973, study PRJNA504765) | marine sediment metagenome | isolation source: marine sediment core GS10_PC15, 103 cmbsf | place: Arctic Ocean: Southern Knipovich Ridge | collected 2010
CTTCGGCCGATCTCCGCGCCAATGAATCTTGCCTTCGCCATGCCGATGCCGTGCTCAGACGAAAGCGTCCCGCCCATCGAGATCACCGCGTGAAGAATCTCAGTCACGGCGGCCTCGGCCTTTTCGCGGAGCGCTTCGTCTTCGCGCTCGAGGATTATGTTTACGTGAAGGCTGCCGTCGCCGGCGTGGCCGAAGTTGACGATGCGCACCGAATGCCGCTTGCCGATCTCCGCTGTCTTTTGCAATATCTCGGCAAGGCGTGTGCGCGGCACACAGATGTCTTCGTTGATCTTCACCTGACCCAGCGTGTAGAGCGCCGGCGAGATGGCTCGGCGAAGCGACCAGAAATGCTCGCGCTCTTCTTCCGAACCCGCCCTGCGCGCCTCGATTGCGCCGCCCTCTTTGCAGATGAGGATGATTCGCTCGGCTTCGTCGTCGGCCACGGCGCGAGGGCCGTCGGCCTCGAACAGGCAGAAGACGCCTTTCTCGGGCAGCGTGTCGGATTTCTTGTATCGCCGAACCGATTCGACCGCTCCCTCGTCCATCAACTCGGCTGCGCGCGGAGCAATGCCCGCCGCGAATATCGAGCAGACGCACGAGGCCGCGCGCTCGACATCGGGGAAAGTCGCGAGCACGGTCTCGACGCTTTCCGGGAGCGGGATGAGCCTGACGAGGATTTCCGTGAACACGCCGAGCGTTCCCTCCGACCCGACGAACAGCCGGACCAGATCGTAACCGGTCACACTCTTCGGCGCGGCCGTCCCTATCCTGAGGACTTCGCCGCCGGCGAGGACGACCTCGAGCGCCATCACGTATTCGCGCGTCGAGCCGTACTTCGTCCCGCGCAGACCGCTTGAGTTCTCGGCAACGTTGCCGCCGATCGTGCAGAAATCGCTGCTCGCGGGATCGGGCGGATAAAAGAGCCCGACCTTCGCGGCCTCGCGCTGGAGGTCGGCCGTGACGACGCCCGGTTGAGCGAGCGCCGTCATGTTGCCTGTGTCGATATTGAGGATATTGTCCATTCGCGCGAAGTCGAGCACGATCCCGCCTCGGACGGGCACGGCGCCTCCGCTGAGGCCCGATCCCGCTCCGCGCGGATACACAGGGATTCCGCCCGCGTCGGCTATGTTGAGGATTTTGGAAACATGCTCCGTCGTTCCGGGTCGCGCAATCACATCGGGCAGTTCGCCGGTCATCTTCGAGGCGTCCGAGGCGTAGGCGATCCGCTTTTCTTTCGATTCGAAAAGGTTGTCGCCGCCCAGAATTTCGCGCAGCTTCGAGAGTGTGGCTGGATCAAGCGCCATGGGCCGGCTCCGGTACGGGGGCGGGGTTGGCGTAGCAGTAGAGGCATCCGTGAGGGCAGGGGTTGTACCATCCGATGTCGAAGCTTTCGGTACATCCACATGTGGCCCTCTGCCCCTTTGCCTTAGCCGTCGAGCACGGCAGCTTCTCGGGGTGCAGCCGGGTGAGGAGGTCGCCGTCTATGCAGCGCGACTCAGGCATTCCCGGCACGCAGCACCCGTGCAGGCGCACAGAGTGTTCGGCCGCCTTGCTCTCGAGCCAATCCATTTCCGTTCTCCATTGATCGGGCGAGACGGGCGCGTCGGCGATCTCGTGTTTTCGCAGACGCGATGCGACTTTTCTGTAGGCGTCCATCCAACTGATCGAAAAGTCTCTGATGCCATGCTCGCGGGCTTCGGTCGCGATGGGATCGAAATTCTCAATGTTGCAGAATATGCTTCCGTCGGGAATGCGCAGGTGTACTATCGGATCGAACCTTATGCGGACGCGCTCCGGATCGCCGACGTAGTCGACAAGCGGTCCCAGGAGCCCGGTCATCTCCCCGCGCGGGGGAACATTTGGCTCGAACCGTGTTCCGCCCATCCCCGTGATCGTGAAGTGGATATACAATGGATATTGCCCGCATGCTTTCCGCAGGCCGTCGTGCTCCAGTAGATTCCTCGGATTCTTGGTCCACAGCACGACCGTGTGTGTTTCTTCCGGCGGGCATTTTTCGGCGAGCAGGTTAACGAGTTCGTCTGGAAAGCAGGCCACCATGTCGATACGTCTGCTGGCCGAGATGACTCTTCTCATTTTCCTATCCCGTATTCAAGGACTTTTACGGCCTCCTCCGGCGTGGCGACAAACTGGAGGAGTTCAATATCTTTATCCCGTATTTCCGTACTCTGGCGCAGACTTTCGAGCGTTCCGGGCCAATGCCCGCCGACAAGGACAAAAGGCCGGGGGGCGAGCTGGCGCGTCTGCATCAGGTTCCAGACGATGAAAAGTTCCGCCAGCGTTCCGACGCCGCCGGACACGACTACAAACGCTTCGGCCAGCTCGATGAAATGCGACAGGCGCTCGAATAGCGTAGCGCTTTCAATTGTGCGAGTGAGAAACGGGTTTGTGTTCTTCTCGCCGAACGCCTTCAGTGTGAGCCCGATGGCTTCTCCATCCATTTCGGATGCGCCGCGCGCCGTGGCCTCCATCGCGCCCGTATAGCCGCCGTTCAGGACGACGAAACCGGCTCTCGCGAGCAGGCGTCCGAGCAGGCGCGCCTGTTCATATTCGCTGTCGCCATCTATGATCTGGGAGCTTCCGAAAACTGCGACGACATGTTTCGAGTTCCACACTTTATCGGTCCACGCATATCTTTTTCGAGCGGTAAGTGTCGATTGCCACGCCGATGAGGTGATCGAGCAACTCCGGGAAGCTCATCCCCATCGCCCGGGCGGCCTTCGGGAAAAGCGAGACGTCGGTGAGGCCGGGGATCGTGTTGGTTTCCAGAACGAGAAGCGATTCGCCGTTCAGGATCATGTCGGTGCGCGAGAGGCCGCTGCATCCAAGCGCCTTGTGGGCCGCCAGGCCAATTTCCTGCGCGCGTTTCGTGATTTCTTCGTTCACGGGCGCGGGCGTGATCTCGTCCGACGCGCCGGGAGTGTACTTTGCCTCGTAATCGAAGTAACTCGACGTCTTCGGCACGATTTCAACAAGCGGCAGCGCCGTGGCCCCGTCCGCGGGCTCGTTTCCGAGGATGGGGCTCGTCAGCTCGCGGCCCGGGATGAATTCTTCCACGAGCACGCTGTTATCGTATTTGAGCGCCTCATCGACGGCCGGGGCAAACGCGTCGCGGCCCTCGACGATTCTTATGGCGACACTCGAGCCCAGCCTGGGCGGCTTCGTCACGCACGGGAACCCCAGGGATTCCTCCACCTTGTCCGTGGCCGAGATTGGGTCGGCCAGCCAGTCGCGTTCTTCGATTACCTCGAAGCGTGGCGTTGGGATGCCGTGATGAATGTAGATCTCTTTGGTGCGCACTTTGTTCATCGATATAGCGCTCGCCTCGACGCCCGAGCCGGTGTAGGGGATGTCGAGAACTTCCAGCAATCCCTGTATAGTGCCGTCTTCGCCATAGGGTCCGTGCATCGCGATGAAGACGACGTCGACTTTCTCCGACACCGTTCGGCTCAGGGCATCCCCGATCCCGACCGGGGCGATGTCTTTGCCTTCGGCGTCGCATGCGAAGTTCTTCTGCGTCAGTTTGGCGACCGGCGCGCCCTCGGTCAGGTAGCCTTTCGGTATCATCCATTGGCCGTCGCGCGTGATCGTCACGGGCTTGACATTGTATTTGGACAGGTCGAGATTCTCGATGACCTTTCGGCCGGAGCCCACCGATATCTCGTGCTCGGCGGTGCGGCCGCCCATCAGTACCGCGACGTTTATCAATCTGCTCACCTGTAATGTCCCTTCCGGCGGAGCCTCATTGCCGGCTGCTGTCAATAGCCGCCGGCCTTTGTTCCGGAGATCAGCGTTCCCCGATGATCGAGCGGGGGATCGCCGGCGTGCTCGCGGACGTATCGCCGCATCTTCTCCAGCCCTTGTGCGAATTCCTCGTCGTCCATGAGGTGAAACGTGGAAACATGCTTATTTTCGACTTTCGTCAGGTGACTCTCGTCGAGCGTCACTTTCGCGACGGTTATCTCGCGGCTCGCCAGGTCGGAAAAGCCCGCCCGGCGCATCGCTTGCAATATGTCGTCTATTCCAGGAAAACGGGCCTTGTCGATCTCGGCGTAGCTCGGGAAGAAGCGGCTGGAGAAATTGCCGTCGATCTGCTCGTGCGAGGCGGTCAGTATGACCAGTCGTCCCTCGCGTAGGACGTCATAGATGCTTGCAAGCGCCAAACGGAAATCCGTCAGGTGATGCAGCATGTACAACATGATCGCGCAGTCGAAAACCTCTCTCCTCAGCGGGAGCGCGTTCGAGTCGGCCTGTATCCAGCCTGCGCCGGGAACCTTCGACTTTGCCTCGGCGAGCATGCCGAACGACAGATCGACTCCGACGACCCTCAGGTCGGTCCCGACAGTCTGTAGATTAGCGGTTCCGGCCAACGCCGCCTCGATGTTTCCGGTCCCGCAACCGATATCGAGCATTCGCCCCCCGGGGGGCGCCGCTGCCTCGCGCAGTACGGTTTCGGCCAACTCGGCGTTTACGCCGCGAAAGCCGTCGTAGGTGGCCGAGATCGTGTCGTAGTCGACTCGCATGATATGCCGCCGTGTCCTCGCTGTCGTCAGAGCGGCCATTCGCCTGTGAACACTTCGGCGGCCGGACCGCTCATCGTGATGCCGCCGCCTTCGGGCCAGGAAATTCTGAGTGTTCCGAGGCGGACACGCACGTTCACGTTCCTCCCCGTGAATCCGTTTATTATCGAGGCGACCGCCGAGGCCGACGAGCCGCTTCCCGAGGCGAGTGTTTCGCCGCAGCCGCGCTCCCAGATCCTCATGCGAACGTTGTCTCGGTCTACAACCTGAACGAACTCGACGTTCGTGCGGTTGGGAAACGCGGGATGATTTTCGATTTTCGGGCCGAGCTCCGAGAGGGGGGCGTCGTCTACGTTGTCCACGAACAGGACCGCGTGCGGGTTGCCGGTTGAGAGCGCGGTTATCCTGTACTCCTTTCCGTCGACCTCGAGAGGTTCATCGACTACTTTCCCGTCATCGCCGAGCATGGGAATCTCCGACCTCAGGAAATACGGTTTGCCCATGTCGACGCTTACGTCGATCACGCTTCCGTTTTCCACTGTCAGCGCCTGGCGGTTGAGGCCGGCGAGCGTCTCGACGACGAAATCCGTTTCCCGCGTCAGTCCGTGCTCGTAGACATATTTCGACACGCAACGGATGCCGTTGCCGCACATCTCGGCGAGGCTGCCGTCGGAGTTTATATAATGCATTCTGAAGTCCGCCTTCTCCGACGGCATGATTACGATAAGGCCGTCGGCGCCTACGCCCGTTTGGCGGTCACAAATCTCCGGCGCGAGTTCCTCGGCGTTCGGCACGCTTTCGGAAAAGCCGTCGACGACGACGAAGTCGTTGCCGAGCCCGTGCATTTTCGTGAATTTCATCGACTTCCTTCCCGTTTCAACGCGTGTGCGCTACGTTCCCGCTATCTCGATCAGATCCCGGAGGTCCTGTATTTCATGGTCCGGCCTGGGGATTCCCTGGAGCAGCCGGGCGCGGGTCCTGTTGATCCAGACCACTTCGATTCCGGCGTTGCGAGCCCCGAGGATATCGGTATGCTGGCCGTCTCCAACGACGATGATCTCATGCCTGTCGCAGCATGCGGTTTCCGCCGCCACCCTGAAAATATCCACCGAAGGCTTTTCATAGCCGACGTCGCGGGCGTATACGCTGTATTTGAAGAATCCGTCGATCCGGAGCCCTTGTAACGTGCTCGACCCGTTCGAGATCAGACCAAGCTCGAAATTGTCGGCCAGTTTGGGAATGACTTCGAGGACGTCTTCGAATTCCTCCAGAGTCGTGTTCCTGAACTCCGCGTACAGCTCGCCCATGCGTCTCGCAAGCTCGTTGTCGAACACGTCGACCGATTGGAGCGCGGCGCGCATGCAATGCGCGTACCAGTCCATCAGCGGCAGACCGGTGTCGCCGTGCTCGATGTAGGTGGCGTCGCGGGCGCGCTGGAAAACCTCGTCGGTCAGGCGGTCGGCGATCCGTGGGTGGCATTGCGTCGCATGCTCGCCGGCCTTGCCGAAGGCGCGGCAGGCGTCGGCCTCATAGTCGACGAGCGTGCCGTCGACGTCGAAATAGATCACTTTACGTTTCGAGGGCATTATGCGTGGTCGTTCCTTACCTGTTTGCTCCTGGACTTCTCCGTCTCGGGGTCGCGCCGCTTTCGCGATTTCCGTTTGCGGGGAACTGGTCTTCCTCGGGAAGCGGACTATCGAGCGCGGCCAGCGACTGGCTTACGACTCGCGCGAGTTCGCCGTCGCTTGTGCTGTAGTAGACGCGCCTGCCCGAACGCCGCTCGGAAAGGAGGTTCGCGAGCCTGAGTTTTTCCAGGTGATGACACGTCGTCGCCGGCGTAAGGTTCAGGCCTCTTGCTAGTTCCCGCCCGCAGAGCGAGTCGTCCTTGAGCAGCTGGAGTATGCGCAGCCGGGCGGGTTCGGCAAGCACGCCAAACAGGCGCGCGGCCTGTTTGAGACCGGCTTCTTTTTTGCCGTCGGGCAAGACTGGCGTCTCCATAATCAGTTACGGGGGAACAGTTAGACCGCCATCGAATTATAACATTCGGCCGGTTCAGGCGTCAAGCTTGGTGTCGGGGCCGGACCCGCTGTCTTTCGCGAGGTAGAGCATCGCGAGGAATCCAAGGAATATGAGGCCCCCGAGGACGAAGAATATCTTTCCGAGGCCGTAGCGGTCGGCGATGGCGCCGGAGAAACCCGATGCGAGCGACCCGACGCCGAAGGCGGCGGCGAAATAGATTCCGAATCCGAGCCCGCGCCCGCGCTCGTCCGTGTATTTCGCGACGAGATTGTTGCCCACCGGCTGGCCCGCGAAGTGGAAAAACGCGAACGCCATCGTAATAAAAAAGAGGGCGTAGTTGGTCGTAACGCTCATGAGGAAAAGCATAGGCACGGTCATAATCAACAGGACGGCGTAAAGCTTTTCGAGGTTGTAGCGGGCGGTCAGCTGTCCGCCGAGGAATTGCCCGAATATTCCGACGAGCAGCGTAAGGGTCGCGAATGTCCCTCCTTTGATGAGGTCGCTGCCGACGAATATGCCGCCGCTCAGTTCCTGTGAGAAATAGGCGGGCAGGAACGTCATCAGGCCTCGATAGCAGAATCCCACCATGACGCCGACGAACATGTACACCGCAAAAGGTTTTCCCTGGCCCTTCGCGATGACGTGTTCGGGCCAGAAGCGGTTAGTATTGGGCGCCGGTTGCGTCGGAGCGACCTTGAGCGTCGCCACTCCGGCGGCGCCCAGCAGGCCCAGCGCTCCGAAGGCCATGAACGAGAGGCGCCATCCGTATGTTGGAGAGATGACGGCGAGCATCGTTGCGAGGGCGGGCGCGACGGCCACCCCGAGGGCGCCTCCCATGCCGTGATAGCCGAGCCCTTTGCCGATCTGTTTCACCTGTTTCGTAACCAGCGTGGTTCCCGCCGGGTGGTACAGGCTGATGAAGGCGCCGAGCGCCGCCAGGCCGATCGCGAACGTGACAATCGAAGTCGAAACCGAGATGAACATGCACGAGGCCGCCGCCCCGATGAGGTAGACCATCACGATTCGTTTGGCGCCTATACGGTCGGCCAGGTAGCCCGCGGGCAAGGCGCCCAGGCCGAACGCCAGGGCGAGCAGCGTTTGCATCCATCCGGCGGTGGACAGCTCGATCTGGAAGTGGACCACCATAGTCAGTAGCAGCGCCGGGAAAGCCTGCTCGTAGAAATGGACCATCGTGTGGGCGCATCCCAGTATGAGTATGGTCCGCCTTTCGCGCGCGTTCATGGTCGCTCCGGTTCCACGACGATTTTTCGATCGGCGGTCCCATGACCGTCGCCTGCCGCCGATAAGGAAACGACCCATTACCGTCTGACCGATAATGGGCCGCTCGGAAATCTATTCGGGCGAAATGCGCGGACGCTCGGCAGTCTGGGTCCCGCGTCTCGCATGCCCGGTCACATTTTACGCATAACGAAGGTTTTGTTTTGGCGAATGCTGCGCCGCCTGTCGCCTCCGCGGTCGAATCATCTCGGGGGATACCCGTCGGGGTTTTCTTCTTTGCGATCCGGTCGTCTGCCCAGATACACCTTGCTCGGGTCCATCTCCTCGGGCGCAATACTAATGATTTCGGATCGCCTGATGGATGTAATGCCGCCGATCCCGGCCGGGCGCGCATTTTGCGGCGGCTCGCCGCCGCGTTTCTTCCTGAAAATCAGCTTTGGATTGTCGTAGACTCTGCTTTTGCTCATCGGCCTACGCCTCCCTCGCGAATGTGTTTGTCCGAATCAAGTATAGCCCTCGGGCCCGTCGCATGTCAACCGCCTATGCCCGTCCGCAGAGGGTGGAATGTCAAAATATGTTGACAATTTTGACGCACCGTGTTATATTTTCCATGACAGTTTTTTAATGATTCATCACGGGAACAGCGGAACGGAGCCCATGACGCGGATAATCAAGAGGTATGCGAATCGCAAGCTCTACGACACCGAGGACAGTCACTACGTGGGGCTGCAGGATATTCTCGGGTTCGTGAGGGAGGGCGAAGATGTCGAGGTCGTCGACAGCCGAACCGGCGAGGATCTGACGAGCGTCACGCTCGCGCAGGCGATGGCCGAGGAAGAGAAGACCGAGGGCAGCAAGCTGCCGCTCGACGTGCTGAAAGATCTGATAAAGCGCGGCAGCGACTCCCTGGAAGAGATGAGGCGCGTCTCGCGTCTGGCGGGAAAGGGCGCGGTGCAGTTGGCCGAGGAGAGCGCGTCGAAGTATTATGAGAAACTCGTGAATCACGGCGAGATGAGCGAGGAGGAGGCCAGGGGCTACCTGCGGCAGATTTCGCGGGCGGTGACCGACCGGCGCCGCTCGTTGGAGGCCCGGGTTGACGAGAGGATAAAGGACTACGCCAAGGCGATGGACCTTCCTTCACACTCGGATTTCGATAAGATATCCAGGAAGGTTGACTCGATAGTCGAGAAGCTGGATGCGCACATATCCGGCCGGCGCCCTCGCAGGCAGAAATCTCGCAAGAGCAAGTAGGAGGATTGAACGATGGCAACGAAGAAGACGAAGAAGACGAAGAAAACCGCCGGAAAATCCCAGAAGACGCGGAAAGCCAAGAAGAAGGGGAAGAATACCGGCGAGGCCGAGGAAGAGAACTGGACCTGGCTCGACATCCTGCGCACGCCGATCCTTGCCTCGGTAGGCGCGTTCTCGATGGCGGAAGAGGGGATTGACAACTTTGTGACGGACCTGGTCGAGCGCGGGGAGGCTTCGGAGAAGGAAGGTAAGAAGATAGTCGACGATTTCCGCAAGCGCTCAAACAGGAACCGCAAGGATTTCGAAAAGAGAATCGACGATAGAATCGAGAAGGGGCTGAAAGCCCTTCGGCTTCCCACAAAGAAGGACGTGGACTCACTCTCGAGAAAAATCGACAAGCTCCAGAGGCGCGTCGACACCCTTTCCAGCAAGGGCAAGTGAGGAGTTTCCCGGGTTTGTTTAGCGGCGGGTCGTGGATTCGGCCCGCCGTTTTTTCGTCTGGGGTCTCCGGGGGACCTTGGGGATTGTCTCCCTTTTAGTCTATTTTCACTTTCCGCGGGCGCCTGTCTTTCTTTCTCGCCGCCGCATCCAGTTCTTCCGACTCTTTCATCAGCACGGAGATGACGGCCTCGAGCGCCTCGATCTTCGTGCGCGAGATCTCGTCGCCGTCATTTTCGAGGTTTTCGACCTCTGCCTCGAGCGCGTCGATTATCGACGAATATATGTCTTTTCGGATGCCGGCCTCGCGGCCGTGTTCCACTTCCTCGATCCTATCGATCATGACGTCGAGGATCGAGCGAAAGATAATGAACCCGTCCTTTACCAGCGGCAGCACTTCTCGAGTGAACCCGTCGCCGACGGACGTTGATTTTGGGGGCATCTGCGCTAATCTCCGAATACTATGTTGAGGTCATCGCCCTTGAACTTCGCTTCCACGATATGCCGCTGCGCGAGGCTGCGGGGCAGCAGGATGTTTCGACGGTAGGCGCCGACCTCGATGATGAGTTCTTCGCCCGCGGACCAGATGTCGAGGTCCTTTTTCTGGGTTCCCGGCAGGTGTATCGACATCACATAATTCGAGTCGATCTGCTTCATTCGTATCGGGGGCTCATCGAAGAAAACGTCGGAGGGATCGATGTCGCCGAAGATGTCGATCGCGAGTTCATGCAGGAGCTTGCGCCCGACCATCTCGCGATCGAACAGTTTTCCCTTAAACATCGGCAGCGGATCGAAAATGTCCCTGGCTTCGTCAAGATACTTGTGTTGCGCCTTGCGCCAGCGGTCGAAATACGGGTCTTCGATTTCGTCCGGATATATGCGGTTTGCGACGACCGCGTCGACGGTGAAGCCGAAGAGGTTCAGGTAGCTGTATGCGCGCTGCGACTCCTTGATCACCATTTTCTCCGGATTGAACACGAGCCTTATCGACGCGTTCTTGGGATCGATCAGGACCTCCCTCATGCCCTCGACCTTGTGGAACAGCTCCTCGACCGAATCGTAGACGTCGTCGGTGGGAAGCGGAAAATTGGCGATGCGTTCGGCGATCGGGCGGACCGTCCTGATTATTCGGCGCTCGATGTCGAAGAACCGATCCATGTACCAGCGGATGACGTCGGGCATGCTGAGCATGCGCACGGTGCTGGCTGTGGGGGCGCAGTCTATTATGGCCACGTCGTAGGCCCGCTCCTCCGAGTAGCCTTTGAGCTTGAGCAGGCTGAACAACTCTTCCATGCCGGGGAGCACGGCGAATTCCTCGGCCATCAGGTCGTCGAAGCCGCGTGACTTGAGGAATTTTGTCACGAACTTCTGGATACGGCCCCAGTTGATCTTCAGCTCTTCGTTGACGTCGATTTCTTCGGCCGTCAGATTCTCGGCGATCTTTTTCGGCTTGCTGCCGATCTTGCAGTTCAGCGAGTCGGCGAGACTGTGGGCCGGGTCGGTGCTCATGACGATGGTGTTGTGGCCCAGTTCGGCGCAACGCACGGCCGTCGCCGCCGAGATCGTGGTCTTGCCCACGCCGCCCTTGCCTGTGTAAAGAATTATTCTCATCCTGTCGCCCAAACGCGGTATTCGCTCAAGAATCCTACCCTCACTTTCCATCCCCTGCGGAAGCGAATCATTATATCACGCAAGCCTTCTTCTTTCATAATGCGCGTGGAAAGCCGGGACACGACAGGCTGACATCACAGGCGCCGCCGAAGGTTGACGCGCATAATTCTATTTCGTCAAATACCCAAACGAGTCGAGCTGTTCGATCAGTTCGGGAGAGAGTTTCGATTTCAATATAGTCGCTTTTTCGATCTCCTTCTCCCTGGCGTCAAGCAGTTTTTCCATCTGTTTCGCCACCTCGGGTCTGACGGCCGCGAGGTTGTTTGTCTCTCGGGGATCGTTCGCCAGGTCGTAGAGTTCAAGCGAGCCGTCGCGGGAGTTCCGGGTCAGCTTCCATTGCCGCGTCCTGATCGATTTCTGCGCGCCCATCACGGTGTCGAAAACCTCCATCCCGTGATCCGAATAGATGATCGCGAAGTCCGCCGGGGGCGGGGCGTCGGCGACGATCGATTCCATCAGGCTCCGCCCATGGACGGTATGGGGATTCTTCAGGTCGAGCCGGTCGAGCAGGGTGGGCATGATGTCAATCGCCCTGACTTGGGCTTCCACTCGCTTGCCGGTCGCCATATCGGGGAAGTGAATTATCAGCGGTATGACCGCCTGCTCGTCGTAGGTTCTAAACGAGTGAGTGAAATAAAGGTCCCGTTCCGTGAAGGACTCCCCGTGATCGGCCGTTACCGTCACAATCGTATCCGACGAGAGCCCCGATTCATCGAGGAATTCGAGCAGGCGTCCGATCTGGTCGTCCGTGAAGCGGATCTCTCCGTCATATTGGGATATGTAGTAGGACGGGTTTTTGGCCCCGAAAAGGTCCTGATACTTGGGGATGGTTCCTGGAATAAAGTTTTCC
>SDBT01015754.1_pt1 | contig 12006 bp, 10 predicted proteins | sample 2277101 | NCBI WGS metagenome assembly SDBT01 (sample SAMN10404973, study PRJNA504765) | marine sediment metagenome | isolation source: marine sediment core GS10_PC15, 103 cmbsf | place: Arctic Ocean: Southern Knipovich Ridge | collected 2010
AGCTAGTAACTGAATCAATGTCGATACTTTCCTAGTTAGCGGCAGGGAAATTAAAGAGCACCAGATGGAGCAGCCCTTCAGCCTCAAAATGATTGATGATAATCTTGTCCTAGAAGAGGAAGCGGTGAAGATTAAGTCCATTGCCAAGAGGGCCCAGCTTCAAAAAAGACACTCTGTAATCGGACAGAGGGGGGAGGTCATGCTAGAGTTATCCCGAGTGGCTCCACACGAGTGGGAGTTTGTCTACCCAGCTATATATGATGACTTGATGAATGGATTCCACAAAGGATGTGAGACATATGAGGAAGGCAATCTCGACTGTAAATCGCCAGCGAAAATGGGACACATTGAAGACATAACGTAACGGACACTTCAGAGAGGTCCTATGGGACAGGAATGGAAATAGTGACCGTAGTACCCTTTCCCAGGCTGGATTGAACCTCCAACTCACCCCCGAGTAATTCCGCACGCTCCTGCATACCAAGCAGCCCGAGTTGACCACTGGCATAAACGCTTCCTAGGACGGGTGGTACATTGAAGCCCACACCATTATCGCTTACATACAGTCTAACTTCGTTTTCGCTGAAGGTCAATGTCATAACCACCTCAGTCGCTCTTGAGTGGCGTTCCACATTCCATAGCGCCTCTTGTGCAATACGGAACATACCTACTTCTGTGTCTCGTGGTAACCGTCGTTCTTCTCCTACTAGCTTTAGCTGTCCCTTTATCTCAGTCCGTTCTGTAGAATCCACTAGGAGTCTGCGGATGGAGGTCACCATTCCTAAGTCATCCAAGATAGGAGGTCGTAGAGCCTTGGCAAAGTCCCGAAGCTCCTTGACAACTTCCTCAGCGATTTCTCTGGCTCCTCGCAGTTCCTCAGCTACCGAGGAAGGCAAAGGTTCGCCTGTGGTCTCCACACTGCCCAGTCGGCGGCAAAGCAAGGCCAGAGTCTGAATTGTCTCGTCGTGTAATTCCCGGGCGATCCGCTGTCGTTCCTCTTCCTGGGCGCGGAGTACGTGCGCAGCGTAGGCCCTCAGTCCCGCTTGCCGCTGCCGTTCTTGGGTAACATCCCTGAGAAGAACCTGGATGATGATGTTGCCTTGACTATCGCTGACTCGGGTGTGCGTCGGCTCTAGGTAGACCTCCGAACCATCTCTTAAGCTAAGGGCTAAAGTAGCCTCCTGCCACTTATCCTCCCGGGAAGAAGCAAGTAGTTTCTGTTTATTTTCTGTTCCAACTAGGTTAGCCACCGTCGTACTCTTCAAAGTTTCCGCAGTCGTATCAAAGAGAACGCCGGCAGCCGGATTAGCGTCTAGGATGATACCACTGGGGTCAAGAACAAGGACAGCGATGGGGCTGGACTCGAAGAGCCCCCGGTATTTCATCTCAGAGGCCCTGAGTGCGGCACCAGCAGCTTCTGCCCGGTGCCGTGCGCCCGCCTCCCGGTCAACCCGCTGTCCCACAAATACCGCCACGGCGACCAAAATAGCCATCTGGAACATTACCCCTATCCTCTCCAATCCATGATGCCAGAAGACCCAGTTTGGAATTGTGATGATTACCGCCCACAACGCCGTGGCAATAGAGCCGGCAAATCCAAAGTTAAGGGCAGCATATACTACTGGCACAAAGAATAGGCTGATAGGTACGAAATACAACGTTCCTAAGCGGGGCAAGTACCCTCCAACTTCAAGGACATCGTGGAAAGCCGCGATAGCAATGACAAGGCCTTGGACCACCCAAAAGCGCCGATCCCTAAACCTGGGACGATATCTACGTAGCCAATGCCCTGCCCTTTTGAGCCAGCCATTAAGTTTTGAACTGAAGAGGCGGCTTCGGACTGCTATCATGTCTAGCGGTGCTTGGCTCATGCCCTGTATTCCTCATTTAGGGTAACTAAATGCCGTGATACTGCGTAGAGTACAGCTTCTATGCGCGAGGAGACGTTCAGCTTGACAAAGATGCCATTGAAATGCCCTTCCACGGTGCGAACGCTGATACCCAAATTATCAGCAATAGCCTTATTCCGGAGGCCCTTCGCTGCAAGCCCCAGCACTTCCAGCTCCCGGGGACTGAGCTGTTCAGTGGGCCCCCGCTCGGTAGAAATCCCGCGTTGTGCCCAGAGACGAGCTATCTTCACCGCAATCGCTGGATCAAGAACCGATTCGCCAAAGTGAACACCGCGGACCGAATCTACCAGCTCTCTCGCCTGAGCGGTCTTCAAGAGGTAACCAGAGGCACCAGCCTCCATCAGGGCGAGGATATAATCGTCATCATCGTAGGCGGTTAGCATCAGCGCCTTGGTATTGGGACAGCAGTCCTTCATCCGGCGGACGACTTCAATACCATTGAGCTTTGGCATCCGAATATCCAGGATGGCTACGTCAGGCTGAAGACGCTCCAGCAGTTCCAGCGCCTGTTCACCGTTCTCAGCCTCACCAACCACTGTCAGGTCAGGGTATTGCTCTAGGGTGCGGCGCGTTCCCTCACGCATTAATAAATGGTCTTCGGCTAAGACAATCCTTATGGGCTCCATTGCTCCACTCACTCTTATTATAGCATGCTAATGCGTCACACCAAAGTGAGACAGGTAGTTCACTGGCTTGTAGTAGGTGTTTTCACGTATTAAGTAACAGGTATTTTCAGGTTGTCAAAATCAGGAGTTTTTTCGGATGTTAGAGCTTCTCATAGGCTTTATACTTTTATTAGGAGTACATAGGCGAAGTCCGCCAGAAACAAGATTCACTAAGGCTGTGAGGTGGTAAAAAGTTATGCAGGTGGTGGATAACGACGAGACCGATAGCAAGCAGCAGTTAAATAGACGACAATTCCTCAAACTTGCTGGTGCGGCAGCATTAACCACCGCAGTGGGAGGAGCCGTTGCCCGATTTGGTGTTCTACATGGCGATGCTTTGGCTGCAGCTACTGATGGCGACTTAGCAAAGCACCAATGGGTGATGGTCTTTGACCTCCGCCGGTGCGACGGATGTAAGCGATGCACCAAGGCCTGCCGCAAGATGCATTACCTACCGAAAGAGCAGGAATGGATCAAGGTTTATAAAGTCGAGGGTGCTTTGGGTGAGAAGTACTACCTGCCGCGGCCGTGTATGCAATGCGAGAACCCGCCCTGCGTGAAGGTCTGTCCAGTGCGAGCAACATATCGGGTTGCCGATGGTGTGACCCTGGTTGATCAGAATGTATGCATCGGTTGCCGAATGTGCATGGCAGCCTGTCCCTATGAAGCCCGCTATTTCAACTGGGACGATCCACCCGCTGTCCCCTCTACTGTGCCCCAACCCCGTCCCGAGTGGCCGGTGCCACAGCAGAAGGGCACGGTAGGCAAGTGCGTCTTGTGCGTACACGATATCCGGTACGGCAAACTGCCGGCCTGTGTGGAGGCGTGCACAATGGAGGCTATCTACCTAGGTGACCTCAACTCTGATCTGGCAACCAATGGTAGGGAAACGGTGCAGCTTTCCCGGCAGCTAAGAGATAATGACGCTTTCAGGCTCAAGGAGGAACTCAATACCAAACCGAGGGTGTATTACATTGCCGGACACGGACAGCATTTGAAGTATTAGTCAGGCATGTTGTGATGAATACTGAATATAAGGATGTTGAGGGAAGGCGACCTGTTCCGTGGTAGTGAACACTTTGACGAATGCGGCAAAGACGGGAGTGAGAAAAATGTAGGAAACTGAGTAGCCGGAGTGTTGGCAGCGCATTATTCCAGAAGAATTATGAAAGGAGAACAAAACATGAAAAAGATATTGATAGCAGGAACTATTGTCTTGGTGGCAAGCTTGCTTCTTTCAGCGTGCCAAGCCGGACCAGTAACGCAAGATTATTCTATCATAATGGGTGAGGGGAAGATCATACAGGAGGTGAACGGAGAGGAAACGATAACCGGCGAATTCCACCGCTGGGAGCCTCCCGTCTTGGTGGCATATGAAGGCGATACTATTCGGCTTACAGTGAAAAACCCTCGCGGTCACGCCCACAGCTTTGTTCTGCCTGAGTTCGGAGTGACTACCCCCATACTGGAAAAACGAGGTGGCACCGCTGTGGTGGAGTTCACTGCCAGCAAGGCTGGCATCTTCCAGTTTGCTTGTGGCCTGCCCTACGATGAAGCAGAGGGTAACTGTGGTCTCGACCACAAGCGCCAGGTCGGACACCTGATTGTGCTGAAGCGGTAGGCACTATGTTAGGTAAATGAAAAAAAGAGAATACCGAAAAGAGCGATGTTCCGTATGCCCCTTTCGCTCTTTTCAGGGGGTTTAGCGTGGGTGCTAAAGCTATGGTAATTACCGAGGAGATCCGAGAGGCAGCGCTACGGCCGATAGTTCAGGGTGGCCGGCGATTCTGGCTGCTTACAGCAATTCTGGGAGTAATCGTAGGCGTTGGCATTGTCGCCTATGTGTACCAGTTGTCACGCGGTCTAGGTGTGACCGGTTTGAACGACAATGTCTTCTGGGGCATCTACATCAGTGATTTGGTAGCTTTCATCGGGATTAGCTATGGAGGAGCACTCGTATCGGCCATTCTTCGACTGACCCGGTCTTCGTGGCGTGCTCCTATCACCAGGCTGGCGGAAGCCCTGGCCGTCGTCTCTCTTCTCATCGGAATGCTATTCGCCATTATTCACCTTGGTCGGCCGGAACGACTGTGGGAGTTCTTTGTGTCACCCAACCCCAGCTCACCGGTAATCTGGGATGTAGTAGCTATTTCTACTTATTTGCTCGCAACTCTGCTCTTCTTCTACCTGCCTCTCATTCCGGACCTGGCGATCTGTCGTGATTGGCTGGGTAAGAAGGCAAGTTGGTGGCGGAAGAAGCTCTACATGACCTTTTCATTAGGCTGGAGAGGCACTGCGGAACAGCGGCAGCGCTTAGCCTGGGGGGTTGGCATCATATCCATTGCCATAATTCCAGTGGCAGTGTTAGTACATTCAGTCCTGTCATGGGCCTTTGCAGTTACTAGCCGTCCCGGCTGGCACAGCACCATCTTCGCCCCGCACTTCGTGGTTGCGGCACTCTTTTCCGGCGTCGCTGCTGTCATTCTGGTGGTCGCCGCTTTTCGCAAGGCATACCACCTGGAGGAGTACATCGGTGAAAAGCAGATGCACTATCTCGGCTACCTGCTACTGACGCTAGACTTATTGTACTTGTACTTCACCTTTACCGAGTTCTTGACAGAGGGGTATGTTCTGGCTGAAGCAACTGTACCGCTTATGGAAGCGCTGCTGTTGAAGAGCTACGCACCCCTTTTCTGGTTCTCCGTTATCGGCGCCGGTGTGGTTCCCGTATTGCTAATTGCTATCCCCAGGACGAGAACTGTTTTCTGGACAGTGATGGCGGCGGCACTGGTAGTGATAGGCATGTGGATCAAGAGATTTCTCATCGTTGTCCCAACATTGGGGCAAGCCCTACTCCCCTCCACAACTACCCCCTATAGTGTGAGCTGGGTAGAAACGGCAATCACCCTAGCAGCTGCCGCGGCTATACCGTTGCTTTTAATGCTCATCTTCCGGGTTTTCCCGGTTATGTCTATCTTCGAGATGGAAGAGGTTGCGGCTAAAGATTCTAAACATGAGATGGAGCTTGTTGTCGGCTTACAGCTAGCAGAAGGAGGCCACCAGTGACCTATTTGCAACGATTCTTGATAATGGTATTTGCTCTATTTACAGCACTGGCGATTATGTTCCTGCTGGGAGGATTGACCGCGTTTGCTGCTTCGCCACCACATACTTCAAAAATAGCCCTTACTCTCCACGAGCTAAGGAAGGACAACAGTACTGGCATCGTATCAATCTCGGCCCGTTTGACAGATGCCGGGCGACCCCTGGGAACCCAGCCCGTGGATTTTTTTGTTACCACGGACTTCTTTGACGAGTGGCAGGTTAATCTGGGCACAGTGATAACTGACGCGACAGGCACCGCCAACATTGCCTATCAGCCGAAATGGGAAGGGACGCATATTATTACCGCCCGCTACCAAAGCAACGGAGAACATTCACCTTTAGAGGCAACCCTATCTCTTCAGGTCTCACAAGCAGTATTGACGTACGTGCCCGAGCCAGTGGGTCTAGAGTCAGTACGCCGGTGGACTCCAATAGGAGTGGGCCTATTCGTGTTTGCCACTTGGACGTTGCTGTTATTCGTTACCTTCCGCACGATGAGGGGCATTGCTCACGCTCGTAGCCAAGTCAAGATGAAGAGCGTTCGCTATACTCAAGGCGAAAAATTTAGAGAAATAATTCGAAAGGGCTAAGAGAGCTGGCCTGGCAAATTGAATTATAAAAAGAAGGAGGTGATGCTATTCGACTACGAAGATTATGGAAAGCTGAGGTTAATAGACCCGATATTGGGAATTGAATTCTAAAAAGGAGGTTAATATTATGCGACTAGGAAGATTGTGGAAGGCTGGAGCGATTGCCGTTCTGGCGGGAGTGATTGCCATGGTTGGGGCCGCTTGTGCCGGGGAGCAGGAAGCTCCAGCTGGCCCACCGGCAGCTCAGAACCTAATAGTGACTGCGCACACCGTTACCGGTAGCGGAGGCACCCTAAAGAGTGAAGCGGTCTGCGTCCTAGCCAATCAATTCAAACGTGGCAACCATATTACTTGGCGTGTGAAGGTGTACGATCCAGTAACTGGCCAACCCATGGACGATGCTGCCCTTGAGTCCGTAGAGGTGACACTGCCTGATGGCCAGGCCTTTGAGGCTGGGTACGGAGGCCATCCGCCGAGTGATTCAACCGACTTTTTCTGGGCTACTTCCTGGGTGGTCCCCGAAGACTATCCAACCGGGAGCTTGCCATACCAGGTCACAGCCACCAGTGTTGACGGGCGGACCGGCGTGTTCACCGAATTTAATGTCGCGCCGTCTCTGTTGACGATAATCGAATAGTAAGCCGTAACTCGTGAATCTAAGAGAGGTAATCATTGATGAGTAGGACTAAGTTTAGACTGCTACTAACCGTTTTGGCATTGGTGAGTATCGCTATCATTGGCGGCCAATACATACTCGGTCAGGCACAGACGACATTGACAGCCGACGAAAAAGAACCAGCCATGGTCAATTATATTGGCGAATTCTCACTCAGTCCCTCGTCAGGCCTGGCGGGTACCGTGGTCACGGCTGCCGGTAACGGTTTTGACCCGAATACGGAACTGGAGATTGTCTGGCAGGGGTTCCACGGTTCCTGGCAGGTTGATGGCGCCGATTTCAACGGCCGGGAATTTAAGGAAGAAATGGAACCCCTGACTGCGGTCAGGACTGACGCTACTGGTCAGTTCGAGACCACTTTCACTGTCCCGGATGGGTTCGGGTTTATCCATGACGTCTTGGTGATAAAGAGTGGCGAGATTCAGAACAAGGCAGCCTTCGAGGTGGAAATGGAGGCGTTGATTTCCCCATCTAGTGGCCAGGTTGGTACCCCTATAGCTGTCGAGCTTAGAGGGATTGGCTGGCGGCCACTGGAGAACAGCTGGACGCTCCTTTACGACAACCAATTCACCGGCTGGCTATCTGCCGTTACCACCAATGGGGTTGCCCGCGCCATCATCCCAGCAGCGGGCGCGCCGGGCAAACACATTATTCAAATCCTCCATGGCTCGTTCACCTTTCCATATATGAACATGCAGCAGTCACCACGACCGGAGCGCCCGACATGGACTTTCGAATTCACCATCACTGATGGAGAGGCGGTGCTGCCACCACCGGGTCCAGAGCAAAGTTTACCAGTAGAGCCTGGAACAATACCGGCTAGTCCCACAGAGCCTACTCTTTGGGTGGACCTGGTATCGGGCCCGGTAGGTACGCCTTTTACTCTCAGAGGCACCGGCCTACCCTCGGGAAAGTTGTTGGAACTCCTCTGGTTTCGGGTAACCGGGAACCGGGTTTCGGGCCAGGGATGGGAGGAAGCTTCCACCTTGCTGGGTTCAGTCACCGTAGGGGCCAATGGGGAGATAGAATTTTCCCTAGAGGCATTAGATGACCTGGGTGGAGCTCACCGGATTGAGGCCCAGGTTGGGGAAGAGAAGCTGGCGGAAACCTTTTTCACCATTACGCCTTCAGCGTTTGCCATTGAGCCCTCTTCGGGTACCCCAGGTACCCCGATTACCATCCACCTTAAAGGGGTGGGCTGGACGGAAACGGCCAATATTTACCACCTAGTCTATGACAACGCTTACCTGGGCTATGCCTGTGGCTTCAATAGTCAGGGCGATGTGACCATTAATCTCCCGGCGGCGGGAGCACCCGGCTGGCACTTTATTGACTTGTACCCCGGCATCTATAAAGGTGACGACATGAAGCGGGTCAATAATTTCCGTATACCACAATTAACCTTTAAGGATGACCATCCCGGAGAGCAGCTCCCCGCCTTCCATTTCGCTTTTCTGATAACAGAATAGTGGTTAATGTCAGTCCCTTTGACCAGCCGCGGGAATAGTTTTATAATGCGTCAGGAGCCAGGTACAGGTTTGAATTGCCATATATTCTTCCCTCCTGTATCTGACTCATCTCAATCTAAAGGGATATTTAGGCCGCAATCTCGAAAAGGCTGGGTGATGGGGTGAACCAAGACGTCAAGAAAATACAAACTGACTCAAAGGTAGCCATCGTGGGTGGGGGACCTGTCGGCTGCTTTTTTGCGTTATACCTCTTGCGTTACGCTAGCGAGCGGGGCATCCATCCCGAAATTACCATTTACCAGGAACGGGATTTTAAGGCGCTCGGTGCAAAAGGATGTAAGGGTTGTGCGGGCATATTATCTATATCTTTGCTCAGAAATATGCGGGAACTGAGTTTGAGTGTGCCTGAGGAGATAATTCAGGACAGAATTCACCACTATACGGTGCACAGCCCCTACACCTCAATCAGTATCAGCAATCCTGAAAAAGAAATAGAGATCGCCAGTATTTACCGAGGGGGTGGACCAAGCATATCACACTACGAGCATTCTGTTAGCTTGGATGGCTGGCTTTTGTCACAGGCGCAAAAACAGGGTGCCAAGGTGGAAAGTAAAACGGTATCACGCATTAGTCTTACAAGGAACCCGTTAATAGAAGTAGAGGGCAGGAATCTTGAATATGATTTAATAGTGCTCGCCTCAGGTATGAATACGAAATCCATCCCAATTACAGGGCTTGAATATATTCCGCCGAAAACGAGAACTATGGTCGTGGCTGAACTTTATGCAGGTGTGGCCGCGGTTCAAACACGACTAGGCAACGCAGCTCATGTCTTTTTAATTCCAAGGTCTGGGCTTATTTTCGGGACTCTGGTACCTAAAGGGCCATATATAAATGTTTCCCTTTTAAATACCAGCAAATATCCGATTTCAATGCACGACTTCCTGCAACATAACCTTGTAAAAAGGATACTGCCTGCCAAGTATGAGCTCACCTGCGCTTGCCGGCCTCAGACCGTGGTTGGCTCGGCTCGTAACTATTTTGCCAATGGGTTTATTGCTCTTGGCGATGCTGCGGTGACTAGATTGTATAAAGATGGCATAGGATCATCCTTGCTGACAGCCCGTGAAGCTGCCAACATCGTTATATCTCATGGACTCCGTGTTAAAGATTTCAGGCGTTACTATAAGCCTTTTTGTAAACACCTTGCACAGGATAATATGTGGGGACGGCTACTATTCCGCATAAATGATAGAGCCAAGAATTCCCGCCTCTTTCTCCTGGCGCAGCACCGATTGATTGGAGATGAACAGTATAACATTAGAGGCACGCGTCCGTTTACCAAAGCGGCATGGGGTATGTTCACAGGAAGCTACAGTTACCGAACGATAGCCAATTTGGCTCTTAGCCCATTTTCCCTGATGAGGCTCGCCTTGACTCTCGCCGGGGAGTGCTTAAGCGGTCTTTCTCGTCAAAATCGTGCTTATCCCAGAAGACTGTACGTGGGCATCAGAAATGTACTGATATTGGGCAGTGGCTTTGGTGGTACATATGCCCTCAGACATCTCATCCGCATCCTGAATAAAAATGACAATGTAAAGATCACTATGGTAAGCGATGAGAATTTCTTCCTCTTTTCTCCCTTACTACATAAGGTGGCTATGGGAAGCATAGAGCCTCGACACATCGCCTATCCCATCAGAAGATTACACTGGAGGGACAGGTTCAAATTTGTTCAGGCCAGCGTGGAGAAGATAGATCTCAGTACTCACAAGGTAATCACTACTATGGGAACCCTAGACTTCGATTATCTTGTCTTGGCACTAGGCAGCGTTACTGATACGTCGAAATTGAACTCTCTGGAAGACAACGTATTTATGCTAAAAACCCTGCGAGATTCTATGCTGATTAGAAATCATATCATCGGAGTCTTTGAACGAGCTAGCCTAGAAAGGGACCCGCAGCGGCAGAGGCAAATGCTAACCTTCATTGTCTCTGGAGCTGGCTATATAGGTATCCAATTGGTGGCTGAACTGAGGGATTTCATCCATAAGAATTTGATTAGATTCTACAAGACAATAGATCCCGATAACGTCAGAATCATTCTGGTCGAGGTGGAGCATAAGATTGTTGCGGAGCTACATACCAAGCTTGGTGCCTATGCTATGAAGCACTTTCAGCGTATGGGGATTGAAGTGAGGTTGAGGTCGCGGGTAACGCGTGTCTGGAAAGACTGTGTAGAAATCAATAATAGTGAAAGGGTGCCCACAAGCACCCTTATCTGGGTGGCCGGCATGATAGCCAATCCGCGAATTGCTGAACTCAATGTTGAAAAGGATAGCCTCAGTCGAGTTTTGGTAAACAAATACCTGGAAGTTCCTGGAGTTCCTGGTGTGTATGCCATTGGCGACTGTGCCCATTTTAAAGAGCCGAGGTCAGACCAGCCAATACCACCCCGGGCACATACGGCAGTGCGTCAGGCCAAGATAGTTGCCCGCAATGTTCTGGCCGAGATCCGGGGCAGGGATAAGAAACCCTATCGTTATTCCCACACTGCAGAACTGGTCTCTCTAGGTGCCCATAAGGCCATATTCCGTTTCCATGGCCTGCGACTTTATGGCTTTCCGGCACGATTAATTTGGCTTGTGGCTTACTCGTTTTTGGTTACGGGGATATATAACCGTATAAGAATCATAATGGACTGGCTTTTATCTCTCGTATTTGGCCAAGATATTACCTTTCTCAAACTAATAAAGTAGTAATATTATACAGTAGATTTTTTTGCCAAAGTCATTGCCCTAACCCCTGCCAATAGAGACCAAGACCACCTGAGAATAAAGGCGGATCACGGAAAAGAACGAGCCAGAAAAGAATTAATTAAAGCAGGTAATCTACTAATTAAGCGTGAGGTACAGGCTTTGATACTGGGATGCACCGATACTCCCTTAGTTATCAAGACGAGTGATTTCTCAGTTCCGGTGTTTGATTCAAATAGGCTCCTCGCCGAGGCAACCGTGAAATTTGCCAGGTCTGAAACTATTAGTTCACGGCGTGATACATAGCTTGAGCCATTATCTGAAAGCAGTGAGGTTGTTCCTTGACCGGTACTTTTTTAAATAGAAACAGAGTTTAATCCCAGCCTCTAAGCCTATAGTAATCAGAAATCATCTTCTGAAAGTCGGATTTCAAGAGCACTTTACCACTATCCTTAAGTTTTTCCTCAAAGAATCTCTTGGGTAATGTGTCGTCCTCCCTCTTCATTCCTTCGCGGAGGTTAAATTCTCTAGTTTTATTTATGATATTAGCAGCTATTATCCTTAGCTGCTCCTTGTCTAATTCCATTCCCGTGGTTGCATTTATGAGCAATGACAACGTTTCCCAAGGGTACAGGTCTCTGAAAAATCGGCAGAGGATCAGGGCATCAAAAAGTGTATGCCTATCTTCCCAGTCAATTAACAACTCTGCTTTGCCCTCAATCTGATCCGGGGGTATCATTCCAGAAAGCTCCGCCTTATAGACGGTGGCTCTTAAATGACATGCTCCCCTATCTGAAGTGGCGTAGGCCAATCCCATTCCCTTTAAGACTCGAGG
>SDBT01015755.1_pt1 | contig 12006 bp, 5 predicted proteins | sample 2277101 | NCBI WGS metagenome assembly SDBT01 (sample SAMN10404973, study PRJNA504765) | marine sediment metagenome | isolation source: marine sediment core GS10_PC15, 103 cmbsf | place: Arctic Ocean: Southern Knipovich Ridge | collected 2010
CAAGTGCTCAGTATCTGCAAAAACGCCGGATCGAACCTCACCACACAGGAATTCATCGAAGGCGAAACGCGCGAGAAATTCCAGCAGGAGGTGACCACCTCGCTGCAAAAAATGGGCAAGCAGAAGGGCATCCATTTCCTGATCGCGTTGGTGCGAGGCTTCCACCCGGCCGAGGATATCAAAAAAACCATCCAGGCGAGAATGCTGGCCGAGGAAGAAAAAATTACGCTAGCCATCGAGCAGAAGCGCGACGTGGTGGCCGCAAATCTCGAAAAAGCCACTCGCCGCGTAGAGGTCGCCGTTCGTGACTTCGACGCTGAGACCGACGCCCTCGTCCAGGAAGAGATGGAGCAGGGCAATAAGAAGGCAGCGGAGATCATGGCCGGTGCCGACCGCACCGTGGCTGGGCTGCATAAAACAGCCGCCATGCTCGACGCGCAGATCGTGAAAATTCTCGGCAAGGCCGACGCAGACGTGATCGAGGCGACCAAGAAGGCCGAGGCAAAGCGGCTGGAACTGCTGGTCGCCGCATACGGCGGGGCCGAGCAGTACAACCTGGCCACCTTCGCCGAGAGATTACCCGACGATCTCGAGATCGAGTTCCGCTATGCAGGCGAGGGCACGTTCTGGACAGATTCGGATACGAAGCAGTCCGATCTTGCCGATAAGAAGATTCTCTCCGGCGCCAAAAATTGACCCGCCGAGTTGTCCGCCAGGCGCAGAGCACTTCCACCGGTTGGGCGTATTCAGACGCGGCGAAATGTAGTATAATGATGTAGACTGTGTTTGATAATTCGATGCGGGCTCCGGCAGCTGTTTTGGCCGGGCAAAGGGTCGGGTTTTCAGGCAGAGGTTGTAATTAGAAAAGCACCGAAACTCGGTTCGGGGGCGAATTGGTATCGACCGGACGAGATGAGGTGTCGGTTGCGTGCCGAGGTTCCAAGGAGGCCTCGCTAAACACCTTGGACTATTTTTACGTGCCAATAACGGCATGCGCATGGCTGCCTAGATTGAGCGGCCCGTCCTCCGCGGCTTTGCCTGTGGGCTGCGGAAGGACGCCAAACAGCGGGCTTACCGCCGGGTAGTGGCCCTGTTAACCCTGCGGGACATCTGGTAGGGCTGGCTCTGACGAACCGTGTCGCATGCGGGTCGAATGAGCGAGAAACAAAACAGCGACTACGCACGTAGACGCCGGCACTGAAACGTCACGGGACGCGGGTTCGATTCCCGCCGCCTCCATTGAAAACCCTTGTATTTACAGGGGTTTTTGCATGCTCACTTCCCCCGTTCTGGCCTGAAATGGACAGTTCTGGACACTCAGAATCACGATTCAGGGCAATACTTTCATCTGGACCTGAAACGGGCATATCATCCGTTCCCGTTTTCAGTGTTGCGGTTCGCTGGCGGCCATCTTCGGGACGATCTGAAAGACTCGGCAACGTATCCACCGCTCGCGACGTATCCAGAATGCGCGGGTCAGTGTATATGCCCATCGTCAGCCGCATATCAGTATGTCGCATGAGTTCCATTGCAACGCGAGGGGCGACGCCTGCCTTGGCCAGCATAGTGCCGTAACTCACCCGCAGGGCATGGTAATCAATAACTCGGCCAGCGCCGTCACAGTGCTTGATTCCAGCTCTCTCAAGGTCACGCTTGAAGGTTGCCATCTTCGGGACCGACGCGAACACCTTTTCTGTCGGCTGGGCGTCGGCAGGCATAATCGCCCGCAGTTCGTCAGCTATATCATCCCTCAGGGGAAGGGTGTCTGCGCGTCTAGCCTTGGTTGTGGACGCTCTGAGGGCGATATACGGCGTTTTCTCATCAGGGCCTATTCGCACGTCACCCCATTGCAGTTGCCCTATCTCTGGCCGCCTTAACCCGCTACTCAGGGCGAACAGATAGACCAGCCTGCGCGGTCCTGCATGTTCAATAAATCTCCGGGCTTCTTCGAGCGTCAACGCCCGTCGCTCATAAACTTTCTCTACATGCTCAATCTTTGAAACGCTGGCCAGTGGATTACCTGCAAGCCGGTTATTGCTCACACACCAATTACAGAAGGCTTTTGCCACGGCGAGGTATTTATTCTGTGTCTTGGCTGCAAAGCCGTCGCGTTTGAGGCCCATAAGATAGCGGCTCATGGAATCCGGCAAAACTTGCCGGAGCGTTTCCCATCCACAGCCAGCTACGATGTTCTCCAGACGGGTGTTGACCAACTCGTAATGCTTTGCTGATCTGCCTGCCCGCTCAAGGTCTGCAACGTAGGCTGCTATGTGTTCGGACAGTGGGGCGGAAAGCTGCCCTGAATCGACTGCAAGCACACCAGCGGCGGGCTGGCGATAATTCGCCGGCGGAAGTAAACCCGAATCGTAAGACAGAAACGCCGGACAACTACCCCGGCGAGTCACAAGGAAACGCTGCTTGGGCCCAGACGACGGGGCTTGGCCACGGCTGTCGCAGAGATCAATGCCTGCAAGAAAAGACAGTCGCTGGATCGGCCTGGCCGAGGGATTTGGCAGAAGGTCGAAGGCGGAGATCACAGCCCGTCGGTCGGCGCGAAACAGAATGATCTGTTTCGATACACACGGGCGGGCCTCTTTGACGACGGCTCGCCCGTTTTTCGCCGTTTGTTTAACACAGATTAGATACCGTCGGCCTGCATTTCGTTGTATTATTCAATCCGCTTCCACCTGCGATGGCTGGTCGCGCCTGCCTCCTCAGCATGTTTCAGGCCTTGTAGCTGCGTTTGCGGGCGGCCGATATTAATCGTATATTTCAGATAGGAAGTTCCGTCCAGAATCGGATACTTCCTCTTAAAGCCGTTCCCAAAGTCGAGGCTTGGACTACGGTTTCACGCCTTCTGTATTCTTGGATTTGAAACTTACTAAAATCGTGTCATGCCGAAACCCCATTTGGACTAGGCATCTAAGCTGCGGAAGAGTATATTAGCGATGGCTGACAAGGCGCGACCCAATACGGCAGTAGGAGGTACCGAACATTATGCTTACTGAGAGATCAAACCAGGGTGCGGCATTCGCCCAACTCGAACGACTCGAACCGCGACTACTGCTGAGTTCCGTATCGATTCTGGAAGCATCAATTCTGACGATCGACTCAGGGCCCGCCTGCAGCCTCGTGCCAGTGACCCCGGAGGCCGAATCCAACGGCGGTTCCGCCAACGACGATCTGGGCAGCGCACAGGAACTGGATTTCACGACCGTAACGCCCGGGAGCGGGCCCATGCGAGATGCCGGCATAGAGCAGGTCGTTGTACATGGAACGGCCGACGGCATCGGAGGCGAAGTCTACGAGAATACCGTTACGATCTACGGCAGCATCGCCTATCCCAACTCGTACTCGTGGAACTTCCGGGACGCGGTCGCTCCCAGCGGCGCCGGAACGCTGACTATCTCGGCCATTGCAGACCTGGGCGGAACCAGCAAGTATCTGACGCTGGAAGCCGAAGGGATCGCCCTGGGCGATCTGTTCGTGGACGACGGTCAGAGCGGTGGTTTTGTTACCACGCAGGTCAACCTGACTCAGGATCAGCTCACGACGCTGGCCGAAGACGGCAGTATATCGGTGCGCTTTACGCCGTCGGCCGACGTGGCAAGAATCGGAATGGGACGCGTTACGATGCAACTTAGCTACGGCGCGGGCGGCAGCGGCACCGGTGATTTCTACCGCGTGGACCTCGGCGCCGGCGAATCGTTGTCTGCGGCCGTGGTCGGTTCGGCGAGCAGTCAACTCGACTTGCAACTTCTCGATGCCGACGGAGCAGTGCTGGCCGACGGAGCATCTGGCTACGAAAACGTTTCGACAGCTATTGGGAATTACTCCGCGCAGCAGGCCGGTACGTACTACCTGCGGGTAGGCGGAGAAGGCGATTACGACCTAGTGGTCAATCGCAACGCCGCAATGGATCTGGAGGGCAACGACGCATTCGATTCCGCAGTGCCGATTGAAAGCGCCGTAGTGGACGGCTATCAATGGTCGCTCGGCTATGTCGGCGGAGATACTACGCTGATAGCCGATTCGGATATATACGCCGTCTCAGTAACCTCAGGCAATCTACTGAAGGTGCGGGCTTACGACCTTGGGGCAGACAACCTGCTGGCCATCAGCGTCAGTATATATGACTCGGACGGAAACCTTGTCGCCAGCGGCGTAGACACCAACGTGGTCTATCGAGTTCCTGGCGACAGCGACGGAACCTACTACGTGGAAGTCGACTCGGCCAACGGCACGGCCGGCGAATACGCCCTTTCAGTCGAGGACTTCACTCCTGGCCGCAAAGGCAAAGGCCCGCCCGACCACGCCAATTCGCCACGGTCTGCAGGCAAGGCCGTGAAAGAACCCGCCGGTCTGTCTATTGCTTTCGGGTTGATCTGAATAGCATCCAAATCACTCATCAATTTCAGTCTTGGATCGGAGATTGGCGGGCGTGCTTTTCGGCATAACGGCGAAAGGCTCGCCCGTTTTGTGCGATCACTTTCAAAAATCATATACACCTTGGTGGCTAGTATTAATTACAGTACCCCCGCCCCCTTGGGGGGTGAAGGGGGTGTCTAACACCAGTCGAGAAGCCGCAGCGGCCTGCTTGTTGCAACCAATTCGTTAATATGTTGGTAATATACTTGTTAGGCGGGGTTGGCCTTTCAGAAGTAACATAAGATAGGGCATAGTTTTTGGTTATCTTAGGTTGCTTTTTGGTGAGTAGAGGGTTTATTTCAACCCTGCGTTCGACGAGTTGACCATCGTCACGATAGCCGCTGTGATGTGCTCCGGCAGGTCTGGCCATGCTTGGATGAGTTTCTCTAGGTTGGTGTCCTGGGGTGTGTTTTCTGCACCAACTGCTGCGCCATGCGCGGCCAGCAAACTTACACAGATCACTTGCGATGATCTTGGAATCGTCGCCCAGTCATGTGTCCGAATGACCCGCCTGAAGTTGGCAAAAGTAACGCAATATGGGCTTACACTTATAGTTTTATACCCTAGTAAAATTCGACAATTGCCGTTATACTTTAACTCATTGAAGTAGCGATAGTTTTGCTTCAACTGGAGGACCGTGTTGAGGCTGGGCGAAACCCCGGCCTGGTGCATTTCCTCCGTTGTCGGCGAGCGATGTGCGTGTGTGTTTGGCGATGGCTCAACCATTGAAGAAGAGGAAATGTGCAAGGAGACCCGCAAATGTCCTTGATCCGTCCCAAGACTTCAACTCTCGTGCTGATTGCGATTTTGCTGGGCTGCGCTTCGGGAAGCACCTTTGCAGCCTCCAAGTATTTTCAGGAGGTCACTCCTGATGCAAACGGTGATTATCTCTGGAGTGAAGTCACCAACTGGGATACGGGCATTCCATCTATCAGCTACACGGCCAGACTTGGCTCCAGCTCCAAGGTGGAAGCTCTGCTGCAAAGCCCCGGGGCGGCATGCGGCGATTTGAAGATCGCAGATGGCACTGGCGCTGTCGGCAGCAGCCTAACCATCGTCACCGGCGGCGAGCTCACCACGAGCAGTTCTATCGTTATCGGCAAGGACGCGACGGGTCATCTGACGATGACTGGCGGTAGCATGAACATTGGCAACTATTTGTCCATCGGCTCCAATGCGTCTACGGACCATAGCAGCATGACCATGACCGACGGCAATATATACGTGGACGACTGGGTCTTGATTGGCAGGTCCACGTCCGCGCCCACCAGCAGCGGCTCGTCGATGACAGTGACCGGCGGGGCGATTATATCCGACCATGGTATAAGGGTCGATTCCGACGACCCCAACGATCCTGGTTTGCTGACGATCAGCGGCGCGGCCACGTGGAACAATCAGCGATATGGCTTCGACGTTTTGGCGGGCATCTTTGAAATCAATGGCGGCAACGCATCGATATTGACCGACGGGGTCTTGCTTGACGCCGGCGCGACACTGAAGTTGTCCGGCACGGGCATCAGCATGATCGTAGCGGCGAACGTGACCTTCAACAGCGGCGCCGTGCTGGACGTGAGCGACTTGAACATCCCCTACGGCACGTACACCGTCATTAACGCAACGAACACGACCGACAACGGGCTGGCGTTCGCGGCTGGTACGAACACCGCTGCCTGGTCATTCCAGGTGGACCCGGCCAGCAAGGATTTGAAACTAACCTACGCCGATAGCTCGCTGCTTCAATTGACGGTCAACAACGGAACGGGCGATGGCTATTACGACGCCAACACCGTCGTGGCTATTTCTGCGGACGTGTTGCCGGGCGGAACTTTCGACGTGTGGACCGGTGACACGGCCAATATCGCCAACGTCAATGCCCCCAACACCACCATTACCATGCCGGCCACGCCGACAACAATCACCGCCACCTATCTCGATGACCCCAATACGTTCATGTTGACGGTCACTGCCGGCAGCGGCGATGGCGTCTATGACCCCAACACGGTCGTGGACATCTCGGCAGCTCTTCCGCCGACGGCGCAAATATTTGATGCTTGGACAGGCGATACGGCTAACATCGCCAATGTCAACGAAGCCAACACGACGATTATCATGCCCGCGGCCGACACGGCGATCACGGCTACGTACGCGGACGATCCGAGCGAAATCGACCCCACCCCCACCCACTCGCCGTTCCAGGAAGTCACCGCCGACGCCAACGGCGATTACCGCTGGAGCGAGCCCAATAACTGGGAAAACGGCTTCCCGGGCAGATGGAGCGAGGCCGAGATCGGCGGAGACTCCGCCGGGCAGGCGGTACATTGCACGCTTTACGTCGATGCAATCTGCCGTGGCGTGCAGATCGCCGAGCACGCGAACACCGAAGGGTCGAGTCTCCTAATTGGTGCTGGTGCTACATTAACTAGTTGGCATAAGGCGCAGGTTGGCAAGGACCGGCTGGGATACCTGACGATCAATGGCACGTTGAATATCGTCGACAATCAGGATTTCGTCGCCGGCGGGCCGTGGGGTGTACCGCCAGCTCTTCCCTCCCGTGGCATCGTTGTCATCAATTCCACCGGCGTGCTGATCTCAGATCACATCGGCATCAATAAGGGTCCCCGCAGTCCGGAGTACCCGGCCGATAACAATGCCACCGGCTCAACGATCACCGTCAATGGCGGAACCATGAGCTGCGACAATGGCATTACGATATCGACCAACGATCCGAACTATCCGGGCATCCTGACAACGACCGGCAGCGCGGTCGTGTCGTGCACCGGCAACATAGTAAATATCTGGGCCGGCACATGGGTAATTGACGGCGGTGCCGCCAATATTTCAGTTGTCGATATGATTTGCGACGGCGACAAGCACTTCACCAACGGCCGGGCTGTGTTCAAGCTTTCCGGCGATGGCGTCAGCACCATCGTTGCAAATAACGTTACGCTCGATAGTGCGACGTTGATCGACGTGAGCGAAGCCAACTTTGCGGAAGGCACCTACACGCTGATCGACGCCAACAACATCACCGACGGCGGGATCACGTTCGCAGCAGGTGCGAACCCCAACGAATGGAGCTTGAACGTCGATGCGAATAATGACCTGACGGTTACCTACACGCCAGGCTTGTCCACCTTCGCACTCACTGTCAACGGCGGCACGGGTGACGGCTATTACGAAGCCAACACCGTCGTCGATCTCTCAGCAAATACGGTGTCTGCAGGAGATATCTTTGACGTATGGACAGGCGACACGACGGGTATCGCCAATGTCAACGATCCTAACACCACGATTACCATGCCTGCTTCGGCGGCTACCGTCACCGCAACGTACAAAGACGATCCTAACACATTGCTGCTGACGGTGAACAACGGCACGGGTGACGGCTATTACGATCCAAACACAATCGTCAACCTCTCGGCCGACGCGCCACCAATCGGGAAATTGTTCGATACCTGGACAGGCGACACGGCCAATATCGCCAACGTCCATGAGGCCAACACGACGATTCGCATGCCCTCGGCCGACGCAGCAGTCACGGCGACGTATGTGGATGATCCGAACTATCTTGATCCCGGGCGTGGCTACCACGCGATTCCCTGCGGGTTCGACATGAACCGCGACGGGATCATTGGCGAGGACGGGGTGGACAATCTCGTCGGAAACGGCATCACGACCGACCCCGACGGCGACGGAATCGACGAAGACCTGATCTACGTCGACGCCACCATCGGCAATGACACCACCGGTGACGGCTCGCCGGGCAATCCGTACAAGACGATTCAGCACGCCCTCAACCAGGCCGACGGCCCGGGCGACGGCGCCGAAGATATCATCGCCATCTCTGGTGTGTTCGCGGAAGATTGTGTGCTCACCCAGAGTGGTCTGGCGGGTTACTACACGCGGGATAACTTCCAGTTCCCTGACAACCCGATGATGATCATCGGATGGGACAAGGATGCAGACGGCGAGTACCCGCCGTACGATACTGATGACACGGCCGTCATGGACGGCAACTTCGGTTATCAGGGACAACTCGCGTTCCTGAACCAAGGTGTGAGTTATTTTGAAATCGCCCACCTGGAAGCTCGGGAATACAACTACGTGACCACTCAAAATTACACGCGTGGCTTCCTGCGGATCTACGATGGCCAGGGGGTGGCCAGCCACATCTATGCCCATGACATTGAAATGACCAACATGATTTACATCAATAGGGGCACCTCGGGTAGTCAGAGCATCATCTACAACTTCTGGACCGGCGGCACAGTGAGTCACGTGGCCATTATCAATAACCTGGTGGATGGGTTCGCTCAGTTCTTCATCCGCGGTGCGCCGAGCAACAATGGCGGGAACTACCGCTTCCAGAACCTGACGCTGCTCGGCAGGGCAGACCCCAACGGCCTGCTGATCAACCTGACGCCGTTCAAGATATGGGGCGAACATAACAACGTGGAGTATCTGGATAACTACGTCGATTCGCGCGAACTGACGCATGGTCCCTACGATGTGGGATTGACCTGCTTCAATGTTCGTCCCTGCGTGCGAAATATCACCATTCGCAACAACGAAATTGTTAGCTTCTACAACGGTGTTGGCTTCGAGCCGTTCTCCGACGGATATTGCGAGTCACGATCGCAAAAAGATATTCTCGTAGACCGCAACATTATCCGAAACACCAATGACTACTATAGCCCTACCCCACGGGTAAATGGCATATTCCTTGGTGATGGCGGGACGTTACTCGCCCAGACGTCCGAGGACGTTACGATCACCAACAACTTCATCTGGATCTCTGATACTGACATGAAGGGCCGCGGCATTCGTATTGACTCCGGAGCTATGGCGGCTGTCGGTCAACCGCCGGTCGGAACTATTACGCTCGCCGGCAACACTATCTACGGACCAGGCAGTGGCAGCGATTTTCGAGGCATCGGCATATGGTCGACCACTACGTACCCACAGGATAGTTACGTCATAAAGAACAACCTGATCGCAAATATCGGAGCGTCTAACGTCAACTTCTACGTGGCCTATGAGGCCAATGACTGGACTTGTAATGGTAACATCTACGACGATGACGGCTCGTTTGTCTGGAACGGCGATTTCTATCTGTCGTTCGCTCAATGGAAGAATTACGGTAATGACCCCAACGGTTCGACGGGCGATCCCTTGTTCGTCGATGCCGCCAACGGAAACTTCCATCTCGACCCGAACGATACCGTCGCCATCGGTGTGGGCCTGGATATCTCGTCCATTACCGACCATGACTTCGATGGGGACACTCGCGACGCCACGACGCTGACGGTCGGCGCCGACGTTCAGCCCGGTCCGGTCGATACCGAACCGCCGACGATTGTTGCATGGCATTCAGCGGCCGACCACGCCAGGAGCGTCGGCGAGGCGCTGCTGGAAATCACCGACGATGGCTCATTCTCCGAGCCGCGTTCCGCCGGGATCAGTAAGCTTGTCGTGAACTTCAGCGAAGTGATCGACCCGACGAGCTTCACATCCGCAAGCGTGGAGATTGCAGGCCTCGACGCCAACGGCACGGCCGTGGACCTGGGCGGCGTTACCATCGGCGTGTCGCTGCAAAGCGGAGACACCGAGGGCGTTGTAACGTTCACCCCGGCCTTGCCAGATTACGCCCGATATGTGGTTCGTGTCAGCGGGATTACGGATGTTGCGGGCAATCCACTTTCCGGGGATAACGACCGGATCATGACGACCTTACGCGGAGACGCGTCGGGTGGTCTGCGGGTGAACGCGACCGACTTCTCCAGCGTCCGAGCCGCCCGGACTCAGTTGATCTCTTCCAGTAATTCCGCCCAGATTCGCTGCGATGTCTCCTGCGATGGCCAAGTGAACGTGGCCGACTTGTCGCTAATCCGCGCCCAACGGGGCAATGACGCGACTGGGATCTCCGATCCGGTAATCGCTCCCTGAGCAAGCAGATCAGTTCGAATAAGAGTGTTTTTCAACCCCGCGCCCTGCCCATGAATTGGGCGGTTTCATCCCGGGCGTGAATGTAACTTGGCTCCTTGCACAGATTGACCCAAAGCTGACAGGAGTTTCAGTTGATCTGATTACGCTGAGTCTTGTATTCAGCCAGCAGGTTAATCCGGCTGGCTTCCAGCATACATCTGGCCAATGCGACGACATCTTGCGGCTTGGTTTTCGGAGACAATAGTACCTCCATGATGCGCTCGATGATCTGCTGTTTGTTTTCGCGGGGGTCGCACTTCCAGGTGCCCCAAGTCCCTCCAAGTAGGCCCTCAGGGGCTCCGCGGGTCCTTGTTGCGGCTACCCCGAGGACGGCCGGGACCGGGCCAGGATTACCATCAACGAATCGGCCTCGATTGTCCCTGACACCGATATCTTGCCGATTGTTCCTGTCATTCATTGCCGCGCACCCCCTCCTCATCTAGCGCATCTACGAGATACAGAATATCCCCCTTGGTGTGCTCTGGCAGGGTCGGCCATGCGTCGATAAGATTATGTAGATCGGGCTCGATTTCACCCTGCTTTTCACACCCATTTTGCTGATTCAGGGCAATACTTTGCTGTAAGTCTTTGGAATCGCTAGACTGATTGCGGGTTCGATTCCCGCCGCCTCCATTCGACGGGTTCTCATGCCCCGTCTCTGTCCAGAACAAGGCCAGCTGTCCAGTGACCAATTCGAAGATGTGTACAGCCGCTGGTGTTCGACAAAGTTTCCGTAGCCAACCCGGCTGTCCATAAGCGACTGGCTCCCACGTTCGCCGCTGCCCCTTACTCGCCTTGACACAGCTCCGCATGCGATACGTTACTCCGGCCACCGGCCTTTGGGGCAGAAATCGTAAAACCGAATAATTGGTTTTATATTCTTGATCTTGATAATTACTTGACAAATTCAGGTTTAGTGGTATATTGATTTTGCTCAATCAATTTCTTGGCCGGGACGGCGATCTGCTCGGATTGCGGCGGCTGGGAAAAAGGCTCACAACTTGCTCATGCTCAACAAGTTGATTGTTGGAGGTAAAACATGAATCTGCTCAAGACTACTACACTGTTAGTCGCTGTATCGTGTATCGTATTGCTGAACGCAGGCCAGGCCAGCGCCGTAACAACGCTCGAACCAGACTATCGAGGGGATGAAAACTCCGTCTACGCCGTCTTCAATTGGGTGTCATTTGATCAAGACGCCTGGAAAACGACACTTTTCGAGACCGGCCCGTCGATCTACCCGCTGCATAGTATAGACCCGTTCGCCTTCGATGACGGCCTGGACACGACGATCATGCTGCCCAACTTCATCGACGAGCTGCCGATGAAGAAAATGCGAATCCAGATGTTCTTTGACGGCCCGGTCTCAGGCGACTTGCTCGCCATCAATCTTGCGGCATACGACCGTGAGCCAACGCAGTGGCAGATCGTGGATGGCTCGGGACCAATACTCTCCAACGCGCACTGGTTCGATATCGAAATTTTCCCGAATCCGGATTGGGAAGAGATCATAATTTTCGGGAACCAGGGCGGCAACCTCCTCCCGGGCAATCTCCTGACGATCGAGGTAGATACTGTCTCGATCCCCGAACC
>SDBT01015756.1_pt1 | contig 12005 bp, 3 predicted proteins | sample 2277101 | NCBI WGS metagenome assembly SDBT01 (sample SAMN10404973, study PRJNA504765) | marine sediment metagenome | isolation source: marine sediment core GS10_PC15, 103 cmbsf | place: Arctic Ocean: Southern Knipovich Ridge | collected 2010
CGTTTTGGCTGAGTTGCCCGAGGATTACAGTTCACTGCTAGTCGCCAAATACTGCGACAACGCCACGGCCAAGGAGATGGCCCGGGCGGAGGATACGTCGGCCGGGGCAATACGATCCAAGCTGGCTCGGGCACGCCGGGCCTTCCGCGAAACCTTTACGAAATGGTCTACCTGCGACGACGACCCCGCGGGAGCGCGTCATGAACGATAACGACCACAATCTGGAAGACGAACGCTTCGCCAAGCTGTTCGCGTCGCTCGACGCGGACATCCCCGAGGTGGACCGGCGCGTGCGCGACCGGCTCGAAAAAGAGTCGGCCCGGGCGTTCGCCGAACAGTTCTCCCAGAAACCTCAAACACCCGGAAAGAGCAACAGAATGTTTGTCATCGCCATGCGGAGCCTTGCTGCCACCGCCGCCGCGGCCCTGATCGCCGTGGGACTTTGGTCGGTCGATTCTGAGAGTCAGGCCGCGCCCACGTTCGCCGAAGTGCTAGAGAACACTGCCGGGGCCGATTCGCTCCATATCGAAATCACCACCGACGGTCGGGCCGAGCAGGTCTGGGTGCAGAAGCCGGGCCGCATGCGCTGGAACACCGCCGATGGAAAGTATCTTATCGCATACGGTGGCCGAATGTGGGACATCGACGAAAAGGCAAATCGGGCAACGTCCGCCAAAAACGCCTACTTCGACGAAGACGACAAGCAACTCGACGTTCTCGCCATGCTCGATCTGCCCAAGGGCGAGAAAGCCAAGAAGCTGCTAGATGCAAAACCGTCGGAGACCGTCACCCGTGGAGCGCGCGAGTTCAGCGTTTATCGGGCCAATCTCACCGTCGCCGACGGCAACGTAAGCGTCGAGGCCCTGGTCGAGGTCGGCACGCGGCAACTCAGTTCGCTTCGCATCAAGCCGCTGGGCAAAATGCCCCGCCCCGCAATCGCATTGAACATCTTGGCTACGAATAAACCGATCGACGAGGACAAGTTCGTCGTCGGCGACACGCTCACCGAAGACGGCCGCATCGGCAAAATCACCGATACGCAGGGGATCGTGACCGTCAAGCCGGTAATGCACAGCCGTTGGACGCCCGTCGCCACGCAGATGCTCGTCAAGCCGGGCGATTGGCTGCGAACCGACACCCGCGGAGCCAATGCCGTCAAAGTGCGGCTTTCCAGCCAGACCGAGATAACGCTCGGCCCCGGCTCGTTGGTTGAACTTGTCATGCCCAATGAAGTTCGTCTAATCCACGGCGAAATGAAGATCGTCGCCGACGGGAAGCATCCTTTGAAACTCTCCGCGCCGAAGGACCAGAAGCGAACGGTCAAGGGAACGAAGTTGTTCCGTCTCGACGACGAGAAACTGGTTGTCGTCAAAAAGGACCCCATCTGGCTGCAAGGCTTCGAGGGCGCCACGGCCAACCAGTCGATCGGTTCGCTGGTGGCTAAGATCGACGGCCGCAACGTGCCGCTGACGGTCGGATATCACAAGGTGACGGTCGACATCCGCGACCAGATCGCGAGGACCGTTATCGAGGAATCGTTCGTCAACCACACCAATAGCCGGCTCGAGGGCGTGTTCTATTTCCCCTTGCCGCAAGACGCTTCTATTTCGGGCTTCGGCATGTGGATCGGCAACGAACTGGTCGAGGCCGACGTGGTCGAAAAACAACGCGCCCGTGAGATTTACGAGATGATACTCCGCGAGAAGCGCGACCCGGGCTTGCTGGAATGGGCCGGCGGCAACCTGTTCAAAGCCCGCGTGTTCCCGATCTTTGCTCATTCGGAGAAACGAATCAAGATCACGTATACCCAGGTGTTGCCGTTGCGTGGCGACCGTTTCCGCTATAGCTACGGCCTGCAAAGCGAGATGCTCAAGCAGCACCCCTTGCGCGAGTTGGCTCTGGACGTAAAGATTCACTCGGCCATGCCGATTGCCAAGGTGACTTCGCCCACGCACACCACGCGAATTGACAGCACGGATCATTCGGCCCACGTCGAGTTCACCGCCCAGGAGTATACGCCCAAGCGGGACTTCGAGGTGGTGGTGCAACTCGATCGCGGGCAGTCGGACGTGGTCCTGATCCCGCATCGTCGGGGCGACGACGGTTACTTCATGCTACAATTGACGCCGCCCGCAATAAAGGGGACAGGTCCCTTTTCTGCGAAGCACCCTTCGGGCCGTTCCGGGAAAAGGGACCTGTCCCCTTTATTGACGGTGGACCGCGACATTCTGCCCGACGGCGGTCCGCTTCGGTTGGTGATCCTGGCCGATACGTCGGCCTCGCTCGATCAGTCGCAACGAAACTCGCAGGCGGAGTTTATCGCCTCGCTGTTGGCGTCGCTGGGACCGGAGGATACGTTTAATCTGGCCGGGTGCGACGTGGGTTGCGATTGGGCATTCAAGAGTCCGCAAGCGGCCACAAGCAACAACGTGAAGGTCGCCCGACGGCTGCTCGACGGTCGCATTTCGCTGGGTTGGACCGACCTGGACAAGGCATTCGCCTCGGCACTTAAGCAGTGCAACGCCAAGACCCGCGTGATCTACGTCGGCGACGGCGTAGTCACCACCGGCGATTGCGATCCGGTGGCCTTTGCCGCTCGTCTGCGTCGGATGTGCGAAGGCCGGGCGGCCGGGTTCTATTCGGTCGCGGTGGGAAGCACCTTCGAGCCGGGAGTAATGAAAGCTATCGCCAGGCTGGGTGGCGGAACCGTTCGCCAGATCAGCGGCGAGAAAACTCCCTCGGCCGTGGCCCTGGAGCTATTGGGCGAAATCGCCAAGCCGGCCATCAGCGATCTGAAGGTCGAGTTCCGCGGACTCAACGCAGCGCGTGTCTATCCCGAGGAACTGCCCAATCTGCCCGGCGGAACGCAGCAAATTATCATGGGCCGCTATCTGCCCGAGGGCGAGAGTCGCAACCAAAAGGGCGAAGTCATCGTAACCGGCATGCGCGACGGCCAACCGGTGCGGTTCAAGGCGTCCGTTTCGCTTGCAGATGCCGAGAAGGGCAACTCGTTCATTCCGCGGCTGTGGGCCCGCATGCACCTCGATGCACTGCTCGAACAGGGCACGTCGCAAGCGATCAAGGACGACATCATTCACCTGAGCGAAGAGTATCACATCATCACGCCCTACACGTCGCTGTTGGTCCTCGAAAGCGACAAGGACCGCGAGCGGTTCAAGGTAAAACGCCGATTCCAGATGCGCGACGGCGAAAAGTTCTTTGCCGAGGGTCGCGACGCCGCCAACTATGAGTTGGTCCAACAGCAGATGCGCCGCGCGGGCAACTGGCGGGTCGGCTTGCGGCGCAACGTACTGGGCCAACTGATGGGCTTGGGTCGCAATTCGCAAATCCTCCAACAGCACGTCTGGACCAAAATAGTTTCCGGCACTGAAATGCTGCACGAAAATCGCGATAAAAGCGAAGTCTTCTTCATCCACGGCGGTGGCAAGGGCGGCGGTGGCTTCGGGTGGGATGACAGAAGATGGGGCGGGAGCGGTAATCGTCCTTCATCGCAAAGCGGGGCAAGCTCATACAACTGGGGCTTGGGCAACGGCCGTTACGAGACGGAGTCTCTGTCGCGTATCGTTAGCGATTACGACGGGGATTACAAGGACATGAACGCCCCCCAGCCGGTTACTTATCTCAGGGACCTCGCGGCGGCAGAACCCATGGATTCGTCGCTATCGATAAGGCCTGAGGGGGATATGGAATCCTGGGACAGGGAGGACAAGGAGATGGAAAGCAACTTTGAAGGGGACGAGCGTTTCAACCTGGGTACAAGGGGTATGAAGATGAAGCTGAGCGGGGAAGATCGTTGGTATGTCGGCAACGACCTCAGCGGCCTGGCGTTCAGAGGCAGTTCGACCAGAGGGCCTTCCCTGTCCGGCCAATTCTCTAAGCACAACGGTTACTTGGGTGGGTACTACTTCGGAGGAGATGAGAGTGGCGGAGAGTGGAAGAGGTATAAACCACACGGACAGTCGCCCAGGTACGGCTACTCGAATTGGCTCAACCGGTTGTTCCCGCAGCTTGCCGCGCCGCCCGTCGAAGCGATCGAGCCGGACAAGGACAAGCGTTGGTCGGCCGATGCCCGAGCGTTGGCACAAAGCCTGTTGCGAACCGAACAATTGGCCAAGCTCCGCGGCGGACTGCAAGTCGACTCTCTAAGCGAATCGTTCGACGCCCGCCACGATCGGCTCACGTCGCAATCGAACTCGCTCTCGTTGATTTCGCCCAAGACGTGGCTTGTTCGCAGGCGCAACGCCGGTTCGCAAACGCTCGTCGAGTGGTGCGATAAGAACCATCGCAGCGTGTTCTCAAAGGCGTTCCAGCTTGGCCGTCGCCGAGCGTCAACGGATCTCGACCTGAGCAAGCCGCCGGTCAACCTTGGCGATTACGTTACCAGTTCGATCGAACGTAGCTATCAAACCTATAAGCCCGAGATCAAGCCGCAGGGCGGAAACCGCACGTTGCTGATCCTCAAACACCCGACCGTCGAGAACTACGAGACTCGCGTGTTGATCGACACGGCCCGGCATGTGGTCCTGCGAAGGGATACCGTGCAGAACGGCAAGGTCACATCGTCACGCGTGGCGAGCGATTTCGTCGAGGTCGCCGGCACATGGTGGGCGACCAGATGGGAGACCTTCAATGCGGAGGAAAAGCTCACCTCGCGAACCAAGTTGCAGATCAAGGCGATCACGACCGAGGTACACAAGCAGAAGATCGACGTCCAACTGGCCGGGCTCGTCCGCGTGCAGCTTATCGAGCAGCCGCTGGTCCCGGTCGAAGACGCCAAACAGGCGGCCGCCGGGGGCAAGGACACCTTCGACGACCAACTCGCCCTGATCCTGCACTTCTCGCGAACCCAGCAGTGGGACCGCGTGCTCGAGCATCTCGAGGCCGCCGAGAAACGGGCCGCCGGCAAGCCGGGCGTCCGCTGGGTCGCGTCGGCCGTGCTGTGCGACCGCCGCCGCTTGGAGGAAGTCCGCCAGCGTTACGCCAAGGAAGCGGACCGCCTTGCCAAACGCAAGTCGACCGAAGACTTCTGTCTGGCCGAGTACATCGTCAATCAGGCCGGCTATTTCCAGGCCAACGAACGCATCACACTGCTCGACGTGCTCAAGCCCGTCTATCAGCGGCAGCCTAAGCATCTGCGGGCGATGAAGCGCTGGAAGGAGCTTAAGTTGGGCCTGCTGAATCAGACGGGTCAAGCGGACGCCGTAATCGCGATAATGAGAGAACTGGCCGAGGCATATCCATTCGACTACACCCGGCACACGGCCTACGCCGCTCAACTGACCGGCCGGGGCGAATACCCGGCCGCTTACGCATGGCTCGATCGGGCCATCGCCAACAAGGCCGCCAAGTGGAACCAGGGCGAGTTGAATTCGCTGCAAATCACCTACACGCAGTTCCTGCGAAACCAGGGCCGCTATGGCAAGTTGACCGAGTACCTGGACAAGTGGGTTGCCACCAATCCCGATAACCTTTCGCCATACCAGCAGTATCTCACTGCGTTGGTGAAGACCGATCAACTAGACAAGGTAAATGAGTTGGTAGCTGCCTGGATCGTGCCTGCCCGATCGCCGGAAAAACTCGATTCGGCCACGGGGTCGAAGCTTTCCGCGGCCGTGTCGCTGATGCTTGGCCGGGGATATAACCTCCATACCAACCGCATCGAGCAACGTTGGTTCAAGCCGCTAGCCGATACGGCACTGCTGCTGGCCGAGCACCCGTCGCACGGCCACGTCTCTCAGCAGATTATGAACCAAGGGCAGTTCCGGCAGAGCGACGAGTGCCGCGCCGTGCGAAAGAAGGCGTTGGCCATACTGCTCAAGCGGGTCGACGAACTGACGCCCGCACACGTGCAACGTTACGTCGGTTGGATCATGCCCAACGACCCGGCCGTCGAGGCCCGTCAGTGGCGGCAGATTGCCAAGGTCATGAAGGCTCGCTGGCTGGGGGAGAAGGATCGCGATGCGAAGAACCTGATCGGACTAGTGCTCGAACAGATCTACAGCCGCATCGGCGTCGAAGAACGATTGGCCTTCCTCCGTCAGGAACTCGCGGAAGGGCCCGAGGTTTTCCGTCCGAACTATGCGGGCCGCCTGTTCAACTCGCTGATAAGCCGACCTTGGACGGCCGAGCATGAGGACGAAGCCTTTGAGCTGATCGATAAGCTGACGCTTTCCAAAGACAAGACCGAGCAGATACTCTCGCAGCTTCGCGCCCTGCATCGATTGACCGACCGTATGTTGGCCACCCGATTCACCGCCGCGATGGCGAAGGTCGAGAACCAGGAGGACCTAACGCGAACCGAACTGCGCGAGAAACAGCAAGCCAACCGCAAGGCAGCCCGGCGAGGGTTCGCCGAACGACTGGCCAAGGAAGCACGAACTCGCGACGCCGTGTTGGCCGGCTGGATGACCGTCGAGCGGTTGTATCTCGATATTCTCACCGAGCACGACCCGGACGCCGTGGCCGAGGAGTGTTGGGAGGTCGTCGGCGCCAAGCCGCAGCCGCTGGGCGAGAAAGCGACCGATCTGGATCAACTCGAGCAGGTTCGCCGCAGCCGTTGTTTGGCCATGCTTTCCTATCTGTCCGTGCGTGCCGGGGCCAAGCCGCAACTGGCCGATAGGTTGCTGGACTACATTGACGCCGGCATTAAGGCGGACGCCGACAGCGTCGGCTGGAAGATGCTCAAATATCGCATGCTGGTGGCCCTGGATCGTCCCCAGCAGATCGAGAAGCTGTTGCGACGCTGCATTCGCGCCGACGCGCAGGCCACCGGCTGGCAGGTTTACCTGGGCTATCTGTTGGCCGAGCAAGGCAAAATCAAAGAGGCCGTCAAGCTGTTCGAGACCGTCAGGGCGGCCGACGAACTTCGGCCGGGTGAGCATCGCACCTTGGCCGATTGGTACATGGTCGTCGACCGTCGCGAAGACTACGAACAAGCCTTGATTGCCGTTTACAAAACGATGGACGAATGGCGGATCAGCAACGCGCTCTCGCAGAAGCTCCGCCGCTGGCAGCGCAGCAAGGGTGAGTTGCCCGGCGAGTTGGATAAGAACGTATTGCGGATGTTCGCCGCTCTGTTGCAGAAGTCGAACCATCCGGCCAACCATCTCGGGCAACTCCGACAGTTCTATCAGGCGACACACGACTTCCGCCTGCTGAAATCGGTGGCCGAAGGCGTGATTGGTCATACGGCCGGGCGGGTCTATCCGTACCTTAATCGGATGACCTCCGTGCTCAACGAAGTTCGCGACGAAGCCACCGCCGACTCGATTGTAGACCACATCGAGAAGATTCGCCCCCGGGCGAAGACGGAGATCGACCGGCGTGCGTTGGACCTGCTCGAACTGTTGGTCGAGCGCCGCGGCGCCGAGATAAAGAACCAGCCCGGCCCGCACCTGAAAAAGGCCCTGGCCGCCATGCTGCGCGCCTTCAAACGCGAATGGTCGCCCGGCGAACCGCGGCTGATGGCAGATTTCCTCGCCAACTTGGGAACCATCTCACAGAAGGAACTGGCCGACGAGCAAATGCGGGAACTCAGAATCCTGCACAACGAGTCGAAGAACGGTTCGATTGACCGGCTGCATATCGCGCACGCGTTGGCCCGGACGATGTGGAACTACCAGAAGAGAAACGAAGCCATCGACTTGCTCGACGCCGCGATCAACGAGTACGTAACCGCAGTCGGCGGATCGTTGCCGTCCCAGGCCAACGGCCCCTTCGGTTCGCTCGTCTCGTACTTGGAGAGTTCTCGATACTACAGTCGAGCGGAAAAGGCGCTGAAGAAGCAAATCGAACACCCGGCCAACGGGCAACAGCGGTTCTGGCTCACCGAACTGCTCTATCGAACCTACCGTAACACCTTGGCGAACAAGGGCACGGTCTCCCTGGGCAGCGGTCGGACACTCTACGAGAACCTCGAAAGCAGACTGATCGAAGACCTGAAAACTGACAACCAGAACCACCGCTATCAATTGATCAATCTTCTGTGCGATGTCTATCGCACCGCACACAACAAGCATCAGGCCGGGTTGCCCGGCGTGCCCGACGACTTGCGGAAGTTCGCCTTCGAGCGGTTCTCCCAACGCCTGCCAGGGCAGGTCGGCCATTACCAGAACATGGTCAACCGCGTCGCCGGTACGCTGCACGACGTGGCCGGCCCACGCGACGGGCTGAAGTTCCTCATCGAACGAATCGAGACCGAGCCCGAGTGGCTGCGATACAACCGCCAGGACGGCTGGAACAGCTACGGCGGGAATCTGGCCTACTGGCGAAGCCAGACCGGCGACCTCGGCGACCTGGAGCCGCGCCTGCTGAAGATCGTTCTGGCCGAGCTGCGCAAGGATCTCGTCTCGCGACAGCATCGCAACCGCAATATGTACTACAATAATTACAGCCACTTCTGGAAAGAAAAGGCCGACGACTTCGCCAAGACGGCCGAGCAAGTCTACGCCGAACATAGGCGCTCCGGCGCGGCCGTGAAATACATCGCCCAATATCTCTACCACGGGCTGGACCTTCACGATCGGGGCATCGAGATGCTGCTGATCGCTTTGGACGACAAGGTTCTCGACGAGTCGGGCCAATCGCAACTCGTGCGATATCTGCACGAACGGGGACGCTACGGCGAATCGATCGCCGTGCTAAAGCCGATGGTCGAGACCCGGCCGACCAATATCCAGTATCGCACATGGTTGATGCGTGCCTACTTCCAGACCAAGCGGCCGGCCGATCTGTTGGCATTGCTCAAGCAGACCGACGACTACTTCCACGGGCAGAAACTCTGGCAGGAACACATCATCGCGGCCATGGCCTATAGCTGCCTGGAAAACCAGCTATTCGAGCAGTCGGCCACCTACTACGAAGAACTGATCCCCCTGCACCAACGAAGCCAGCCCAACCGCGGCATCGGCAACGGCACGCTCTCGCAATACTACGGCCACATGGCCGCGGCCTACGGCGGTTTGAAGAACACGGCCAAGGCGGTCGACGCGGCCTGCGGGGCGGTGGTCAGTTGGGGTGCGCATCACGACAATCGCAGCAGCGCCCTGAACTCGCTAAACAACGTGCTTCGCAGTTCGCCCGACCTCGACGCCTACGTGGCCCAGTTGGACAAGCAGAGCGAAGAGACCGGGCTGCACAACGCCATCGTCCGCAAGGCCTTGGGGCTAGTCTACTTCGAGAAGCAACAGTACGACAAGGCAACCGTCCAGCTTACCCTGGCCGCCGACGTGCAACCGAACGATACCGAAACGCACCGCAAGCTGGTCGAGTGCTTCGACAAGCGGGGCGACAAGCAAGGGGCCGTCGACCGGTTGCTCGCATCGCTACAGCTTTCACGCCGCGACATCAACCTCTACAAGGACCTGGGTCGAAGGTTCAAGGAACTGGAAAGGCCGGAAGACGCAGAGCGCGCCAACACGTCGATCGTGGAGGTCTTGCCCGCCGAATCGGAAAGCCACGCCATGCTGGCCGAGATTCGCCAGCAGCAGGACCGTTGGGACGAGGCCATCGTGCAGTGGCAGCAAGTGGCAAGGATTCGCGCCCTGGAGCCGACCGGCCTGCAGAAACTTGCCGAGGCTCAGATTCACGAGAAACGATGGGACGACGCGGTCGAGACGCTCAACAAGCTCGACAAGGGCTGGCCGCCGCGTTTCGGCGACGTTCACAACAAGGTGCGAGAGTTGCGCAACAAGATCGACCAGAAACGATCGGCTGAATAGAATCGCAGGCTGTCCTTCCCAAGAAATCCATCTGGGGGGAAACGGCCGGCAAATGACGAGGGAACGCCCAATGCCGTTGTTCTTGTCGTCATCTTTCATCCTTCGCCAACTGTTTTCGCGCTATTTCCAGACGAGGCCCCACCTCGCCTCTACCGCCCCAGATTACGCGTGGGAATTCCTTCTGGAACGTTTCACCCACCTCGACGGCGTGTTTCCATTTCTTCTGATGCAGAAGGATTGTGAATTGTGCCCGCAGGCCCGTCATCCGGGCCGATGGATTATCCTTCACTGCCGCCAGACGCGAATAGTACTTCATTGCCACATCCAACCTGTTCAGGCAGCAGGTGGCCGTACCAAATGTCCTTCGCCGGGTCGTAGCAGATAACCTGCGAATCGCCCACGAGGAACAGATAACTCTCGTCCTGAGTGAGGTGGTAGAACTTCAAGACGTTACTGCCGGGAAAATCGGGAGGGATGCCCGGTAAGACAGTACGGTCGTCGCTTGGCGGGCCGTTGGTGGTGCGGCCGAATCACCCTCCACCAGGGTCCATACTGGATTAGCCTATCTTTTGGGAACATCGTCTCTTGCGGTGAGTCCCAAGATCACGGCGTCCACGGCGTCCACGGCGGCGTCTTCCAAGGCGGCCTTGGCGGCCAGGGGCTCGACCAGATCGACCGCGGCGGCCACACCCTTGTCGCTGACAGTGATCGTGCGGCCCGGAATCGCGATCAGCCGCAATTCTACGCGGGCCCGGCAGCTTATCAGGTCTTGAATTTGTGCGGCGTAGGCACTGACGCCCTCGCCTTCCAGCAGGTAGTCGACCTTCTGATCGGAATACTTGCCGGTTTTCATTAGCGCCTCTTTCCAACCGGGCCGGGGATCCCTGGGCACAAGGACCTTGATTCCCAACATTTCGAGCCGCTTTGCAGCAGCCATTTGCGCCGCCGGATCGCGCAGCGGGCGATTGACGTGCTCTTCGCTGATATCCAGTGCCACGGTCTTGCCGGCCAGCGGTTTGGCCGCCTGGCGGACTTTGGCCAGGGCTTCATCGTCGGGGTCGGCCACCCCACGCTGCAAGTCTTGCACATGCTCTTCAAGCGATGAACCGAGCCGCTCCAGCACGGCACTGAAACCGTCCTCGACCGACGCCTTGGCCGAAACGGTCTTCTGAACAGTCGTTTCGACGTCGACGATCTTCAGCACCAGGTAGTCGGTATGCCCAATCCGGCTGGCTCGTCCCACGACGATGTGCTGGGCCGAAAGTATCTTGCCGAGCCGGACGGCCGACGCGGTGTCGACAAGGCCCGTCAACGATATTTGATGCTCCTTGGCGATTTTCTCGATCTGTTCCCGGTTGACGATCGTGACTTTCGGCATCGCGCTGAACATCGTGTTGATCTGGTCGGTCAGGGCGCCTGAGTCAATTTCCACGCCTTTCAGCACATCCAATTCATAGACAGCAATGCGGATTGGGCGAAGTTCTTTCTGCGGCTTGGCCACGGCGTTACCGCAGAGCGTTGCCCAGGCGAGAAATCCAACAACGCACCATCTCGCCCTCGGTGTTGTGATGATAGTATTCACGGTTCATCTCCTGATTGCAGAGGAATGTGGTAACGGGTAAGGAACTGCATCAAACGAAGTTGCATTGCCGGCGATGGGGGCAAGGTATCGTCGGACCATCGGGCGACGCCCTGGCGGTGCTTACTCTTGCGACGGGCTTTCAGCCAAGTCCACCGATCCGTGAGGGAATCGTCGCCGAGAATCAGTAATGGTGTTTCAGCGTCGATGCGAGATTCAATCGCCTCGAGCGTCTTGGCCAGTTGGCGAGGTGGCTCGACGTTGCCGCGAAGGTCGAGCACATATGCCGCCGGGTTGTCGGCCGAGAAGCCGTTGTGCGATATTCTGGTCGCCGGCTTCGTACGTGGCTGCGCGAGGGCAGCCGCCAGCACCGGGCGTTCTGGTTTTTCGACCGTGTCGGCATCGGGATAGAGTAAGTGAAGTCTGCTGCAAAGCGGCTTGCGATCTTCTACCGCCTGACCTGATGCAGCAAGGAGTTTGACGAACAGTTCGTCGGCCACTTCACAGCGGCCTAGCTGCCGGTGCCACGGAAGATAGCTAAGTACGATTCGCAGCGAATCAACGTTTCGACCTTGCGGCCGGATTTCCTCCAGTAGTGGATACTGCTTTCCGGCAATCCACGCCTGACGGTTCAGCACGCCGCCGAACGGGAGCGAGTGACGACCGAAAATCGGCGGTCTGGGCCA
>SDBT01015757.1_pt1 | contig 12005 bp, 14 predicted proteins | sample 2277101 | NCBI WGS metagenome assembly SDBT01 (sample SAMN10404973, study PRJNA504765) | marine sediment metagenome | isolation source: marine sediment core GS10_PC15, 103 cmbsf | place: Arctic Ocean: Southern Knipovich Ridge | collected 2010
CCCGGACACATCCTTGACACAACCTTTCACGACCATCCCACCACCCGTCACAACCTCGACGGTGCCTTCGACTGAGGAACCCCCCAACTTCGCCCCGCTCACAGGTGACCTGATAGCCGACGTAGCCTTGGTCGTCGGAGTGCTCGCCCTAACATGGTGGTGGAGACGTAGCCGACTACCCCCGGATGACGAGTAATGGACATTCTTCCCTTCTGGATGCAGCTCAGTTTTGCGGTTGCTCTATGGGTTGGTGCCTTGGTCGCAGCAGCAGCAGGAATCCTTTGGGTGATCAAGTGGGTTCGCAACTACCGTGATGAGAAGAAGTCGGCGCTCAACACCCAATGACTAGGTTCAGACGTTCAGGCACTAATTGGGAGGGACGAGCCTGGGTAGTAGCCGCTCCTATCCGTTCCCTCGCCGAGGACATCGAAGATGTCTACCCCTCATCTCACCTCAAAGACGGGACCGTGGCGGGCCGGGCCCACGACGCCAACAGTCCCAACTCTGACCACAGACCCAAGCCCATCTCCGGTGCCGGCAGAGTCAGAGCCATCGACTTCGGGGAACACGACGAGGAAGTGGACGAGATCCTCGAGGGGATCCGGGTCAGTCGTGACTCCCGCATCAAGTACGGGATCCACCACGGTCGAATGTTCTCCAGCTACTCAAGCGGAGGCGTGCCCCCCTACACCTGGCGTCCCTACACCCGAGGTGGGCACATCGACCACGGACATGTTTCTACACTTCCATCAGCCGACAACCAGGCCGGTGCCTGGGACATCGGCCTAAGCACAGGAGATGACGACATGCTGCCGATAGTGGTAGGCGACGACACCGAAGATCAAACGGCTCTGGCTGACATGCTCAACCAGACCTACGGCTCAAGCTTGAAACTCGTCGACCCCTACAACGGTGCAATGGTGGCCGTGGTCAAACAGTTCCTCGGCAGATACACCGGCCATCCCGATTGGAAGGAAGGCAGAGGTGTAGGAGGGAAACAGTATTCGAGGCTGATACAGGACTACATCAAGAAGGTGGCACCCACCTCTACCCCGGCACCTCCCCTTGAGGTCGAGCTCGATGTCGTCAAGGTTTCAGTGGTGAAGGGGGTGAAGATCAAATGACTTTCATCAAAGGTGCACTCAAAGCGTTCCTCGGTGCGGCAGCAGCCTTCATCGGTTCGCTGGCCCTGCTCGTAACCGGCGACGAAACCCTCGCCAACGTGACCCAAGCCGAGTGGATAGTGGTTGCCGGTGAGGTGATCGGCGTGTTCTCGGCTGTCTACTTCCCGGTTAACAAGACCACCTAAGTCTCCTACCCATGGAGAACGAAACCCCCCGGCTGATTACTCCTCTCCCGGGGGGTTTCTCTATGTCACCCGGAAGGCTTGTAAGACCAAATCGAACTCATCCCAAGCAAATATCTCGCTGTTGGCCCCGGCATCTGCGGTCCAAACGAAGGTGATAGTCCCGGTGTCCGTCTCACCTTCGGCATGAGCAACAAGCGCCGCCGACTTGTCGTTAGGAGACGCATCTGGATAGGTCTGAGCGTTGGCTCCCCAAACATCCCCACTCACGTTCGTCTTTCTGATCCTGAACCGGATGAACGTATTACCCGTTGCCGACAAATCCTCGAACACCGTCCACGAAGCCACAATCTGAACATCCCAACTGTTCCAACTTTCGGGGATGTCAAACGTCATCGTCTTCTCAATGCCCTCCGTGGTGTTGATCCGGTTGGCCGATCCGACATAATCCTCGTTGAAAGCTGCCCTCACCAACGTCGGGCTAGGAGTAACCAACGGCCCCTGACTTGGGAGAACTGAATCGGGCATCAGTCTGCTCGGCCTGGCACCAGCACCCGCACATCGTTGGAGGCTGACCCGGCGATGGCGTACAGCCTGATCCCTTTCACCTTCTCCGACAGTTGACCGTGGGCGATCTCACCGGGGGAGAAGTAGGCACCGGGGTCTATCGGGAACCCGTCCGAGGTGGCCACTGTCGAGTCACCAAGGAAGATGATGACCGATGAATGGTTGCGGAGTATCCAGCCTTGGAACTCGGTGCCGTCGAGTTCGACCGCCGAGGTGCCAACATCGAATTGGTAGTGCCGGGCGGCCATAGCTCATCTGATCCGAGCTATGGACATATGACTGACTCGGCCAGTGGCATTTATCTCCTCGTCTGTACCTGATCCTGACCATGAAGCCTGAACTTCAATGGTGTCGGTAGCAGTTAGTTTGAGCAGGGTGGTTAATGCAGTATCAGCCGGTGAAGAAGGCTCAAAACGAACCTGGGCCACGACCGCACCACCAGCTCTTATAAACATCGTTCGAGCAGTAGTACCTCCTTCAAGGGAGGTCCATTGGAGAGCAGAGGTGATCACATACCAACCCGTTGTGTTAATGGTGCATACTCCTGTGGAAACATTATGGGTCAGGTCACCACCCGGGTCATCCTCATCTACCACTGAGTTGAAGATGATGGTTTCAACAACACCAGGGTCGGGTAGTACAAAGTTGGAGGTGATTCTCTCTGCCCTTAAAGCGCCGCCAGCAACAGTGGCCTTATCTGCGGCTGACATGAATCCTCGCACCGATCCGGTAGCTTCGGGATGGTCAGCGATGTCGGTGCCTCCGAAATGGCCGGAGTCGGCTGCTTCCAAAGCGATGACATCGGTGAACACATCGTCCCACATCTGGTGAACCGGACTAGACCGGACTATGGCACCAGAAACGTGAGCTTGGCCTCCTGACGCCGACCCTGGCAACCCTCGGGTGATGCTGGAGAAGGCAGTACCGGAGATGGCGCTGACGAGGATGACCTCACGAAGTACCGGGTCGTCCGGTTCGAGGACTATGTAAGCCGGGTCGTTGAGAGGAGCTGGGTTAGCTGTCACCACCAGGCTGGTAGCCGAATCGGTGATCGCACCGTTGAGAGAGGTTTCGTAAGAGTTGAAAGCGTTTGTTTTGCTGCTCATAGAACTTGTCCTATACCCATCGTAGTGATCCCCATTTGAGCAACACCGAACCCGGCGTTACCGAACCCTCCTGATGCCTGGCCACCACCAAGTCGAGTGCCTCGGAACATGGCAACAGCCAGTCGAGTTTGGCTGCCCCGGTCAGTGGTGTAGGTGACCGGCTCCAAAATGTTGTCGACGATTCCCGACACGACCATCGGAGGTTTCAGAATGGTGAGGGTGGTGGACTTGCCTTGAAGGTTCTGGAGCCTGGTGTGGTTGGCTTCGCCTTTGCCCGGGACTCGAAGAAGCTGTCGGCCTGGCGCTTCAACCATGTCAGAAATGTTGATGGGGATTTCGACGATGAAGTCACGGTGACGGGGCAACCCACGAACAGCGAACCGTTCCAAGGCGGGCGTCTCGATCCCGCTTATCGACCTGATCAACCGTACTTGGAGGGCGAGAGTGTTGGAGGTGGCGTTGCTGATCGCCTTCTCAATCCCTGATTGTGCTTGAGCGGTGAGGGTTGTCGTCAGAATCCAAGAGGGATGATCCTTGTCTTGGAGGGCGTCCAGGTCGTCGCTTCGGTACAGCTCGACTTGGGTGCCGGTTACGTCCAGGTTGGTAGCTTCGAGGGTGAAGTTCGTCCAGTTGATGGCCGTGTTCAACCCGAAGTTGATCATCGGTGTAATCAGGTAGGCGTCAGCCATGAAATCGGTGGGATCTTCGATGACCACGTTGGCTCCGTCGCAGAAGGCGAGGCGGTCGTCGAAGATGACGGTGCCGGTGGCCAGAGTGCGGGAGTGGGCGGCATGACGGAATACTCCGGTGGTGACCAGATCAACCCGCCACAGGTTGTAGGTGGCTGTGTCCTCACCGATCCAAAAGAACATCTCATCCCGGGTGGACACGATATTCCGGGTGTAAGAAGGTGCAGTTTCAATGCTGTTCTCCCAGGTTCGGAGCAGTTGGAGCTGGCCGACCACATAGTCGAACCGAATGTCAAGCACCGAGCTGGTGTAGAGCCGGGCGTGAGTGTCGGTGGACGACGGGATTTCCTCAACGGTGAACACCAGCAGCACACCCAGGTTGTGGCCGAGGGAGTAGGCGACTTCACCTTCCGGCACTTGGATCCGGGCCCGGATGGTGAGCAGAGGAATCCCGCCGGGGCTGTCAGTTTCGGGAACGTAAGATCGGAGGGAACCGTCGGAAAAGCAGGCGACTATCGCATGGCCGGCGTCTACTACGTCGTAGCATTCCCCCTCGAAAGTGTCGAACGTGGTGTAGGTCGGTGGTACAGCGGTAGGAGTAGACGGGGAGCCTGCCATGGTCGGGAGGAACTCGATGAGGGAGCCGGCGGCTGCGGTGGCGGCGTCGTTGGTGGCTACCACTACCCGGTCTTTCACCCACCACACACCGACGGCAGCGTCACCGTCGGCTGTCGTGTCGTAGACCTTGACGTAGGCGTCGGCCTGTGCCCCCTTGAACCACACATCTCCGGTCGTATCGAGGACAGCCACCGAATTATCCTGGCCTACCGCTATCTGAATCAGGGCAACCCCGAGGTCATCGGTGTCTTCGGGTGTGGTGTCAGCCCAATCAGCGAAACGGAGAACATTGTCACCTTCGATCACATAGATGTTGTCCCTCGAAGTGCCCATGTCCAACGGATCGTCTGTCGGAGTTAGGAAAGTGAGAACATCTTTGACAAGTTTCAGTTCGTAGGGTTCACCTGACCGAGGCCGGCGAACGTCCATGTTCTCGGAGTCCCAAAACCGGATCGGGTCTGTCTCTATCGGAATCTCCCCGGTTTCTCTCGGCCAACGATCGAGCCCTTCCCCTCCGGTCAGGTTCGATCTCGAGAAGGCGAAGCCCAAGTCAAGTACGTTCTCGTCGGGGTTGCCCGCCTGATCTTGACGTTCGGCCAGAGAGTCACGGAAGTAGGAGCGGAGGGGAGCTTCGGGACTAGCCGCAAGCCGAAACCAATCGTCGCCTATTTGAGCGCCGTAACCTTGAGCTCGAGGACGGGTTACCGCTATGGCCATCAGCCGAAGGCACCCCGGTAGACGCTTTGGCGTGCTGGTTTCATGTGGATCTTCGCCCGGTATTCAGCCCGCATCTCCTTGGCTGCCTGGGTGAGTAGATGCTCCCGGTATGCAGCCAAGTTGCGAGCAATACTGGATCGAGTCCCGACGGGGATTGCCTCCGCCTCGAGGACAGCTTCCACCCAACTAGTCACCGAGGCGGGTATGTCCCGTCCGGCGAACAGGTCACCGGCTGCACCAGCCATCACAATGTTGACCCACCGTTCCTCCATACCCAACGTGACCAAGGTGGTTGCTTCCCCGGTGGTCTCCTCGGCTACATCACCGAACCGGCGCCGGTAGCGGACCCACACCTGACCTACCCGAATGTTGGTGATCAAGGACCGTCCTCCGGTAGCCGGGTGGAAGTCAACGATACGGGCGTCAATGTCAGTGGAGGTGGAGTAGCCGTCCTCCCACGCTTCGACCACTTCGACAGCCAGAATGTCGTCGAGGGCTGCAACCCCGGCGGTTATCGCCACAACAGATCCGGTGGTGACCGTGTAGAGACGGGGGTAGAGGGTGAGGATATTGTCGGCTACCGCATCGAACACGGATTGTCGGGGGAAAGCCGGCGACAGGATGACGGTGGCGTTGTCGAGGTGGGCTACTGCCGTAGTACCGAGGAAGCCTCGTTCGGCAAGAGTGACCGTGGTGGTCAATGTGTCGTAGGTGATCACTTGGATCAGCTCCGAACCTAGTTCTACGACCACTCCGGCTGCCATCAGCTCCTCATCTTCGGGCAGGACGAAGTTGTCGAGGATGAAAGTGGTGGCCGTACTGTCGAGGGCTCCGTTGAGGAAGCATTGGGCGGGTCTGGCGTCCGGTGGATACAGGTAGGTCCGGTTGAGTCTGTCGACTATGGCTCCGATGGTCATAGAACCTCGAATCCGCCGATCGGAGTGGTCACCGCAATCGTCTCATACTTGTGGGCGGGCACCGTCTGTTCTCCACCGGAGGGGAAGATGATCGTGAACCTGAAATGGAACAGACCGGGGATGCTCAGATCCCCAGGAAGGGGAGTCCAACTCACCTTCCCGTCGGTTGGCGCTCCGACAATGGCGCAGGGACCGGCGAGGACAATGGGTGTTTGAGGCGAGTAGTAGTGGAAGTCCCGTTGGTATCCGACTCGGATGGTGATCGTGGCTCCGGTCAGGTTTATCGGTGTTACCCCGTCACCCTCGAACAGGGTACGCACCAGGTCGGGGGCGGTGTCGTTCTGCTCGTAGTAGGCCGTCCCGGTGGATACAGGCGTTTGGGTTGGCATACGGTGATCCTACCTTGTCTCGATCAGAGATTGGATTACAGCGAAACCCCCACCGACTATGAACGGGGTCACACCGACAGCCATTTTCTGCCAGAACGACCATTTGGTGTTGATCCCCCCGTTGGCAGCCTGATACTCCAACCGTTCTATGGATTGAAGCACCTGGCCTTGTTTCCCTCGCATCCCCCCGGTGCGTACCTTGGTCAGAGGATCCATAGGTCCGGCTATCACCGTCAAAATGTCCTCCTTGAACTCCTCGAAGTGGTCAATGTGATCATCCAGTTTCCCCTCCAAGTCCACCATTCCGTTCCGTCGTTCCTCTGTCATCAGACCCCCACCCTCGACTTCTTCTGCGTGTTACCCACTCGGGTCGGATTAGGTGTGTCGCTCACGGCGCTGTCCGAAACGCTAGTCAGATCCCCGGTGTGAGTGTGCCCCTGGCTGGGCCCGGAAGTGGGCAACCCCTGGGAGATGAGAGGCCCGTACTTGAACCCTGTGGTCGTGGTCGTGTAGTCCTCGAGGGTGGCGGCGACGGTGCCGATGACATGCACCAGGCCGACGGCGACAACGGTGTGGTCGTCGAGTGTTGGGGCTGCGGTTCCGGTGCGGGTGACCGGCGGGGTGTGCGTGCCGGTGGCCGTCGAAGTGTGATCGTCGAGGGTTTCAGCCAGTGTTCCGACAATCGTGAGAAAACCTGAACCAACTGAGGTGTGATCGTCGAGGGTGACATCAACGGTGCCTGCGTTCCCTGCGTCTACTACCCCTTCCGCAGTAGAGGTGAAGTCATTGAGTGTTTCCACCAGCGTCCCGGTTTCGGTGAGGAACCCTGATGCGACCGAGGCGTGGTCTTCGAGGGTCTCGGCCAATGAGCCGGTGATAGTTAGGAAGCCTGCTCCAGCAGAGGTGTAGTCATCGAGAGTTTCAGCTAGTGACCCGGTGATTGTCAGGAAACCGGAACCAACCGAAGTGAAGTCAGTAAGAGTCTCAGCCAACGAACCGGAAATCGCATCGACGACACCAGAGGCCGCAGAGGTGTGGTCATCCAATGTTTCGGCAAGAGACCCTTGGACTCCTATCTGGCCGGACGCAGCCGAAGTGTGGTCAGCCAGGGTTTCAGCGAGTGAACCACTGACCCCGATCTGACCTGATGCAGTCGAAGAATGGTCAGCCAGGGTCTCAGCGACGGTGCCTTCGATGTGGATGAACCCGGAGGCGACAGCCGTGTGATCATCGAGAGTCTCAGCGAGAGAGCCGGTGATGATGTCGACAACACCCGAAGCATCAGATGTGAAGTCATCCAATGTCTCAGCCAAAGACCCAGTGATCGTCAGGAAGCCGGAACCAACCGAAGTGTGGTCGGCAAGAGTCTCCGCCAACGATCCAGTGATGGTCAGGAAGCCGGAGGCAACTGAGGTGTGATCGTCTAGCGTCTCCGCCAACGATCCAGTGATGGTCAGGAAGCCGGAACCAGCCGAGGTGTGGTCGTCAAGGGTTTCAGCCAAAGACCCAACAATTTTGCTTTCACCAGATGCAGCCGATGTGTGGTCATCGAGGGTTTCAGCGAGGGAACCAACAATCTTCGATTCGCCGGAGGCAGCAGAAGTGAAATCAGCGAGGGTCTTGGCCAACGACCCTGATACACCGATCTTGCCTGATGCAACCGAAGTGTGATCAGCCAAGGTGACGGCGAGAGAACCAGTGATGGCTCCGGCTGCACTTAGACCGAAAATGAACCTTCCGGTTTCGGTAAGTGACCCGAAGACGACCTCTCCGATTTCGGTGAGTTTGTCGGTGGTGAACTGTCCGTCTTCTGTCAGCCCTGTGTCAAGATCGACAACACCGACAGCGGCAGAGGTGTGATCAGCAAGAGTCTCGGCGAGAGTGCCGGTGATAAAGATGAACCCGGAGGCTGCGCTGGTGTGATCGTCAAGAGTTTCGGCCAACGAACCGACGATCTTGGATTCACCGGAGGCAGCACTCGTATGATCTTCGAGGGTTTCGGCTAGTGAGCCTTGAACACCGATCTGACCAGAGGCGACAGAGGTGTGATCAGCAAGGGTCTCGGCTAGTGAACCGGAGACACCGATCTTGCCGGAGGCCGTCGATGTGTGATCGTCAAGAGTCTCGGCGAGTTCCCCGGTAATAACACCGACCGAGGTGATTAGCGTCGGAAGTAGTTTGCGCCTCTGTGTCGGTCTTGGAGGCCGTCGGTAAACCCAACTCATGGGCTACCCCTTTAGCCTACGCCGAAAATGAGACCCCAGGTGAGGTTGATCCCAGCCCCAGGAGCAGTAGGAATTATCCAACCGAACACATCGGAGCCTGCTATCACGATCCGTTCTTCGGGGTCAGGCTTCCAAAGAAACCCGCCCTGCACATGGAATCCGTCGTTGACCAGAATCGGGGAGATAGTCGAAACGGTCGCACCGTTGCCGGTGGCGGTAGCCCCGACAGCAGCATAATTGGGGTTCAACGGCTGGGGGGTGGCTGCACCTCCGTTGCCTGACACCGAGGCTACGCCCATCCGCACTTCGAGGATCTCGTCGGCGGGTGTGGCGTCCGTACCCGGCCCTATCCAAGCCCGGAGGATGGTCACCGTCCGGTCGGAAGGTGCTGTGATCTCATGCAGTTCATGGGATGTGGTCACGCTTGCCGATGCTTGCACCAGCGAGTAGACACCCTGGAAACGGCTCATAGTTCACCCCAAACAACGTGCCAAGCGAAGCTTTGGGAAGCGGCTGGGCCATCCTGGAGGTTCCAACCCCATTCGTCACCCCCGGCGACACCTGGCCGTTCCTCCGGCACCGGCAGGAAAAGCATCCCATGTTGAATGTGGAATGCGAACTCCTGATGGCTAGTCAGAGTATGCTGGGTAGCCCCGTTGGAAGTAGCTACTGTTCCAGCCGTCGGGTAGTTGGGGTGCAAAGGGTTCTCGTTGTTCGGCCCCCCGTTACCAGATGCAGTTACCGGCCCCATCGTGCAACGCAGCATGTCGGTAGGCGGAGTTGTGTCGCTATAGAGCCCTAGTTCAGCTCTGATGATTTCGATGCCTCTGTCGGAGGGAGCCGTAAGACCGATCAGTTCTCGGGAGCCGCTGAAGGCTGCCGAGGCTCTCGTCGAGTAGACGCCGGTGTATTTGCTCATCTCTTCACATCCTAACTGACGTATGTGGGAGTCGAAGGAAACCTGGGGGGAACGGGCCGGTGACAGGGGCAGCAGTTTCCACAACATAGTATTCGAGAACAATGTTGGATTCGATTACCTCGTTAGTTCCGCCCCGTTCGATCAGGATGACAGCGTTAGCCCCGTCGACCACCTGGTTTAGCTGGTCCCCGTTGCCCACTTCAACAGCGGGAATGTCGGTAGTACCCGACCAGGTGCCGCCCGTACCACCGTCGTAGTCTTTGTAACGAATGGTGGTGTCACGGTTGCTTGTGCCTGTGATCGTGTAGAACACACGGAGCAGGTCGTCGTCACCCCAATGGGCGATGATCCCGTCGTTGGCCGTATTGTCGATGCTTTTGTCGATTGACGGATTGGTGCCAGCCGCCCACGAATCGCCGCTGATGTTGTAAACGTGGAGCAGCGTGTTGTAAGTGTTGGCGACCACATCTCCGTATAGGCAGTAGACCTCGTTGCCTCCGACATCTCTGGCAAGACCCCAATCATGGGAGTGGGCGTGGGTGCTGGTGTTGATCGTGACAGGCGATCCCATGCCGCCGCTTTCGGTGCATTTCCTGGCCCGCAAATTGGTGTTCCCCTCGTCGTAGTAAACGACGAGAACCTCAGATGAGGCGAGGGGGATCAGTTCACATTGGTCGTATGAGCCCGCAGTCGTGAGACCTGATTCGGATGCGCTCTTGGCGGTGTTGAAAGTGTGGTAGGTAGCGTTATCGAGAGTGTTGGTGGACCGTTGCGCCCAAATCTCGTTGGAGGCGGTGTCACCTTTACCTCCGACCCAAAGGAAATCGCCGTCGTCAACGCAGAGACCTGGGGGACCGTCGTTCACTTCGGAGTCGTGAGGGTTGGTGTAGGTGCGTTCGGTGCTGTCCCATGTGATGACCGAACCGGAGATGGTGCCCCGTCTGAAATAGCCTTGAGTGGATGAATCACCGACGAACAGGAGCACATACTTGGTGCCGCCTATCTCCTTGAACACCACGTTCATGGCGTCGTTAGCACTTATGTTGGTGAAGGAGCGGGTCGAGGCGGTACCCCACCCTCCGCTGGTCAGGCTGGCGGTTGACTTGTAGGAAACAAGGGTGCTGCTGCTGTCAACGTAGAACGTCCACCATCTGGCCCCGTCGTAGAAACCTTTTCTGCCGTGACCGAAACCGTATACGTCAGGTTCGGCACCCGACTCACCATCTATTCCGGTGATGGAGTTAAGGACACCGTTTGTGTACTGGCGGGTGGCATGAGTGGAACCTCGCAGTTGGATCGCACTCGAACCTGACTTGACCGGAACCTCCGCCCCGTCCCAAAACACACGGAACTGATAGTCACGATCAGGAACCACACAGCGAGTCCAAAAGGCGAAATCGATTTCAAGGTTCCCATTAGCAAGGAGACTTTCAACTAGCACCTGGGTTTCGTGGTATTTACCCGACTCCGTGGTGTTAGCCAACAACCGAGATGAAATAGTGTTGCCTGCGGTGTCGGCCCCGTCAGCAATGACCATGTGGAAGTCGTCGTTGCTGCCGTCGTCCAAACTCATGTCCGCATTCGTGGTGCCCGCATCACCTGAATACTGGATTTTTACGATCTTGTTGGTGTCGGCAACACCTCCTGTTTCTTCTAGTTCAATGCGAACTCGTATCACCCCGTAGTTCTCAGCACCGGGGAGGGTGGGCTTGGTGTTTTCTGCGGCCAAAGCCGTGAGCGATCCAGTGCCATCCTCAAACCAGCGCCATCCGACCTGTTCGACAACGAAGGCTCCGCTTGGAGTCTCAAACTCTATCCCCGAAACTTCGAGCCATGAGGTACGGGCACCTGCGCTCTTGTCGGCATCAACCCGAACCCGCAAAGCGTCGTAGTCGGTGATGTTGTCCGCTTCACCGGATGAGAGGGTGAAGGAGAAGGTGGCTAAACCGTTTGCTACGGCGCTGAAAGTGTTGGTGGCGATCAGGGTGGTGCCCTGATACAGATCAACGATTGCATTGACGGTGCCGGGCTGGCCACCACCGGACTGCCCCTTCTCCATCCGAATGCGGACGATGTGGCCGGTGCTTATCGCCGGATCAGTCAGGTCGGTGAGACTGACCTCCATGATGTCGTTGGAGGGGTCGTTCTCCGATTGGACACTCTCGGTGTCGTTCGGGATGGCATCGTCGATTTTCTCCCATAGGGGAGTGGAGGTCCAGTTGCCGTCTGAGACTGAGCCGTCAGGACGTTGGAAGTTCGGCATCTAACTCACGCCCATCTCAGCCTCAGTCTGGCCAATCTCCGTGTGTCCCACGGCTCTAATCCAAACGCTTGGATTCGATGAGGTCAGCGAACCGGTCGAAGAACACTCCGAGCCGGTCTACGACTGTCTGCAACGTGGCGACAGCGTTACCGGTGGTGACCGTGATGTTCTGTGCGTCGGTTGCCCACTGGCGAAGGGAGGTGACAGCCTGGGAGACGTTGGTAGCTTTCTGCTCACGGTCGTCAGTGTCGATCTGAGCGTCCACTAGAAGGATCTCGTCGGCGGTGGC
>SDBT01015758.1_pt1 | contig 12005 bp, 15 predicted proteins | sample 2277101 | NCBI WGS metagenome assembly SDBT01 (sample SAMN10404973, study PRJNA504765) | marine sediment metagenome | isolation source: marine sediment core GS10_PC15, 103 cmbsf | place: Arctic Ocean: Southern Knipovich Ridge | collected 2010
AGCGTCTTCCAGCGGGTCATCTACTGGAAAACCAACTATCCCCTGCAAATTCACTCTGTAGCCCTGCGAAACTAATCTATCGTAAGCCTTTTTCATTTTTGCTTCATTATCCCAACTCCGGTTACATAACTTCAAGGTCTCAGGCCGTATAGCCTGAACGCCCATCCCCACCACGTTTACGCACCGCCTCAACGACTCCAAGAGCTTGTCAGAGGCTTTCAGGATACTATGAGAAGTGGCCGAAACGTACATCGGCATTACCACGTCCTGAACGCCGTAGCCGTCAACTATCGTGTCAGTGAAGTTTGCACACCATTGGTCGATAAACTCCAACAGCCATTCCTCGTCACCGGCGAATATATCGTCGTCAACCCACTCAATTTCCTTAGTATCGAAAGTTCTAATCTCTGCGACCTCGGCGATAACATCTTCTATCGGTCGGCGGGCCATGTAATAATCCCTGTGTGCATCTCTACCAAACAAGTCCCTGATATGCCCGCTCGAAGACGAACAATAAGAACAGTTCCACGGACAGCCTAACATCGACAGTACGAACTTCCTATACCGTTTCGCTATGCGGGGAATATCCTTGAAATACTGCGCTCGCGCGGGACTGGCTAAATCCGACGGGTCGGTGGGATTAGTTTGTATTATACCCCTTGCTCCGTTTAGTATCTGCGGTATAGAGCCTCGAACCGGGCCTACTACGACAACATCGATTGTCCTGCCAATAACTATATCGGGCCGGGCCATAGCATGATGACCACCAAATACCGTAGTCGCTTTCAATCTTGATTTCTTGAGCGCAATCGCTAATTCTAAAGCCTGCGGATAGTAAGTCGTCATCGGCGAGAACATCAGAAAATCAGGCTGCCAGCTTACTATGTCCAGCCAGTTAGCCTCGCCGTCGAAGAACTTAATCTCCTGGCCGTGCTCCAGAAGCTCACCGCCTACGAACGATAGGCCGTAGCTCTCATCGTTGCCAAACGTGATGAGCGCAAATTTTTCATTTATTTTTTTATTTTTCACTTGCACTGTTTCACCAAAGGATATATACTTGTAAATGCTAACGATTGAACGGGATTTCCCGATATATTTAAGGCAGTTAGTAGGGTGAAAGAATCTAACCGTTCTTTCGTTAGCAGCCCGAAAACTGCCTTTTTAAATTGGAGGCTATTATGCCTAAAGGAAAAGGAAAATTTCAAAAAGGTAACACAATCAATCTCGGACGCAAACCGTCGAAAGAAACTAAGCAAAAAATAAGTAATGCGATGAAAGGCCGAAAGAAGCCGCCTTTTTCTGTTCAATGGAAAAGAAACATAAGTCTTGCACGAAAAGGCAAAAAGGCTTCCGATAAGGCCAAAAAGAATATGAGCATTGCCCACTGGAAAGGCGGCACAACCACAAAGGGCGGCTATATCTGTATCCTTACGCACGAACATCCCTCTGTTTACGCAGATGGATACATCCTGCGTTCCCATTTGGTTATGGAAAAGATGCTTGGGCGGTATCTTGCACGAATTGAAGTTGTCCACCACAAAGGCGTAAATTACCCTCTTGGTTCTATTGAAAACAAGCAGGATGACAGCCCTGAAAATCTCCAACTGTTTCCTAATCGCGGTTCTCATACGTCTTTCCATCATACTATTGGGTCTTTCTGTATATAGCATTCCAGTAATGCATGTAAGGTAATGCGTTTGAGTCCTCTACGCAGGTCCAATTATCGGGCCTGAAATTGTCCACGAATTTAGTGACCTGGGTTTTTATCTCGCCCTCGTCAAGTGTGTTTATACGGTCGAATCCGTCGTTTACCGTCAGGGTTATTTCTCCATCGAGGCATTTTAGCTCGACATCATACTGGCCTATCGGGGACTTGACGTAAAACCACTTACAAAACTTGTCAATGTACTTGAGATATTGAGTAATGTTATCTGCGCTCATCTCACTGAAAGCGTCAACGCACAGACAAAAATCAAAACCCCTGTTCAAGAACTTGCGCTCAACGTCAACAAACGCCATTTTAGCGTACTGCTCCGGTTCGAGTACGTCGCGCAGGTACTTTGAACTCAACATCAAACTACAGCCCAGGTCGGCTATCGTGTAGGTCTTAACGTCGTGGTTCGCTAATATCGTATGACACGTCCGGCCATAACCTGCACCTATCTCTAAAATGTCCATGCCGTCGAGATTGACGTGCCGGTCGATAAAGTCAAGTTCCTCAACGGCCTGCAAATAATCGAGACAGATAGGTTCGCCTTTATATATTATGGCCATCGGAGCGGCGAGGTTGCGGTTCGTTATCTTGACCAGCTTGGCCCACCTATCCCGCGGCATGGCCTTTGCCAGCATGTACAGAACGGTCGAATAGTACCTCTGGCCTCTCGTGGCCGGGTCGAACATCGATAGCGTGAAGTTTATCTCGCTACTCTTGAACGCAGAGAGATTCTCTGTCATCCGCTCACAGGATAGAGGACCTTGGTTCAGAAGTTTCCAGAACTCACTTGCCTCCACGGTCGTCCTTCCACTTAACGTATTCGGCTTTAATAGATTCGTAAACCGCGCGGGGGTCTATATTCTCCATACACTTGGCAGTTACACCTTTAGGCCCTTTCGGACAGCAGTCGCTGTACATTAACCTATGGCACGGATAACACTTGACCTTCGGTGACTTGAAGACCGTGGTATTGTCCCAGTATTTAGTTAAATTCTCTTCGGACGAATGACTCAAAAAGACTATCTTCGGAGTATCGAAACACGAAGCAGCGTTGAGAATGCCCGTCTCCGGGCCTATTACTAAATCGGCGTACTTAGCCAATATCATCGCCTGCCGGATAGTCCAGTTGCCGCTACATCGCATGGTATTAGCCATCTGCCATTCGATTATCTTGCAGTAGTAGTCCCCTACGGTGATTATCCGAATATCCTCAAAGTTGTTACCCAATTCACCGGCCACATAAGGCGACCACGGGTAGACCTTGTGATGACTCGAACCGGACAGCGCCCATAGGATGAGGAACTTGTCCTTATTGTTCTCTCTTAAATGACGGGCCAGCCCTTCCTCGACCTCACTAAAGAACAATTCCGGCTTCTCACCTTTCATTTCAGGATAACCGGCACACTTCATCGTATAGTCCATGTAGTTCTTATTACATTCCTTATGTCGCTTCTTATGAGACCAGTTATAATCCAACCTGCCCTCGCACTTCAAAAGCGTCCGCTCGATAGATTCGCTGAGGTTTATAACCTTATCGAAACCTTCACCGATAGTCTTCCAGTAGCCGCCCAAATCCTCGTTCGGTATGAAATTCTTCTCCTGTAAAAGATATTCGTCGATATTAGGATTATGTTTCAAGACCTGCGCCGAATACGACGTACAGTTATAAACCACATAATAGCCCTCTTTTTTCAACTGCCGCAGGACGGGAGTTACCCATATTGCATCGCCTATCGCGCCGTAGCGTACAACTAAACATTCCTTCTTAGCTTTGCGCTCGCGCGGGAACGCTATTCGACCATCCCCGTTACGGCCCGGCTTGAGCATATCACGAACCCTGTGGATGTACCCGAACTTCTTCTGGACCACTAACAACCATGAATACTCGTTCGATAAATTGTGTCTCGATGCGTGTACCTTTACGGCGTTACCGAACTTCTTGATCATCTTCCAAGCGTCCTGCCAGAACAAATCCGACTTGTGGCGCTTATTAGAACCAGGCGTACCGACACGAGGATAATAGTCGGCGTCGGGACAATATATAATAAGATACCCGTTAGGTTTCAACTTGCTCCACCATTGGGCCAGGACCGCTTCGGGACAGATAAAATCTTCCAGCAAGTGAGCGCTAAAGATATAATCGAAATAATCGTCTGCGAATATACCCAGAGAATCGTTTGCCGACAAGTCCAGTACAAGGTCGGTAACGCCTTTTTGCGGAGTAATATCAATACCGATAGCGTCCTTGCAAATCTTTTCGTTTCCACAGCCCAAGTCCAGGCCTATACCGTCGAGATAACTTACTATCCGATGACGGCATTTGGAAACCTCCGTGCCCTTGAGTTCGTTTTTAGCTGACCACACCGGCTAACCCTTTCGCTTTATCTTCTCGCTCCTGTTTTTGTTTCAACCAATCCTGCTTTAATTCTTCCACCTCCAGAGATTGCCCGTCCGATGGTACTACCACCCCGTCCTTAATAATAAATATCGGTTTACCCTCCTCGAATTTCATAATATCGTAGTAACCCGATGTAACCCATTTCTTCTCGAAGAACGTCATATCGCGCCGCATCTGCTGGACCATAGGATGATCACGCATCTCCTCTACAGACATATCGATATAAGTGCTCGGATGGGCCTGCCCTTTTTCGTGGATACCCATAGCCTTGCCCGGTATCCAGACCTCCCAGCCCTTACTTCGGGCGGTAAAACAATAATCGCTGTCGGAGCATATAAACTTCATATTCTCGTCCAATACCCCTATATCCTGCATACACTCCCTGCGTATCATCATGCAGGCGGTATCGGCCCAGAATACCGGTATGTCCCTGTCCTCGTAATACGAAATATGGGCCTCTTCAAGTAAACCCTGGGGATAACAGTCGCGTCCCGGCCCTTGAACGAACATAGGCCTGTCCTTCTTTTTTTGGAGCGCGACCGCTATCCCGCAGTTTGTATGGTCTTTCATGCAGTCTCGTAAATGCTCAACTGCATCCGAATCTAAATACATATCCTGGTCCAGTACCATAATGTAATCCCAATCAGAACGGTTCAGCCAGTACCTCAGGCCCCGATTCACCGCCGCCGTATAACCGGAGTGCTTCCGGTTGTCATCTACAACGTGAACATTTACTGGCAGCGTCTGGGCCTTCAGGCACTTCTTGCACCGGCGCAATCGCAACATCTTCTTATAATATGGAATTACCGCTGGAATCATCCGAATAGCTCCTGATACGAAATTAAGAAATCACACAGACCGGTCGAAGTCTCCGACGCCTGCTGAATCTCCATCGTGTTAGTAGTCTCAAAAACCGTATCAGTCAACGAAGCATCGAGAACCTGGTTAACCGTTGCAGTTGACAACGTAACCGCGCCGATAGAACCATCATCTTTGTAGATGTTGTATGCACAGTCGGCCTCGTCATATGCCGTACTGACAATAATCGCCCGACATTCGAGTATCTTTACTCTCGTAAAGAACTTCAACCGGGCCATTACTTCGTTAGCAGCGTTCACAACCCCTGCTTCGTTTATGTGGAGATGAATTACTTGTGGTGCTCCAAAATTGTCATCATCGTAAGCCATTACATCTCCTTTCTATTCAAATAGATTCTGGTATTGAAGTATTACATCACACAGGCCCGTCGCCGTCTCGTTGCCAAGCTGTATCTCAAGTGAGTTCGTAGATTCAAAAACGGTATCCGTCAAGGCCGCGTCCAGTACCTGGGCGACCGTAGCCGTCGATATGACAATAGCACCGATAGACCCGTCATCCTTGTAAAGCTGGAGGGTCGTAGTCGCTATGTCATACAGAGTAGAAACAACAATCGCCTGCGCTTCTAAGAGCTTAACCTTGTTAAACCACTGGACACGGGCGACAACTTCGCCGTCATCTACCGTCGTTCGGGGGTCAACGTGAATCACTAACGTTTGCTTAGTTGCATAACTATCATCATCGTAAGGAGGATTTCCCATGATTAACCCCTTTCTTAGTGCGCATTAAAGTGAATGATATGTGGCTCTGCATCGTTGGCTACGTCCCAAATCTTCTTCCAGCCTAACAACGCATACCACGCTATGCCTTGAGACCTGCCGTAATCGGTAGGTATCTTGGCCCTCAACTCTTCAGGAATGGCTATGCCTTCCATACAGGCGTCTGCACCGAAGAAAACCGCCTCACCCTGGGCGCCGCCGCCCTGAGTATTCGATAAGACGTTGTTCTCTTCCATGAACCGGCATCCGTAGAATCGACCGACTTCGCCGCTGAATAACCGCTCCGGGTCGCCGTATTTCACTGCGTCAACCCAGTCAGGAGCGCCCTTCAACGAACTAAGTGCGTCAATCGAAGCGATACAGAAGTAGTCCTTGCCGTCGTATGTCGGCACGTTGCCCTTCTTCAATAAGTCCACAATCGACCTTACATGGTACTCGTTCAGCCCGGTAGTACATGTTTCACTACCAGCGGCTGCCGAACCGGTCGAAATGGTAGCCAAATCGTAACTGGTCGTCGCAACGGCCAGGTACTTCAGTTCGCATTCGAGGAACTGGTCGGATACCGCTAAATCGATGACCTTTGCCATGTCATTGCGAATCGTTACCGTTACGGCATCATCCACATCGAACTCAGCCAGGGCGTCTAACTTGCCCGTGTACGGAATTGCGTTACCGTATTCGGTGATAACCAAAGTGCCCTGGCCTATCGTGAACTGCCGCTCAGGTATCGTATCGGTCTCGACCAGAGTACCGCCCTGTGTCGATATGTTACGGACCTTATTGAAGAGTAACGTGTCATTCCTGTTCTTGCCTAACGCGCCCTTAACCTGACAAAACTGTCGAAATTTCATCATAGGCTGGGCCGCGAAACGCAACTGCTTGGACAGCTTGACGTTTCCTAAGAATCCGCCGAGACTGTCCGTTACCCATAGTTGTCCCATTACTTACCTTTCCGGGGCTTATGCCGGGTTGGGCATTACACCCCTTGCTGTTTTTGATTCTGCTTGTCTGCGAGTGATATAATCAACATTCGACTCGCCTTCCGCCGTCTCTGTCTCGGCGGCGGTGTTACCAGCAGATTCACCTAAACTCTCGGCGACAGCAGCGGCGTCATCTTCCTTTTTACCGCCGGCCTTACCTTTGGCCCGTTCGGTGTCCAGGAAAGTATTAGCCTGCTTAGCGGCCTCATCCATCAGCTTCTCAGGTGTCCATGTCGGATGTTTCACGCCCAATGTGTTTAGTATCGGGCTTACCAACGTGGACTCGTACCCTTTAAGCTCTGGATGCTCCGCCGTGAACTGCATTGCGCGTATTCGACCAACCAAAGGACCAACGGCTTCAGCTACAGCTTTCTTGACATCAACGGCGGGCTTTTCTTCGGAAGTAGCCTTAGAGGCTTCAGCCTCCTCAGTCTCTTCCCTGCCCGCCATTTTATCAAAGTTGACAAACGGCGTAACCGTCTCCAACGTGGACTCAGCCTCTTCTTTCGCGGTCTTTTCGGTCTCAAACTTGCCCTGCATTTCCTCGTACTTCGCCTTAAAGTCTTCGGTCTGGTTCTCAGTACCACTCGTATCGGCGGTCTGTGATTCAGTTTCTTTATCTGCCATTACAAAACTCCTTCAATTTAGCCCTTGTTATGGTCTCACCCTTAGCATGAGCGTTTCAAATTCAGGCAACAAAAAAGGCCAGTCAGAGGGTTCGGCTCCGACCAGCCTTGATTATTGCCTATTAAACTCTATTTACTTTTTAAGTGTCCTTGTTCTTTTCCTTCTCTAATGCCTCGTGGGCGCTGTCGCCTGCGGTAATTACACTGTTTATCTGGTTGATTATCGCATCGACAATCTTGCACACCTCTTGATTGCGCTGGAGTACAGGCCCTAACTCCTGACCTATTACCTGCGTCAAAGCCTCACGTCGCATAGACGCCAGGTAAGGCAGGACTACATCACGCCAGCCAGCGGATTCCATCATAGCCTTGACCTTTTCGCCCTCAACCTCGTTTAACCTTAATTGTTTGATTTCGTCTTGAGTCATAGTTTCTTGTACCCCGTGACCCTACTGATACCGTTAGACGCATCGCCGACCTTCTGAGATACCACGGCAGGCTTGACATCGCTCGTTCCCTTACTCACAGCACGTATGCCCCTGGACTTCCACGGCCTGCGTGCGCCTGCGTTAGACTCCCTGCGACTGTCGTCTTTGGAAGTTGACCGCTTGGCCTCAGCAGGCATAGGAACCGTCTGAATACCCGGCGTAGTGGCCTTGACAGACCCGCCAAAGCCCGACTTCTCATGCTCAGACTTTATCCGCGCAGGTATCGGGGGAACATACGTCGTTTCCTTATTCGGTTTCGGTGTTGGTTTGTCGCTCATTATCTTTTCCTTTCAATATTTCGTTTACGCACTCGACTATCTCATCGAGTTTATTATGAATTTCGATAACAGTATCGATAAACGTTTTGTTCTCACCATCCGAATGACATGCGGCTCTGTCTATCTTTTCAATCATTTCTTCGCCCAATTTATTTTAGCATAATTCTTAGCATATTTATCTCTCTGCTCTTTGGTCAAACGCCTCGGAGCATCATCGCAACCACGCTCGACGCGGGCCTGCTTGTACTTCGGATAAGCCGCTGAATAGCCCATTATCTCGCTCCCGCTGGCTGTCTCGCCGGTTGCTTGGCTGGCTTCTTGGTTTCCTCTTCCTCGTCCGGTGGTAGTATTATACCCTGCTTGCGGGCGAAGTCAATCTTTTGCTCGTCTGTCATACCCTCCATGTCCTTAGTCGCGTCAGAAGTACCGCGCTCGTCAACCACTCGCTGGTCCGTAGGCGACAACTCAGGCGATACCTGGGCCTGGTCTGCTTCCTTGAACGAATCCGACAGGTTATGGACCGACAGTAGTTTCTTCCACAAGTCCTCAATATCAGTCATTTCGCCCAAAGGTGGGGCTTGCAGGGCTAACATGATAATCTCGCCGATATTACGTCGCTGCTCCTCCTGCGCCAATAACAACGATACACCGCCGACCTTGAACTCAAACAAGCCCTCCCTGCCCTCTAATTCCCCAAACTGCTCACACAGGTCGTAAGCCATCTCCAGGACAGGCTTTAACCCGTTCTGCTCTATATCGCGGGCGATAACGTCAAACAAGCCCTGCGTGTCTGCAGCTTTGCCTTTATACTCGCCTAATGTCTTGCTCTTACCAGCAGTTCCCTGCACGAACTCATTAACGCTCATGCCCTCGTCTATCTCCTTACTGATAGTCTGAATAGCTGTGATCGCCTCTGGGCCTACGGGCTTGGTTATTGTAGGACGTAAGACCGGAGTATCTGAATTAACGGGTATAGTCTTGCCGGGGAACATTGTTAGAGCATCGGTGGGGTTCTTCATCTGGTTCGGATTGTACTCAAAGACCGGGTTTATCGCCCAATTAAGAGCGTCAACGTACATATTGAATACGTTGTTAATCACGTACTGCAGTTTGACTATCGGCTCTGCCAGCGATACACCGGACGTACCCTTGTGCGGGTGGGTTATCGGGTATATTAAGTTGTGAGGAGACTTCCCGTGGCTGTAAGGTATCGCCTGGTCTAAGATCAAATACATCTCGTTGGCAACTACCATGACCCGGTTATCCTGCGAAAAGAAACCCTGCTCGTCAACCACAGAACCCCAGAAGTACAATAACTCAATCTTCTGGGTAGCGTCGATGAACTCGTTCTGGCCCTTACGCCGACGCTCTTTGACCTTAATCTCGGCAGTCTGGCCCCACCCGCCCTCTATCTTATCAATCTCAACGAAGTCCCAAATAGCCTTACCGGTGGCCTTATTGGCTACCGTAGCTATCTTGCGCAACTTCGATAAACTCATCTTCTTACGCTCTATCAGGTACTCTGGCTGCTCGCCGCTAAACGGTATGTGGCTCGGTGAAATCCATACGTTCAAGACATCGGTGTTCTCGAAGTGCAGCTTCTTCTTCCACAAGACCTGTACGTCGCCCAAACCCAGAAGTATAGCGCCATGACTCATCTCGCCGAAAATGTTAGTGAAGTTGCTCTTACTCAGCTTGCGCTTGAACTGCTTCTCCAGCCTCGATACCTTGACGCGACGGACCTGAATCTTCTTATTCAATATGTCTATCTGGCCTTGGACATTGTCCCTCACCGGCGCCACGCCGCCGCCCGGCATTACCGACTGGGGCAATAACTGGTCCTTCTGCTCCCTTAGTTTCTCGACCTGCTCGTTCAAATCATCCATATCAGGCTCGAACTTGAACAGCTTGCCGGTCTGAAACAACGCCCGCTTAATCAACGCAGCAGCGCGTAATACCTTTGTGAATATCTTGGGTACGAAACATTTGCTCTGCCAGTCTTTCTTGCGGCTGGTGTCCTGTATATTCTGGTAGAGGTTCCATAACTCCTCACGCTGCCTGCGCCAGAGCTTGGTAGCGTCCTCGGCCTCATTGCGGCACTTGATGACCCAGTCCTTGCGATAGACCTGCCGCTCGTTGACCGTCTGCTTGCGGACTTTCTTGGATGTTGTCTTCTTAGCCACTATTTCTTATTCTCCTAAGCAAAAGCACTCTCCGCTCGGTAACTCTCAGAAGCCTCGGTACGCTGGTATTCGTCGATAAAAGGCTCATCCTGGTACGGTATGAACTGCATCATATACAAGCCCTGAACGTAACAATCGCCTCTATCCGGGCTACGACCCAATCGTTTCTTGGTCTTTGTAACTTTATTCTCTAACAGTATACGGCCATGATGCCCGCCGGGTTCTACTCTAACAGAACTCAAATCCTGACGCAAGAGCAAGTCTTCGGGATAGTCAACTTCCTTATCCATCATCAACTGCATGACATACCACCACGCCTCAGCCCTCTTATTAGCAAACCGTGCCGGTTCCGATGCCTGATTCCTTGCATCAAACGGATGTACTTTCTTGTGCTTATGGGTAGCCAGCTTATCGCATACGCCCTTGCCGACTCCGATAGTATCGGCGGTGATATCGGTACAATCATGCTTATCAGCCATTAGTAAGCATCGGTACGCTATCTTCTCGGTGTCGCGTTCGTGGAATATATCCTCATCGACAACTTTTTCGTTCTCAAAGTAGTATATCACACACTCATCACCGGCAATAGAAGCGTCCGGGTCGCATGATACCAGCTTCTTGAGTTTAGGCTGTACCCGAATATAACCTATCAAGTTCTCCATCAAGAACGATGTTATTAAGGTTAGTTCCTCGTCGGTAATGTCGGAACATTCCATCTCCTGGTCGTATAGGAACTTGGGCATTTCGCGTTTAGCCTTCTCTAACTCAGTATCATGGATAAGGCCCGACTGGCTGGCTTTCAATAGGCTCGTATGCCAATCAGGCCACTCCTGGGCCTTGCGCCATAATATCGTGGCATGATTCTCGCCCTTTGGAGTATAAGCAAACAACGCCCACCGCTTGGCGTTCTGTGTGATTATCGGCCTGAATATCTCCGTCCATATCTCCTCTTTCATCATCGCCCACTCGTCAAAGGCAACACCATCAGCATCCAAACCCCTCAAACTGTCCGGGTCATCCCCACCCTTAATCGGCAAGATACAGCCTGTCTTGAACTTGATATATAATTCCGATTCGTTCTTCTCCCAACCGAACTGATAATGGTTCTGTGGCGGCAAGTATGTAAATAGCATATTCGGATCGCGCCAGATAATACTCTTAGCCTGCTTATATGTAGGGCCAACGTAAGGAAATACCTTGTTCTTATTACGGCAGCACGCGCGTATCAGGATATTTAGTAACAGCGTTGTCTTCCTTGCCCGCCTGTGCCACTTCAACATGAAGAACCGCTTGCGGCCCTCATCAAACGAAGTCAGTATATCCAACTGGTGCTGGTGCATCCCATCTTGGAATCTCTCATTTGGAATTAGCATGAAACACCGTAATTATAATCGGATTGTCATTATCGCCCGAAACCTGTACCGGCTGCTCAGGCTTGCCCATACCCCAGTCCAGGACTTCCTTCGCCGCCTTAACGTCCCCGCCCTTTGCTTTAGTGAGCATTGCCTTGGCTATATCAAGCATGTCCTGTTCTGTGATGGCAGATTGGAATATCCGCTTGAAATCCATCGCTTTGGCATGTTCTCGATTAGTTGTTTTCGCCCCCGCTGTATTGCCCTTGGCAAAATCCCCGTTTGGCTTATGGTCGGCGCTGACGCCCGCTATGCCATTCTTAGAATCCGACTTTGCCCCGTCTTCTGCCATCCTTGATATACCCCTAAATAGATAAATTCCGTACTATCT
>SDBT01015759.1_pt1 | contig 12005 bp, 9 predicted proteins | sample 2277101 | NCBI WGS metagenome assembly SDBT01 (sample SAMN10404973, study PRJNA504765) | marine sediment metagenome | isolation source: marine sediment core GS10_PC15, 103 cmbsf | place: Arctic Ocean: Southern Knipovich Ridge | collected 2010
TCTTGCCTGTTCGACTGTCAGTAAGCTCTGATTCTATCATTGTCGTCAATCCGAGTACTTCATCCAACTCTCGATACGCTAACAAACCTGCATCACTGGTGACTTTGGTTCCATGAAATTCGAGCTTCAATTTTCGATCAAAATTGACTCTCAGAGCATCCTTTTTGCTTTCACCCATTGGGTTCTCCAAGTCAGAACAGCAAAAACGTCTTAAACAGCATCCATAGATCCTGTACTATTAAAATTCAGTTCGTTTGTCACGGTTTACTTGGGAAATACGGGTTAAGTCAATGTTTCAATGTAACATTGCATAGATTACAATATTGATACCCATGGGGTAGGATTTTTGCTCTGAGAACTGCCGAAAATATTCCTTGTTTTCCCCTTCGCGTTCCCATCCGTCACCGATATCGTTGTTGTGACAAAGCAATGCGACCATGCGGGCTTGATCGTCGAAGTAGGCCCAGAAATGGGGCGCCTCGTCGCCGGGCAACCCGCCGTGGCGGTATTCGAAGGCATAGCCCTCGCGCCACGTTCGAATATCGACAACCTGCGGAAGCTCTTTCAAATCGTAGACCGTGTGGAATATTTTATGGTCCAGCGAGAGTTCCTCCGGCTCTCGATCTGGAAAGACGCTGCGCATCTCGCCGAGGACGTTGGCCCATCCTTCCTGCGCCCAGAAATCGTCCATCATTACAAATCCTCCGTTGAGCAAGTACTCTCGAAGTGCGTCCCGCTCTGCCCTGCCGAGCGTCATGCGTTGGACGCCTGCCATGTAGATAAACGGATAATCGAAGAGTTCCGGATCGGTAAGGCGTAAGACCTTTCCGTCCGGATCCACCCTGAGCGATGTCAATTGCTGGAGGCGAAACGAAAAGTTCAAATCACCGTCCGGATAGTCGTTGTCCCAACGATCCCACCAGCCAAACGGACCATAGGCATCGTACTGAACGCGGACGAAGGTAAAGACATCTTCTTCGAACTCAGGGCGAATCTCCCAAGTCGGCAAGTCGCTTCGCGGCGAAATGGTTTGAGCTTGCCAAGACCGTTGACGATATTCGCCGGTGGAGCGAGTCGCAGTTCCAGACCTTTGCCCGCCCGGCTGCCGACGACGACTTTTGCCAATGGCCAACGCCACAACGAGACCGCCAGTGATGCACAGTAATATTGCCGTTCTAATTCGCACTGGTTCCGATTATTCCCCGGCTACCGACAGGCGATTTGCTTTTTCAATCATTAGAATGATTATATCCCTGCCAAGCAGCGCAGATCAAGGGGGAAACAAGCCCCATTTCGAAGGGCCTTGTTTTCAAACGTTCTACATCCTGATGAGATGTTTTCGGCTCATACGGGCACCGGAGCAGAAGGCTTCGGCGCATGCTCATTCTCGGGAGAACAAGCAAAACGCCGACGCCGTCCGGCGATTCACAACTATCTGCGTCTGCGAAACCGCATTAGACCGGCGGCCCCCCCAGCCAAAAGCCACAGCGTTGCCGGTTCCGGAATAAAGACCACTGTGACTTCTGTGTTAGGTGCAACGCCGTTATTATTGAAGACAGTGTGGAAATCTTCGACACTGCCTGGATAGACAGTAAAGCCATGCTGATGAGCTCGTACAAGGCCTTAACATCCATGCTCCAACCTACCTTAGCTTTTCCAGAGGGCACTTAGGTATGCGTTGAATTTGCCATGGAGATGTTCAGAATCAGTTACGCAGACGGATAGGGCTATCAGAATGATAAATGTTATCGCGAATTGTGGAAAAGTGATTACTCGTCAATTCTCCATCATTTTTTCCACAATTACGGAACTTGTGAAGTAGTAAAGTGTTATACATCAAGGAGTTAGAAATGGGCGATATAGGATTCGAACCTACGACTTCACGGGTGTGATCCGTGCGCTCTAGCCAACTGAGCTAATCGCCCTTGTCAGTGGCTGATGAGACTATAAAACGGCTGGTCTGTCAAGGTTGAAATGTGGAATGTTTGTGGTTGATGTCGGATATCGTATGTTGGATGTTGGACCGCGATGTGGCATCGGGATTTCGCTACGCTCAATGTTGGATGTTGTATCCAGATGCAGCATTCCCGATAAATCGGGACTGCGCTCAATGTTGGGTGTTTTGGGGGGTGTGGTTGGGGGTTTGGGGGGGGTTGTTGTCGGGAGGTTTATTTTTTCGAGCTTTACTTCTTTTAGGCTTGTGAGGCCTTGTGCTACTTTGTTGATTTTTGCTACGGGGCCTTTTAGGACTATTACTTCGAGGCAATCCCCCTATTCTACGCCGGCCAGGGCAAAAAAGGCAATGGTTCCACGGTCATAGCGGGAGGATTGCCTTCTTCTATTGTGGGCAGATATGTGGTATGATGGAGGGGTTGAGATATTCTGGTTTGGAGTACCAACTGATAAGGAGATATCGGGCAAATGCTTAGCATGTGCACCATTTCTGATAAATCGCTACGGGCGATCTTTGTGATCGGAATAGTCGTTTTTCTGCATCCCAAAGCAAAGACAGAAGCTGTAACTAAAGAGCAGATCACAACTGGGATGGAAGAAGCTGCTATCTTTGCCAATGTAAGACTTGCCGAGCATAACAAAACAGATGGAATTGAATATGTGGGTGGTCCCTTCCGTCTTGATGATTATGATTGCAATGTTACACCGTTATCATACGAGGGCATAGTCGTCGAATACCAATATAAGAAGCAGGATGATTTTAAGGGCCGGCTACACTACTTTGACTTTGTTGTTAGATTCTATGACTCTCTTGAATTGCCCAATCCGACCGCTCCACCTCCAGCAAAGGAGGAATTTGCTGTAATTGGCGAATTGTCGGATAAAGACCTTCAAGCAATTACTGAGACTTTCCGGGCTTTCTCCAACTATGAGGAGGAAGGATGCAAATGCTGCGATGTTCAGTATTATGCGACGGATATAATAACTGTTTCTGATGAAGGACAGATTCAACGAAGTCACAACGCCGTTTATGGATGCCACAGTATTCGTAAGCTGGACGATAACAGAGTCTTAGTAATGTACAACGTTGAGAACGGATGGGAATTCATGCGAATTGGGTTCTCTACAATTCTTGGTGCGAAGCGCTGGTATGACAAGTACCATGAGCCAGACATCTCTACCGAGCCGGGACAACACTTGTTATTTGAGAAGAAGGGAACGGTGTGGCAAGCCCGTTTCTTTTCCGATCACGATCACCGTGTAGCCAGAAGTCCCGTAAGATGGAGAAAACAACGCCCAAAGCTAAAGCCCCAGCAGATCGAACTGAGAGGGAAACTTACGGACGAAGAGCTTTCGGCGCTGCTAAATGACGCTGTTCGAGTAAGAGGCATGCCGGAAACGATTAAAGCAATTCGGGTGGAAGGTGATTACGCTCTTGTTTCAGCGGGAAAGTATCTGGAGAAACTTCCGGATAATGCGATTGCAATTGAACGTAGCGGTGAAGATTGGAAGGTTGTGCGTCATTACAACGTCATGAATTTCTTTATGCCGGCTGGGTTATCACCAAAGCCAAAACCCAAGCAATTGGCCTCCGCAGTAAAGAGGTGCAAAGCCCCCAAATCCCTCCCTCAGAAAGATATTGAGCAAATCTGTGAGTTGGTTCTTCGGATACGGGGCATTGATGGGGGAATAGGTCGAATCAAGCTCATTGGCAAGAATAAGGATAAGGTTAAGGTGATGATGGGCAGTTTCAGCCATGATATTGTTGAATTGAGGAAAGTGGGAAGCCAGTGGACATTAACAGCCAAACGCGGGTATTTCTGAGGTACGGACGAGAGCAACTCGTTAATCCTGTGAATACAGTTTCTTAAACTCTGCTGCACTTCTGAAGGCCTTTACCCAACTCCAAGCCCCCTGTGAATTGATTTTCATCAAAACCGGCTCACGCGAAGAGGAAGTCTTCGACCATTGAAGTGCTGAAACAAATAGATTGCCATCAGCATCAAGGAACGTTTGCCAGAGACTACCATTCATTTTGTGGCTCACAGGCCACTGCTTGACTCCATCGGCACTGTACTTCAGAACCACAAGACGGTTCTCAGTATAACAAGTTATGTAAACACCTCCGTTCTTGCCGACAAGGATATCACCGGAATAAGTATCTGTTCCCCTTCTCCTATATGCTCGCTGCCACAGTGTTCTTCCTTCAGGGTTGTACTTGATGATAATCGTTCGGGTTCTGTGTTGTCGGTTGGTGTAGGAACCCACAACATACAGATTATCCCCGGAATCCAAAGCTAATGCCATTGGAGAATATTTCTTATTATGCTCTTCACCAAGCCGTACAGCCCACAGTTGCTTTCCCTGAGGATCATATTTGATGGTGGCAAAATCATAGTCGTCATCACTGCCAGTACTGGAACCCGTCACATATACACAGCCCTTTCCATCTATGATGATATCACTGGGTATATCCGGACTGTCGGGGGAGCCAATGTAGCAAGCTGTCCATGCGTATCTGCCGTTGGAATCATACTTGATGGTTATGAGGCCGGAATTATCACCTCCCCACTCGTGAAGGCCCAAGAGGCAACATTCGTTCTTTGGGCCAGTGGCTAACAGTGAGCTCTCGATGCGTGTCTGGACATCTTCATACGACCCCCTCCAAAGAAGCTTGCCGCCGCTGTTATATTTTAGGAGGTAATAACCCCTGTCAAAAGTCCCCCCCACTCTTGATGTGACTTGAACGGTCCCTACAACATAGATGTTTCCATCTTCATCGAGAGATATCCCATTGGCATAGTCAAAACCCTTTTGAGGCCCATCCACACGATGCTTCCAGCACAGATTGCCCTTCGTATCATACTTGGCAATGCCTATATCGTGATTGCCGTCCTCATTGTTCGGATCAAAAGCACGCCCTGCAATGTAAACATTTCCCGTATCGTCAAGCGTCATCTCGTCGATCAAGATGTCGTCCCAAGCCCGGTACTCTGCCACTGAGGTTAGTGGGTAGAGCCAAAGAGCGGCTATAAGGCAAGTTGTATGGCAGATTCTCATTTCAAACATTTCTCCTTCGTCTGATACATTGTATTATAGGATATCTCGGCTCAATAGGCAATAGTTCCACAGTCATACCGGCAAATATCTCTTCTACTTTCCATTGTGGACAGATATGTGGTATGATGGAGGGGTAGAGAAATACTGCATTGTCAGAGTATTTTGAATAGGTAATAGGAGAATGTGAGAAATGGATTGTCCAGACTTCGGGAAACAGAATTCTGACAATGCCATGCTGACGGAGAACGGCAAACATAAGAAGATTGACTGGCCTCTGATTGCGGTGCGTTTTCTATTTGGGAGCATTTTCGGTCTCTGCATTGGAATGTCGTGGAGTGTTTGGTTGTGGAACGGTAAACATTTTATCGAGTGCGTTTTCTTCGGTGTCGTTCTTATCGGAGGGCTGGCAGCAAAGTTCGGTGACAGGTTTTGGGAGACATCAAATCGATGGTGGAACCCTTTGAGGTGGTTTTAGAATATGACAATCATGACTATCCGGTGCACGTATATTTCATGTGCCAGATGTGGTCCGATGGCATCATCAGTTTCATATTTGTGGAAAGATCATAGATGAACAATACCCAACCACAACAAGAGCATATTGAAATTCCAAGAACATTGTTGTCGGGCAGTAGTGTTACGGGTAAGCAGAGAAAATACTGCGTTATCAATAACAGCGTAGTTGTCTTCAGATTAAGTTGGTTCCTTGTAGGCGGATGTGTCCTGGTCTCTGCAACGGGATTGGCAGTTGCGGTTTCCTTTGTAAACGAGTATTTTGACAAGGAAGGGTCCCAGCGTATTGTAGGCACGATCTTTGCGGCCGGAGTAGGCGGGCTAATAATGCTTGCAGGGGTCGGTTCTTTTCTCCATTTTCTGTTCAAACGTTGCATTGTGGCAAACAAGGAATCTGATACCCTTTATTATTCTCCTTCTGCAGCCGGAAAATCACAGGGAAAGATTCTGGTCAGACTGTCGGATATTGAAGCGATACAGCTTTGTGCCGTCTTCACTAAAGTTCCAGAAGACGACTATTACAAGGATACCACCGTATATGAAATCAACGTAGTCACAAACCACGATGATAACAGAAGAATAGGCATAACCAGCAGTCAGAAGGGCGACCAGACATCATCCGATGCCGGTGCTTTTGCAGAGTTTCTGGGAGTTCCTCTGCTTGACCACACAGTTACTTAACGAGTTAATCTAAGGGAATTAGTATATGAGGAACGCCAAGTAGAACGATATCAGAGATAACGAAGATGGTCATTAAAGTCGGTGTTCCAGTAGTCTTAGGGCTGATCCTCTGCCTTCTCCCAACAAGCAGACACTGGCGTAGTGCTCGCCTGAAATCGAGACAGTTTTAGGCGGCAGGTTGGGTATTTGTGCGTGGGGGTAGGCTTGGTCGGGGTTTGGATTGAGGTGGGTGGGGTTTTTAGCCTTTGCTTGTGACGTAGATTGCCTGTTCTGCGAAGAGGTTTGGCATGAATGTTACCGGTCGATAGTGTTTTTTGGAGATTGGTATTCGTTTTTCCACTTTTACGGAGAGTTCTGCGCAGAAGTTGTCGAAATCGCTTAGCGACAAGAAGTGAATATTGGGGGAATCGTACCAGCCGAAGGGTAGTTGCTTTGTGACCGGGGCCCTGCCGTGAAGTAAGAGGTGCAGTCTGCTTCGCCAGTGAGCGAAGTTGGGGAAGCTGACGATGACTTTCTTTCCGACGCGGAGAAGCTCGGTGAATACTCTCTTGGGATTTTTTACTGTTTGGACGGTTTGGGAGAGTATTACGTAATCGAAGCTCTTGTCGGCGTATCCTTCGAGGCCGAGTTCGATGTCGTGCTGGATTATCGGGATGCCTCGATTGACGCATGTCATTACGAGGTCCTGGAGGAATTCGATTCCTTCGCCTTTTATGTTTTTGTCTGCGGTTAGTCCTGCGAGGAGTTCTCCGTCTCCGCAGCCGATGTCGAGTACTGTGCTGTCGGGCTCGATTAGCGATTCGATGAGTGCGTAATCGACTCGTGCCCGGTGTGCGTTTTCGATGCCGTTGAAATCTGTTACGGTGTCGCCTGGTGCGGGGCCTTGCCTTTTTTTGCCTCTTGATTTCGGTCGATGGGTGGCGTGTATGAAGCCGGCAAGGAATCCTCCGAGGACTTCCGGTTCGAGCAGGAATGCGTCGTGTCCATAAGGGGAGGCTATGTTGCAGAAGCTGACGTCTTTTCTGTTGGCGACGAGTGCATCTACGACTGCTTTTGATTGTGCCGGTGTGAAGAGCCAGTCGCTTGCGAAGCTTACGACGAGGAATCTGCACTTGGCGTTTTGGAATGCTCGTTTGAGCGAGCCGTAGTCTTTTTCGAGGTCGAAATAGTTCGAGGCTTTGGTTATGTAGAGGTAGCTGTTTGCGTCGAACCTCTCGACGAAGCTTTGGCCTTGATGGTCGAGATATGTTTCGATGGCGAATTCGGAATTGAAATCGTAGCTGTATTCGTCTGCACTTCTGAGCTGTCGTCCGAATTTTTCTCTCATTCCCTGTTCGGAGAGGTAGGTTATGTGTCCTATCATTCGTGCGATTGCGAGTCCTCTGTCGGGGCCTTTTCCCTGGGGGTATTTTCCGTCATCGAAATTCGGATCGCCCAGTATTGCGCTTCTTCCCACTGCGTCGAAAGCGAGTGACTGTGTTCCGAGATTTGTAGTTGTTGCGATCGGTATTGCGGCTCTTATGAAGTCGGGGTACTCTATTGCCCACTGTAGGACTTGCATTCCGCCGACGGATCCACCGATGACTGCGAGTATCTGGTTGATTTCGAGCTTGTCGAGCAGCATCTTCTGGACGTTTACCATGTCTCCGATAGTGACGATTGGGAATTCCAGGCCGTAGGATTTTCCGGTTTGCGGGTTAATGGATGAGGGTCCTGTGGTTCCGCTGCATCCTCCGAGGAAGTTGGAGCATATAACGAAATATTTTTCGGTATCGATTGCTTTGCCCGGCCCGACCATTACATCCCACCAGCCCGGTTTTTCGTCTTTTTTGCTGTAATGTCCTGCTACGTGTGCGTCTCCGCTGAGGGCGTGGCAGATTAGAATTGCATTATCTCCGTCGTCGTTTAGTTGGCCGTAGGTTTCGTATGCGACGTCTATCGGGGCTAATGTTTTGCCGCAGGCCAGCTTTAAGGGCTCGGATTCATCGACGACCCTGATTGTCTGGGTTTGGACGATTCCAACGGAATTTTTGTCAATATCTGCCATAAGGCGAATAAGTATAGCTTGGATGCGGCTATTTGTAAAGCGTGAGGTGGATGTACGACAAAATTGTGGCGGGATTGGATACGACGAGGGCGAAGCGTCATCGGCGTTGGGTAATACCCCCTCCCTCACGGGCGTGTTGCCCAAATGGGTTTTGGGACGGCAATTTGATATGAGATTTGTATTCACGGGTTTTTTGTGAAATGCTCTTTGAAAAATAAATATTCGCTCACATTACCGCTGAAAAACTATAACTGGCGGCAATAACGACCTACATGCGAAAAAAACGGCGAATGAATGCAGAGTTGATGCAAGATTGTATGCCTCCACGGCGGGGTTGCCGCCGATATGACGCATGAGTTTACGCAGATTCTGTATAGCGGCGATCATCAGGTTTTGAATTTGCATTTTTTCAATACCTCGGAAACGTGACCGCTTGAAGCCATGGTTATTTGTTGCGTCGGCAAAAGAGCCCTCTCCTTTATGTTTTCGCCTGGCCATTAGTCGTTTTCGTTTATGTTTTGTCAGGCAGTTGTCCGCCCAGTCGATATATTCCTGGTTGAGATTCCGTTGTATTTGTCGGCCGGACTGTTTGCTGGTTACGCACTTTTTGAAGTATTGGCATTGCTCACAGGTTGTGCGATCTGCTTTGTAAATTACGCTGTGTTTATCATTGTCAATCTGCTTTCGTTTAAGCGGTTTTCCTGCGGGACAGATATAGCAGTCACGTTCGTTGTCATAAATGAATTTGTGGTGGTTAAAGGCAGGGTCGCAATTGCTGCTATTACACTTATGGCTGATACAAGGCGTTATACCTTGTTCGTGGAGATACTTATAGTTTTCTCCGACTCCGTAAGCTTTGTCGGCTACGGCGGTTTTGACTTTTGTCTCGGTATTTGTCTGATGTTCGTTAATAACCTCGACTAAAACTTTTTCATCATTTACATTGGCCGGCGTTGTTACCGTTGCCGTAACGATGCCATATTTGTCGTCAACCGCGCGATGATCCTTATAGCCCAGCGTAGTTTTGCCGTATTTCTTGCCGAGCCTGGCGTCGGGATCGGTCGTAGATATACGCTTTTCAAGCTTCTCTTGCATTGGCTCGGCATTGCCTTCGAGTTCTTCGTAAAGATTATGGCTGACTGCCCGAAACTGGCATTTAAGCGTATCCTTGGAGGCGTTAGCATCTATCATGCTCGAATCGACATGAATCGTTTCGCCATCGACAAGACCGGCCTCAATACATTGACTCAGGATGTTTTCAAAAAAACCGGTAAAAACTCCCAACCCCCAGCGACGACGTGCCTTTGATATTACACTATGGTCCGGCGTTTTTTCATCGAGGTCATAGCCGCAAAACCACAGCCAGTCCATTCGCAAAGGCAACTGTGCCATCAAAGCACGTTCGGATTTGATGTTCTCGTAAAACAGCAGGAACATCAGCTTGAGAATCACAGCCGGATCGACTGATTCATTGCCGCGTGTCCCGTAACGGTCAGCCACTTGTGAGCGAATAAAATTGAAATCGACAAGCTGCTCGATCTTTCGTAGAGGATGGCCTTTCGGCATTCGCCTGTCGATCGAAACGCCGTGATAGAACAGCTTGGGTTCTAATTGATTTGGTTTACCCATCATAGCAAACGCCTCCGTAGAATTATCTTACGGCGGCATTATAATAGATGAAAAGAAAGTTGGCATCAAAAAAACAGTGTAATCCCCGCTCCCGCCATTTGGGCAACACGCCCGTGAGGGAGGGGGTATTCCCCAGCGATGACGCTTCGCCCTCGTAGTATCCAATGCCGCCACAATTTTGTCGTACACCCCGTGCGATCAGCCTGCCGGAATTATCTTGAAATTCAGATGAAAGTTTTGTATTGTAGAATTTACAGTGTACGGGAACGCCGTTTATAAGATTAAATGGGAAATCCCAGCTAAAAACTACGTATGATGACGCATGACGTTCACTGCAGGAAAAACAAAATGCACTTTTTATATCTGTATTTGCCATTGTTGCCACTCTGGATTCTGCTCTTGTGCAAATCAGACAGCACCTGGGCGCCGTTTCAATCCGATCAAGTAAGAGATATCTGCTCGCACATGACCGCAGAGGAAAAAAACAGAGTTCGCAACCGAGGAGCTCTTTGCGGCGTTATCCTGGCTGTGTGCTTTGCAGTCATCTGGTTCTTTGGAATTGTAATAGGCGTATGGCTTTTCAATTCACCTCTAACCGGTATGATAGTCATCCTGCCGCTGACATTGATTCTCATGGGTATCTCAGTTTGGAAAGTCAAGCCGCTAACAGATCAATATCATAAAGATTTCTTCGCATCAACACAATGGTCGAAGGACCAGGGGCTCACTCCAGACAAAATCAAACTGCGCAGATCCTGAACGTGCAAACTTGGGACAGCCGCCCAAAAGAGAAAACGCTATAACCACCGTATTCAAGAAACTCAATCTAAAAGACCAGGCCGAAATCGTTGTTATCAAATCAATGAAACGAAATCCAAGAGGCGCATTATCCGATGAAGGAAACGCACATCAACCAGATGACTTTACTCCCTGAAATCCGAATAATTATTCTCGAGGCCGAACCACAGTCTGAAGAAATCATCCAGCAGAAGACGTTGGCGTACCCTTGGCCTTTTTCTTGTACTGCGTTCTAAGGTAAAGGATAAGGTAATCATAATCAGGATCGACTTCAATTACCCCATTCTTAAGCGGTGAGTTAAGGATAACCCCGCTTTTCACTGTTCTGATATAAAAGATCGGGATATACTTCGCAGAACAATCAAACTCTTTGAACACTTTTGAATGAAACCCCTGACGCAGGTTGAATTTTTCATAAGGAATAACCCTCGGTGAACCGCCGTTTGCCATCTCGCCATACGTCGAACTTGCGCTTATCCTGGAATAACGCCCCGAATCCGACTCTTCTTCGGTGTTCACCTTAAAACCGGACCATTCCGAATCCAAAATGCAAAAGCTCATCTGCATAGTAAATCCGTCCCTGGTTTTCGGCCATCCCGCTACCCCCGTAATATGCATCTTATCCGTGGTTGCCACGCCCCCCTTGAAAGTCTCCATGTAAACAAGTCCCATATCCGCTTTCCCCCTGTATTCGATCTCGAAGTTGTATTTTATGACACCTAATACGTACGAAAAATCGTCGTACGCAGGTCGGCTGAACTTAACCGACAACTTCGGCTCGCCCCGGTCATCTTCGCATCCGCACAAAATAAATGCAAAACCAACCGCCATAAATACCAAAAATCTCTTCTGCATAACAACCTCCTTTAGAATCGCCTTGGATTTCTCACATTATAAAACATTTCCCTGCAAGTCAATCATCTCTTGATACTGGTATAGCTCTTTGCCTGTTTGCGAATTTCCGGATCAACGGAATATTTGCCCCAGTCATCGAGATAGGGCACGTTGCAGTCGATCCAGGCGCAAAATATACGCCATTCGGCCTGGCTGAGCTTGACCTTGTTATGCCCCTCGGCCAACTGCTTCATAAGCGGACTCACGCGCGAACCCCACGTCCCCGCAGGCGTGAAGTACTCGTAAATATCCGCACGCTTGATGTATTTCTGAAGCGCCCAGTACGAGTTATACTTATAGCAGCTCTTGTATCCCTCAGCATAGATGGTATAGACATCGGGAACGAAAGCCTCGGCTTCCTCGCTGCCGGCCCGGAGGTCGAATCCTTTGTCTTCATCTTTTGAGCCGTCATGGCACTTGATACAGTGCT
>SDBT01015760.1_pt1 | contig 12005 bp, 8 predicted proteins | sample 2277101 | NCBI WGS metagenome assembly SDBT01 (sample SAMN10404973, study PRJNA504765) | marine sediment metagenome | isolation source: marine sediment core GS10_PC15, 103 cmbsf | place: Arctic Ocean: Southern Knipovich Ridge | collected 2010
AGAAAACAAACGCGTTTCTAACACGCACTAAAAAAGAAAACCTCCTAACCTATTGCCAGTTAGGAGGTTATTCATGAGCGGGAAATGGGAATTGAACCCACGACATTCAGCTTGGGAAGCTGAATAATGCATATTTTACATTACCCTATTTAATGTATATTACATAATATTTAGATTTATGATAAATAAGTGAATATAAGACTATGTAAAAATCGAATTATCCGTCGAACATCCGTAGAACGCAGCGATTAAAATCCTACACTAAATCAAGAGATTTAGGATACCTGAGTCTATATTAATTGAGCAACATTAGGAGTTACAAAGAGCAGTTTGACTTAGTGTCCATTTTGTCGGGTGAAGATCACCTCTATGCTCATTCATATCTAACTTTTGAGCTTCTTCGCTTGTTCCTCACTCATCCATCCGTATTCTTTCCTCTATCGATAGTAGGTCTGCTTACTGATGTTCAGCTCACGACAGACCTCTTCTGCGGTCTCTCCTACGTGGAGCAAGACTTCTGCTTCTCTCAGCATGTTGATGATATTCTCTGCAGTGAATCGTTTTCCCGACATGTGTGCCTCCCTTTTGAATATATTAACAGTTCCTCTCTCACTTTGAAAGTGGAACAGTTTTTGGGGGGCAGGTCACTGTTTGATGTCAATTATTTTTTCTCTCACGGGAGTTATTATTGTTGTTCATCAGGGGTAATCAGATTTGTCGTCTTAAAGTAAGAATAGATCCAACGAAGTATGGGTATTAATACATAGTTCAATTTATTCTCATGTTGAGCAGTTACATACAATCTGTCAACATTTATAAGTAAAAGAAATTTGACATTCCTGATTTAAATGTTTTAGACTTATAGTAATTAATGGAATAATATTAAAATAAACATTTTTATCTAAAATGAACTTTATAATGAACATAACAAATTATTTTCATTATTCTTTTAAAATGGATTGTAAAACAACAGGTAAAGAAATATTTATTCATAAATGGAAAATATAGAAATATTACCAGAATAATATTTTCTTGGTACATGTACAGTAGCTTTTTAATATGAAGTGCCCAAATTTGATTAATATGATTTGGTGTTGAATCGGAGTGTAATTGTAACAGAGGCTGTTGAAATATTTTCAAATCAGGAGTCTGGTTATTGTATATTAATAGCCTTATCTTGTAAGGCATTAAAAATATATTAAAATTATCAGGAGGATACTATGGCAGGAGAATCAATGGTATTAAAGAGTGCTAAAAGTGAGCTAACTACTGATCAAAGGTTGATGTTTGACAATGAGTATGAAAAAAAGAAAAAAAGTAAGTTGGCTGCTTACTTGTTGTGGTTCTTTTTGGGTTTCTTAGGTGTACACAAATTTTATTTAAAAAAAGTGGGAATGGGGATAGTATATATTTTTACCGGGGGTTTATTCTTTATCGGTTGGATCATTGATGTTTTTATTATGAGCAGCCAAATTGATAAGGCTAACGAGGTAGTTGCAAAGGACACTTTACTTGAGGTTAAAATGTTAACTAAATCACAAAAGAGTGGACAAAGTGCTGATTAACTGTTAAAAAAAATCAAGATGTTTTTTCGTTAAAAGAAAATTACATATAATGGTGGGGAATCAAAAGTTTACATCTTTATTTTTGATGGAAGTGGATTCATTGCTTTTTAAAAAGCCATTTATGACTATGATCCAAATGTAGATAATCTGGTATAGTCTAATAATGATCTAGGGTGCCAAATTATAAAATTTTTCATTACCTATTTATTGGGTAAGTGCCGTAGTGGATGAGTAAGAACGGCTGTTTGAATAACCATGATTTCCAGCAGAAAGCATTCTCTGATGATGCAATTGGTGGTGGGTACACTAAAAAGCAGGACACCAGCTTCAGAGCCCTAAAGCAAGGCAGGGTGTTAGTTTGAAGAAGGGGTGGGAAACTTTTAGGGTCTACCAGGAGGATTGTAGTATAAACCCAACTTTTGCGTTGTTATCCGGACTTAACTTTGCGTTTGGGTCTGTAAAGTTTTCTGTGTAAATCTCCCCATTGCCGTTTTTATACATATGCGAATTTGTTTAATCGCTCCTCAAAATAGATATTTAATTGGGAATAGATCGTTGCCCAATCCCTTATCCGCATTGTCCATTTCTTACTAATATCATTAACTGCCAGATATAGAGACTTGAAAAGAGCTTCCTCCTTCGGGAAAACAATTCTATTTTTGGACACCTTTTTCAGCCCTCTGTTAAGACTTTCTATTGGATTTGTGGTATAGATAAATGTCCTGATTTCAACCGGATACTTGAAAAAGGTACCTGTTTTGCCCCCCAGTCTACATCACCTCTTCCCGTCAATCGCATTGCTCTCCAGATCATCTTGACGCATCTACTTCTTCCCTTCCTTCTCGATCTCTTTGCTTAGTCGTACCAGCTTTAACCACGACAATCGCATCTCATGACTCTCTTCAGTATCTCAGATTCTCTCGACTTAGGTATTTCTCGTCCGCGTGTACCGATTCAATATATCCTCTAAACCGGTCCGGTATCTTTCTTGCGAGTTCTTTTTGACAAAGACGGCTTTTTCGATAATACTAGATATCTGTCATTTTGCTGGCTCATTGCAAGTCTGAAATATGCCCCAGAATGTCACCAGATCAAAATTTTGATTTCTCAAATCAATTTTTATGTAAAAAGGCAAGGATTATATGATTACTGAAATTTGGTTAAAAATAGTGAGAGTTTAAAAACCAAAGTTGAAGCGCTTCGACTTTGAATTTGATTGTAGATAAACTACCTCAAAAAAGGCGTCAATCAAAGTAAGTATATAAAAATGTTAAAAAATTCATTATTAACTATTATACATTTAGCATAATTTTATATCAAGAAGATCAAGTCTAAATTGAGGCTGTTGCTCAGCTCTTTTGATTACATTCCTTTCTTCTGTATCAAATTAAAGCATATAATCTTTGAATAAATTGGAAATTGAATAATACAGTTAAAAACCTACTGCTACCTTTTTTTAATCACTTAATAATTTAGATATTTATCGACATATTTTTTTGGACCTGTCGACGAATGAAAAGTATCCTTCTATCAAACCATGGGGTTTCCCAAAAATACTTATAAACAAAATTGAAAAAAAATACGAAATACACCCGCAATATATCCTTTCAGGACTATGGGACACGGGGAACCATCAACGAATTGCAAAAAATCTATTTATCCGACACAATGACGGAGTAATATATAAAAACAACCATAATAGCTTCTTCATATGGATGGTGTGTACGGAAGAAAAGAGAATTAAATTATTTCAGCAATTTTTAACATACAAAAATGGAGATTTTATTGAGGAAGAATACGTTTTGATCGCAAAGCCCGGAATTGACAAATTGGCGAAGTATTTGTTGATGAAATAATAACCACCTGTTCCGGAAATGTGTTTAAAAATGGTAACTATTTTCCGGAATCAATGGTAAGTTTCACCAAAAAGAGTGACAACATTGAAACGGAATAGGTGGCAGTTTTGCTCCGGAATATACATTCAGAAACAACCACCTCCCAGTGATCCCATGCGTCATGAAATTATTAAACAAATCTATTATCTCCACTTTATGTCATAAAAAAATCATCAAGGGCTTTAATCTATTTAAATAACCGAGTTACTTTTTTGATTTTATCTTTTTGTGCCTGAAAATAATCCTCGCTTTCCCGGTAATGCTCAAATATGTATTCGCCAAAATCCTGAAGGTATTGCAGAACGTTTGTGTCTAAAAATATCCTGCCCGGGATTGAATTGAACTGCGTAAAACTGTCCCACGCATTTATCTGCTCAATTAGCGTTTTCATTTTCCCCTTCCACGATTTTGATCTCTTCTGGTGTGAGGCCGTAGAGTTTGTAGACGAGCTTGTCAATTTCACGCTCAAGGGTTTCTACTTTTACTTTTTTTACTGGATCGTCTAGAAAATATTTGCCATCAGTTACGGAAATTACCTTACTTGATAATTTATCCAGTGCTGTAATTTCCGGTTGATTTATTTCTGGCAAAGGTAATGCATTTATCATAGGCGCAGTAAAATTAACTCCCCCTCCAATCCCGGTTGCACTAAAAGCTTCCCTAATGTAAAAGCTTATAAGACTTGAATTCAATATGGCCAACAACGATTTGAATGTAATGTTTTTATTAACATTTCTAATAATGATTGTTGATTTCCCTGCCACATAATTACCATTCGTGTCAAAGAAGCATTCGAAATATCTTATTCCAGCAATGATTATTTTTGTTGAAATAGATTGTTCGTATCTTTTTGGCAAGATCCTTTTAAATTTTTTGATGTCTACAAAAGGGTATTGGTATTTATCTTTGATATATGATGTCTTTTTCTTCCCCCACAATGAAATATACTTATCAATAGTGCCTGTAGTTATAAGCATAAGGTTTTCATTGTGGACTCCATATTCCCCCTCATTAACGCATTTTTTTACTTCGTATGCTTCTGAAACAGTGAATGGATTCTCAACATCACAATAATCATATACTCGATTGTCATTATTTAATATAGTAAGTAAGACATCCAGTTTTTCTGAAAGTACCATCCCCCAATTTCCCAATCTCAATACCTTTCGTGGAACAGTTCCTTTATCAATGATAATATAATCTTCGTTAAAGGAATGTATTTTGATAGCCTCATCTCTCGATTTCTTTTCAACAAAAGCTATTTCGGGGGTATTGCCAGCTTCAAAAACTTTTATGGAATCGCAATTACATAGTTGAAAGATATAATCCACTAAATAATCCCTCAAATTTTTACCATAACCAATCGAAAGCCACTTATTTGGAGCTATATACGTTAAGTTTCCGCTAACCGTTAAAATATTAAACCCCAACTCAAAGAAAGGTATATATAAATCCCAGTTCCCGCTTGCCGTGTTATAAATCACTGCAATTTTCTGTCTCTCTTCAGGAAAGTTCTTCACCATATTTTCTGAGTCAACATACGGCGGATTCGCAATAACGACATCAAAACCGCCTTTATGGTGAAAAACCTCGGAAAAATAAACTTCAAAATCAAATTCTTTATGACCGCTGGTTATTTCACTTATCAGTTTATCAATCTGATTTTTATATTCCTGCTTTTTAGTGGGGTTAGTTTCGTTGAAAAACAGCGGTTTCAATCTTTCCAATTCAGAAAACAAGTTATCATTGAAAAGGTCTTTCTCCACACCAAGCAAAGAATTCCCGCAAACCAATTTATAGTCAAGGTTCGGTAAAGGCTTGATATTCTTAATATCATCCTCATCCACCACTAGCGACAGCCATAGCCTCAGTTTGGCAATCTCCACTGCTCCCGGATCAATATCCACACCGTAAAGAGAATGTTCAATACAGCAGCGTTTGAAATAATAAGTAGTTCTCTCTTTATCATTTAGAAAAACGGACAGCACATTCCTGAACTTGACAATCTCGCTCATCATTCCCATCGGAAAGGCGCCGGATCCAACGGCTGGATCACATACTTTTATTTTTGAAAGGGAATTATCAATTTCATTTGCATATTTTTTCAATACAATAAAATGTTCCTTCTCTTTGTAATCGCCACAGTAATTTTCATCTGTCTCTTTCTTATCTTTTGCCGTTTTTAGATGCTCAATATATTTTTCTCCTTCAAGTATTAAGAATTCAATATCTGCTTTTTTTAATTTACCTTCTAATTCCGTTGCAAGATAATTAATCAAACTCTGTTGGCACATATAATGAACAATTTCACGAGGGGTGTAATAGACGCCGAATTTTTTATTGAATTTGTTTTCCTCGCCGGTTTTGCCGCTCTTTAATGCCTTTCTAAATTCATCATAATTATCCGGACGGATGGCATTGAATTTTTCATAGGCTTTTCCCAACAATTCCGGATCAATCGCAACTTCCTTTTCCAGCGGCTCGTCTTCCTTTACCGTAAAGTTGTAGCGGTCGAAGATATCGAGGATGCCATCACCAATATCGCCTTCTTTGGTCTTCTTGGTATTGGAAAAAAGTTTGTCCGGCAGGTAAATATCGGTATGCACCCAGTCATAGTTGCCGATTGGGTCAAAAAGCCCGCCGTTCAGGAAAGGTATTTTGCAATTAAATTGACTGAAGTAATAATCATTATGGCGGCGGTCATCACGCAATGCATCATAAAACAGGTGCTCCAGCACGTCATTAAAGAAATTTTTATAATCACCGTGCTTTTTCTCAAACAGTTCCCGCAAAAAATGCTTGGAGCCGGTGCCCCAGTCATCATCACGGCCCACACCAAACCAGCCTTTTTTCTGCAGAAAATAAAGAAATACAATCTGTCCCAGCAGTTTCTTGGCAAAGTTGACCGTATCAACGCCACTTTTTTCAAAATCCGCCTTTATTTTTGGATCATTTTTAACGACCTTGTCCAGTTCTTCCTTGGTGCGCATGAAAAGTTCACGGTATTTGAGGAAAAACTCTCTGGTGACGATCTCAATATCAAATCTGCATTCTATATCATTTAGAGTTGGGGCTTGTTCATCATTTGCCAGAATATCGAACAGCTGGCTCTGGGCTGTGTGGCTTTTCTCGTTGGCACCCACCAAAAACGACCAACGCCGGGCAGGAGTGAACTCTTCTTTCACCTTCATTCTGCCTGTTTTGGTTTTTTCAAATTTGTAATCCATTTTGACCAGCGAAAAGCGCCAGTCGGTTGCATTGGGTGAGACAAATGCCACGAAAGCGGCATCTTTCATTTCACTGCCCTGGCTGCCGTTTAAGTACCAGGCGATAAAATTGCGTTGCATGGTGCGGCCTCGTTCAAGGGATGTCTCTTTCTGTAAGGTTATGACAAGGATATCAATGTTGTTTTCCCCGTCGCTGAATTTACCGATACGTTCCAGTGTTTTAATGTATTGTTTATAGGGATCTGGTATTGAATTCCCCTTGTAGGTAAAGGGCGCGACATCAATCCTGTTAAGAAGGTTTTTGATAAATCCCGCAAAACGGCTTTTATCAAAAGAGCTTTCAAAGGTATCTCTAATAATCTCTTGTGCCTGTTGTTTATTCATATTTATTCACCTGTCAAATATAATGAGAGTATCACTTCACGTTTCCCGAAAATTGCCGGGTTCTGTTCCGCATAATGGCTTTCTAGCAGCCTTTGTGGTATATGAGTCTGGAGCACTGCAAGCACCTTGAAAGGATTGACAAGTTCATTTTTTAGGATTTCCAGAGCTTTTAATGTTTTTTTTGCAGTCTGTTTGGGCAGTCCGCCTTCTTCAAGTGAGGTGAGTACTTTTTTCAGGTAAAGCTCTTGATCTTCTGTGAATTTCTGAGTGTTTTTAATGGTTGCCTTTAAAATGCGCAGGATATTGGCTGCGCTATCGCGTCCTCTTCTTTTTTGAGGTTCCGTCATTTCTTCGATTGTAGCGGTAATAAAGGCGTCTTTATTACTGTCTAAAAGGTCAAACATCTCCACAGGCAGCTTTTTCTTTTTTTCACCCGGCCCACTTTCAAGCAACCCTGCCGCTGTCATAAAATCCAGTTCCCAGGCTTCTTTCTTAGCCTGCGCTATAAAAAACTTTTGTAGTTTTCCGCGACGGAAGTAAGTGATAAGTGATCCGATAAAATCTCTGTTTTGTTTTGCTGTCCGTGCTTTCTTGGGCAAGTGTTTAATTTTTTCAAAAAGGTCGGCGTCCTTTTCACGGATTTCACGGATTACCTGAAGATATTTCAATTCGCTTTCTTCCCCTTCATCATCGCCTTCGAGTGTTTTCTTTGAAATCAACCGGTTAAACAGTTCGTGGGAGCTGATTGGCTCGCCTTCGGTTAATAGCTCCGCATCACCGCCAAGAAGGGTCAGAAAGGCATTGATTTTGCCTTCCGCCGCTTCTTTCAACTTTATCTGGTCATTGGATTGTGTGGTAGGGAAGAAATTGAAGGTATGTATGACGTCAAAGGGAGTGTCAACCCGGTTAATACGTCCTACTCTCTGCATCATTCGGGTTGGGTTCCAGGGTATATCATAATTAATCACCACATTGGCACGATGCAGGTTTACACCTTCCGACAGGACTTCGGTAGAGACTAGTATGCGATAATCTTCTTTCTGATGGCGGGCTCGGGCATCAAAGTTTTCAAGCACTTTATCACGGATAGATTCACCTGAATCACCAGTAAACAAAAGAACCTTACCAGGATATTTCTCATTAATATTTTTAAACAGATAATTGGCGGTCTCTTTCGATTCGGTAAAGATGATGAGATGGTTTTTATGTAAGACGGCATTTTTTGACAGTTCATTTAAAAATTTCAGGAGCTTCGGGTCTCGGTCAATGTTCTGCCAAAGCTTTTTAACTTCCATTAGGATGGCATGGTCATGCTGTAGATCTTTTTTTAGTTCTTTTCTGAAATCCTTGCTCTCATATTTTTCCGCCTTGCCTTCATCTATTAACCGCTGGACTGCCTCGTCATCATCGTTTTCCAGCAGTTCGAATATCTTGTTGATATGCTTTTTACTTACGTAAACATTACCGTTATCCAACTCTTTTATGAACATATCATAGGAATGTAAGAACCTATCTATCGAATTTCTAAAAGCAAAGAAACTGCTTTCCAGCCGTTTTACCAGTAAAATTTTCATAAACCGGCCCATGTTCCGCTGGGATTGTTCTTCAAGCTGATCAATCTTGCCTTCATAATAAAGCATGGGCATGTAGCGTGCGTATCTGAATTGATTTGCAATAAGGTCAATGGTATTATTAAAAATATCGTCTTCTTCATCATTGAGTTCGTAAAATAAGGGCTCCGGTTTTTTAACCTCCGGGAATTTAAGGCCTTGCTCTTGTATGTCTTTATGGAAATATTTTTCAATTTCTGTTCGGGTGCGGCGCACCATCAAATATTTAAGCACCTTATCGCGTATTTCCCGTGCGTTTGCTTTTACTGTATTTATGTATTCTGTATAATCTTTTTTCCGATCAAGGTTTTTAAGTTTTTTATCCAGACCATTAAAAAAAGATTCCAGATTAGGCAAATTAGGGATAGTGCTTTTTTTTGTTTTCTGAAAAAGTTTCAACAGGCTCAGAATATCTTTAAGGGTATTATTGTATGGCGTTGCCGTTACCAGAATAACTCTTTTTCCGCGGCATATTTCCGCCAGCTTCTCGTAGGTGATGGTTGTTTCTGTTCGAAAACGGTGAGCCTCATCGATGATAATATTTATGTATTTATCTGTTCCCCTGTCCAGCAGATCGTCCAGTTTGCCGAGTGATTCAAAATCTGCCGGCACTCTAAAGTCTGAAAAAACATTAAGCCAGGAACCAGGATTTGATTTTTCCAAAAGCACAGGTGGTGCGATAATAAGCGTTCTACCGTCTAGTTGCCCCGCCAGCATGGCTGAAATATAGGTTTTTCCCAGCCCCACAACATCGGAGATAAAAACACCGCCATATTCCAAAAGTATCTTTTTGGCGTTTAAGACTGCCTGCTCCTGATATTCAAGTTTTTTAAACTCTTGCGGCAGATATTTTATGAATACCTCATCTGTCTGGCTGAGCTCATCTTTGAAATATTCGTAGAGGAACTTCAGGTATAGCTGATAAGGCGTGATATTTTGAGACAACCAGGTTTTGTCCTGAATGGTCTGTACATATTTTTCGCTAACATCAACAGCGTTACACCACAATTCCTCAAATTTATTTTTCGCAAAATCATAGTCACTTCTGTTTTTCAGTTCTACGTTAAATTCAAGATTGTCGATTAGTCCGGCCTGTGTGAAATTACTGGAGCCTGTGATAATGCGGCCGGTGTCCCTGTCGCCTTCCTTAAATGTCATAATATAGAGTTTGGCGTGGATATTCTGTGATGGATAAGCCCTGATTTCCAGCTTGCCGCTTCTAATCCATTCTATAAATTTATGGACGCCTTCTTCAACATTCCTGTTGTCATCAGAATCCGCCATTTCTTTCTGAACAAGATTTTCAACTTCCTGCTTGGCTTCGGCATGGGAAAAATCAGTCTTCTGTTGAATGGGTTTATTGGCGTTTTCCATCATTTCGAAAGTTTGCCTGCTCGTACTTATGCCAATCAGGATTCTTATTTCTTTTGTGTTTTGCAAAGATGGGTATATGGCGTGAAACCCACTTGAATAGAAGTATCCTACTAGACAATCAAAAAATGATGTGTCTTTGATTAGAACTTCAAATCTATCTTTAAGATTCTGGTTTTCTTCGTTAGTAATAAATGACAGATCAGTGTTCATAAATATCCTTTCGTTTTTCCCCTTTGTTCCATTCGTGTTTCTAAAGTCATCATAATATGTTTTATTAATTTCTCCAGAGCTGATTTGAAAAACGAGATATCAATCTCCTCCCACAATACCCAAAAATCAAAATAGTTTTCAGGAGACTCCTTTATCCTGTTTTTTTGCCATTTTATTCTCCTTTAAAGCGTCCTAATTTTTAGAACCTTATCTTAGGCCATGTAGGATATCACAGCTTCGCTTAAAAGGATTATTTTTTATATAAATCTTCAGTTCCATCTGGCAAAGACCGCCTATCTTCTGTTATTACACTTTTGGTCATAGGTGGATCGAATGGCATATAACTAGTCTGTGCTAAACCTCCTATTTTGATAATACCCGTTGCTATATAACCAAATCCTGAGGAGAATGTTCTTATTTCGTTGTTGATTTGTGTTCGTCGTTCAGGACTCTCTGATTGTAAGGTAGGTTCCACTATTTTCTCTAAACCTTTTTCCAAAGTTTCTTTAATTTCTTTAATTTCTTTTTCTAAAGTTTCTGTGGTTTCTTTGATATCTTTACCCAACTTGTTAAATTTAACATTCAATTCTTTTTTTAAAGCTGTTATCATCTCTTCCATCTCTTTTGAGCTTTTTTTAGAAGATACCCATGTAAGAAGTAAGGAAGAGACCTGCCCCATGCCCCATTCTATGAGTTTTTCTAAATTGTACGGCATCATACTCCCCCCTTTTTCATGTACTCTTTTATTTTCATCTGGATATTGGCAGAAACATTTACTGCCGCGGTTGTTGTTTTACCTACTCCGTCCCTTCTTTTTGCTATTTCTATTTTTCGCATTTCCCCTCCCCATTTTTATGAGTTTACTTAATTTAAGACTCTATTAATCATTCTGGGTCTGGCCATGGCATATCAATTCCTAAATCTTCAAGAACTATAAAATGCCATTTAATATCTTTGCCAACTGGATAACTACCAGCCGATGCCATTCTCTTCATAGACCCAATAATCGCATCTATATATATTCTCTCCCATCGTCTGGTTGGAACTATTAATGTTGTATTATTTGGGTCAAGTGGAAGTTCATCAACCTTAATTCTCCATTCTCTCTCCCATGTAAAATCAATACAACGATCTGGTTCATATCGTACATGACGAAATTTTTGGCTTTCATGTAGTAGGTTGTATTCTTCTTCTGTCTGATAAATAACAGGGCGACCACCCTTATTGAACAACCATTCTTTTTCAACCATTACTCCAAATGGAGTATAGCGAAATTCCCTTCGTGGATCTTCAGTAAATAAATAAGCAAATTTATTGATAGGGGCTTCACTAAAACAAACACAACAAAAACTACCCCGTATATATCTGCTACCACCATATAGCTTTTCAGTTCTTATAATATTTATAAAATTATCGGAGGCTCCTTTATCAACAGTACCGTCATCTTTCATAATATCTCTTGTGAGGTGAATGAGCTTTGTACTTATATCATCACGGATCATTTTATTCCCACTTTTTCCATGTACTCTTTTTAAACTTACTCCATGATTCTCACAGGTAATGCCGAGCCATGGTATGGACTGGCATATGTAGGCATATCTACTTCTTTGCCACCTATTGCATATTCCGGAGCAAAACTGCCACCTAATCCGTTTTTAAATTGCCACCATTCCGGGTTCAAAGTTGCCACCATTCCGGTAGGAAAGTTGCCACTTTTCAGGTTATTTCCCGGAATCAATT
>SDBT01015761.1_pt1 | contig 12005 bp, 15 predicted proteins | sample 2277101 | NCBI WGS metagenome assembly SDBT01 (sample SAMN10404973, study PRJNA504765) | marine sediment metagenome | isolation source: marine sediment core GS10_PC15, 103 cmbsf | place: Arctic Ocean: Southern Knipovich Ridge | collected 2010
TGATGATGAATTTGAAGAGCAGAAGCTCATGTATACCTGGAAGGTCGAGAAGATAGCTCAGTCCATAACTCGCATTGAGAATGAACAGCGCCTTCGCAGAGACGGGTTTATCACTGTATTGGTCAAGCAAGGCGACAGTGACAGAAGATTTGACCCCACGACCTCTGAGAGTGAAGCTATTAATAGTCCAGGTGGTCGCGTCCGTGCCCCATTAGGCACTCAGCTTTTTGTGGACGATACTTGAGCTACCCCTGGTAACGGCACGTCGGCGACGTGCGCGGCAGGGGCGAATGACCCTTACGATGACCTAGATGCCTTTACAGAGACAGCGAGGTCTGCTGGTGACATTGTTACGGTCGCAAGGGATAACACTTCGATTGATGACGGCACTGACCTGCTGTTTACTTCGGATGGTGTGATTGAGAACCCCATCATTATTGAAGCAGACTACGACGATAACTTTAGCGGTGATGTTGATCTGAGCGCCACGGCGACTGCGACTCTAGAATTTGGCAATAAATCTGTTCTCTTTTCCGCTGCGATAGGTGGCGTTCTAGCGGCAGGGGATTGGATATACGAGGTCAACGATAGCCAAGATGAGTTTGCTTACGAGTGTGCATTAGTTCAGGCTTCTGATAGTGGGACAGACGATGGGGGCGATTCTAATTTACTCATTGATAGCGTCTCCACCCCATTTACAAATTTGGTTCTTGGCACACAAATTGTGAACTCAACAGATGGCATTACTGGGTATATGTCGACTACTGGGGCAACATCTGTGCAGGTGACGCTTGATGGCCGTACAGTAGCCCAGGGCGGAACTGTTGTTGTTTTTGATAATGGAGATTCTTACACGATAGCCGACCAAGCTGTTCTATTTCTCCCTTACAAAGGCGCTAATGCGGGCTCTACCAAGACCATGACCAATATGCAAGCAAATCCCATTTGGAATACCGCCTCCGGGGATTTTCAATGGAATTTTGACGCTGATAACTATTGGCTGGTTAAGGGTATTCATATTAGAGGCACGGATACAGCCGGGCAGGTGGAGATTGACACTTGTGGCGGTCACGTATTCCGGGATTGTATTCTCGAAGGCAATGGAGCTAGTGACACTGGGTTAGCGGTCGCTGACGACGCCCTAAACGGTGGCCTGTTCAAATGTCGCATCTTTAACAATGACTTTGGAGTTAAAGGAAGTTCGGGCGGGGCCGACTTTGGCAAATTCTTGATTAAAGACTGTCTGATTGATGGCAACAGCGTGTCTGGTGGTGTGGGAATTCAATTTGGTTTTTACGGCAGCCTCACTGTTGAAGAGACTGAGATGAGAAACAACCCTTTGCGGGACATTGCCTGGACTGGCGGTGACTTTTCGGCCGCTACATTCACAGGACGGAATGTGTTAGTGAGTACCGGCGATACAATATCTGAAGGCATGCTCCGATTCAGCGAAAAGTTTCTGCAAGACCACCAGGGCACGCCGGGTGCTATGGTTCACGTAAAAAGCTCTGCGCAGTTTCTTGCGGAGAACACCTCAGTCGTGCGTAGCGGTGGGAGCAATGTATCAATCCTGGTCACCCCTACTTCAAGAACGTCAAATGTATGGGAGCTTTCTCTTTTACCTATTCTAGAGATCGGGCCGTTCTACGTCGATACATCAGCAAAAACCTATACTGTCCATATGCGGCCCACGCTCACGGCAGACTGGGAGACTGACCCTACAGCAGCACAGCTTTGGTTGCAGTTTGAAATTTGGGGTGATGCTGTTTTTAAGCATCGTCGAATATACAAATCCACTGGCGTAATTGACATGAACGGCTCCACGGCCTGGCAAACCTTAACGGTGACAGCCACTCCGGGTATCGCTGGTGTAGCTATTTTGAGTCTTTGGTATGGGAAACCTCTTGAAGACGTTGACACATTCTACGTAGACCCTATACCTGTGGTGACGTAGATGGCTGACAACTTCACCGGCAACCAAGTTCAAGCGGTAATGGGGAAATGGGTTCCCGTACTAGACGCCTCCATCACCTTCAGTCAGAACAATGTTCAAGCGGTAATGGGGAAATGGGTTCCCGTACTAGACGAGACGGCGGGTGTCTCTGCTATTACTCCCTCAGAAATCCACGCGGCAATGCAGCAGCCTCCCCACCAACCGCCAATGGTTCCAGCAACAGCAGTTCCAATCTAGGAGGAGCGGAAACATGGGAGCATCTTACAAGGGATACGGGACGAACACGCTAGCCGCGACCGGGGACACAGCGTTGTCCATCATCGGCAACGCCTCAACCCCGCGGCGCCACTGGATAGAGGCGATCACCTTCGCCATTCAGGGCGCGCCCGCGGACAACAATAGCGACTGGACCGTCCAGCGTTGCACGGCGGAAGGAACGGCCACCGAGGTCGTGCCCACGAAGGACGACCCCGCGGACGCCGCGGCGTCGGCGAATGTGGGTGAGAACCACACGGTTGAACCAACATACACGTCCGCGGAAGAATTGCTCGAGTATCCGCTAAACCACAGGGCAACATTCCGATGGGTTGCCCCGAACGAAAAGCGCCGCCTCGTCACCCCGGCAACCGCCAGCGCGGGAGTCGGAATCATCACGGAGCATGCATCCGCGACGGTGGACTACGGCGTTCAGGCTGAGTGGGAAGAATAAATGTCGGTCCTGATTCTGCCGCGTCAATACCAGCCGCCCGGCAACATCCGGGTGACGCTAACTGAACGGCCTGACGAAGTGGTGGAGGAATTGGATTCCTTCATCTGTTGCCACCACGGTGGGATCATCTTCGTCAAGCCGGGCAGTGGGAAGAAACGCGGGTTTTGCTTCAACTGCTTCGATCTGACATGCGGCGAAGGACGATGCCGCGAATGCAGGCCATTCGAAGCCTGGCTGGAAGCGATGGAATCGACTGGGCACAATCGAAAGCGACTATGGGACCGCATGGAAGCGGGAGGAATTAAGGGGGTTTATTGATGAGGTACACCACTGGCGTTGGGGTCTGCCATGGGACAGACCTGGCATTGACGGGCGCATCGCCCGCGTCTGACAGCCACGAAATCGATGACGCACCAGCGATCGAAAACAAGGGCTACAAACACCCTTTGAAGTTTCATGACGAACTGGTCGAAGACTCAACCGGGAGGGCGTTCCATCGCAAGACTTACGTCCGCCAGTGCCGGGCCCATTACCTGGTATCGTTCGCGGATTGCTACCCCTCAGAGGCATTGCCAGCGATATAAATGCTCTATCAGGCGAAGGCGCAGCCTGTTGGTGACCCAGCAGATTGGGTCGAACCGACATTCTTCGAGGGGTGGTGGGTTCCGCCACAGTTTGTTTCGGAAGTAGGCCACCACACTATCGGGGACCAGCCCGTGTTCGCAGGAGACCCAGCCGGATTTGCGGAGCCGGTGGCCGTCGTGTTGGGGTGGGATGTCCCTGTTGTTTACGTGGAGGAGCCATCCATTCCGGCCATGCAGCCTCCGCTCGGAACAATCTTCATATTTGCGGGTGGCGGACCGGTTCCCCAGGTATTGGGGTGGGAGCGCGGGACAGACCCACGACAGGCGGTGGCTGGGATTCCGCCTCTGGTATACCCGCCGCACACCATCGCGCCGGAAGACTTCGCGGTCACGCCGTTTTCCATCTTCGGGTGGGAGCGCCCGTCGAGCGACCTGACGCAAGAAGCGTTGGGGAACCGGATGTGGGAGGACGGGGCGCCTAACTACGAACCGATCATCACCACGCCCGACCTGGTCAACTTCGTGGAATGGAATCCACACTATTTCATCCCGCCAGTCCCGAATGCCGTCTACTACACCCTGGTGGACTGGCTGTATGTAGCGGAACCGACAGTTTGGGACGCTGCGGCTCCGGCGACTGGGGCGATCCTGAATGTGACAGTGGTGGCCAGCAGGAATTCGGTCACCCCGGTAGGTTCGATGAACAGCGTGACCCCCGTTGGATCGCGCAATAAGGCGGACGTGTAATGGCACAAGAGGACTGGAACATGACCCAAGGGGACACCGCGCCGTTGCTGCGCCTAACAGTGAAGGACGCAGCCGGGGCAGCCGTTGACGTGACAGGGTCCACGGTCAAATTCAGCATGGCTAACAGGTCCACAGGTCGTCAGAAAGTGAATGAAGGGCCCGTCACCCTTATCGACGCTGCCAACGGCGTCGTTGAATATCCGTGGGTGGCCGGTGACACGGATGAAGCAGGGGAATTCCAGGGTGCGTTCGAAGTGACATATTCAGGCGGGACGATAGAAACGTTCCCCAACAACCGGGCGAACCCGTTGATGATTCACATCGACCCGGAGATAGGCTGATGAACCTATACGCGACCCTGCAGGAAATGAAGGCGCCGGGCGCTTTGCAGATCACTGCTATAGGCCTGGACCCGCGACTGCTGACCATGATCGAAGACGTTAGCCGAATGGTGGACGACCTGGTCGGCAGACACTTCTATGAATTGGCAGCGACCCGCGTATTCGATGGTGATGGTGGATCGTCCCTACTACTGGATGACCTGATATCTATCGACACCAGCGGCCTGAAAACGGACGACAACAAAGATCGAACGTTTGAAAGCACCTGGGCCCTGACCGACTATTTACTGCGGCCCAACAACGCGGACCCAGCGAACAGGGGGAATCCACGATCGCGTCCATATTGGGAAATCGTAGTCGATCCCAGTGGGACGAAGGCCGAATTTACATTTGGCATGAGGACGATTGAAGTCGCCGGGAAATGGGGATATTGGGAACATCTGAAAAGGGCAGTCGAAACAGCGGACACGATAGCAGACGGGACAACGACCACCATAAACGTTTCGGCGGCCAGGACAGACATCGTGGTCGGCCACACCATCAAGATCGATGACGAACAGCTATACGTGAATGGGTCCAGGGGCGACGAACTGACCGTTGACCGGGGTGTTAACGGGACCACAGGCGCGTCACATTCGAATGCGGCGGCGATCGATATATACGAATACCCGGCGACGATAAGGGAAGCCACGATGATTCAGACGTCGCGGTTGTGGCGGCGCCGTGAAAGCGCATTTGCCAACGCTGTCGGGTTCCCAGATGGGACCACCCAGATATTCAGTGGGCTGGACAAGGACGTCCAGAATCTGATCAAGCCATACCAGCGTTTCGCGTTCTAATCGGGAGGGGAAGGGATGACAACAGGAGGGTTTCGGCAGGACTTCACGATCACATCGCCGAAGCTGGACGACATGCTGCGGAGGTCGACGCGTTGGGCCAGGGAAATCAAGCCTGAACTGACGCTGATGTTGAATCAAACCGGGGCTGTGAACACGCGTGAAATGGCAAATGAGGCGCCCATCGGAGCGGACAGCGCGCTGTCGCAGTCGATCAAATGGACCGTTGAAGACGGCGACCCGTGGCCGCGATGGGTCACCATCGGACCGTCTGTGCTGTATGGCATATTCGTGGCCCTGGGAACCCGGCCCCACTTTCCGCCAATTGGGGAAGGGTCAGGGCTGCGCAGGTGGGTCAGGTTGAAGCTGGGCGTGGCCCCGGAAGATGTGGACAGCGTGACGTTCATGATCGCCAGGAAGATAGCCAAGACCGGGACGGAAGCGAACGACTACCATGTCCGGGGCAAGGAAAAGGCGGAAGGTGCGACCAGGAAGATATGGCGCGAAGCTGCGCGCCGGATTGCACGGAGATTAGCTAGACGTGGCAGATGAACTGAGGGACGCTAGGGAAGCACTGCGCAGCGTGTTGGCAGAAATAGAGGGCCTGAACGTTTACAAATATCCACCTTCCGGAGGTGCGTGGGCCTACCCTGCAGTGGTGATGGCAACAGCATCCAGGGCGCCCAGGATCGCCATGGGCGGGTCGCAATCGTTCACGGGCAGTATCAACCTGATCCTGCTGATTTCGAACCAGCATGACCCCGAGGCGTTCGAACAGCTTGATGAATTCATGGAACCGGATGGGCCGCGGTCGATCGAAGCGGTCCTGGAATCTGACACCACGTGGAATTCTAAGGTGGACTGGGGAAACCTGGTGGCCGTCAACCGGACCGGATGGCGGGACTTTAACGGGTCGCCGTTCGTGATGGCGGACATGACAATAGATTTTTTGAAGCAGGTGTTGTGACCATGTCGACTGATCTGATCATTGCGGAACTGAAAATAGACCGGGAACACAGGCACGTGTTCAAGGGCGGCGACGTCTGCCTGGCTGAAAACTGCGCGGACCTGGGGATCAGGTGTGTCGCTGAACGGAAGGGCCTGGGCGACGAAACGGTCCTGCAGTTTCCCTGCGGCATGGCGATCACTCAGCGCCTGGTCCAGGAAGTCGACCAGGGCGTCATCACTCAGATGAACCGGGTCCACCTTCGCCATCACGAACTTGGGCACGAAAAGGCGCAGTGGGAAATCACCGCCACGAAGGAATCGGACCCGGACACCGGCGAAACGATCCCGGTCCACATGACCTGCAGCGACATGGAGGGATAGGACATGGCGTTTTTCGATTCACAGGTGTCAAAAGCGTTCGTGGCGGAATACGACCTGGCCAGCTACCTGACTGAAATCCGCGGCCTGCCCGGTCCGCGAAACATGAACCCGGCGACCACATTGGCCGACGCGGGCGTGAAACATCATCCCAGCCTGCAGGAACCGGCGATCGATCTGACGGCGCTGTGGGACAACACGGCGGTTCTGGGGCTGGACGAATTGCTGGCCGTTCTGCGATCAGACACGTCAGGCAAAAACTTTTCCTATTACCCGGAAGGCTACACATTCGAAGCCTATGGCTACGGCGCTGGCCTGTCATTGCTCGCCAACTACACGGTCAATTCGCGGGTGGGAAACCTGATCGAAGCCACCGCAAACCTGCCTGTTCAGGGGAAGTCAGAACGTATCCGCAGCCTGTTTCCTCTCACCACGGTAGTGGCGACCACCAACGGGTCCGGGCATGACGACTTGGCAGGAGGATCGGGCGCGGAAGTGGCCATGTTCTACCACGTGACGGCCTGGTCGGCATCGGGCGGAAACGCCCAGTGGAAAATCAGGATCGAAGACGACGACAATAGCGGATTCACCACACCAGCCACGGCAGTCACGGCCACGATCGCAGCTATAGGCGGGGCGAAGGTGGTCGCGGCGACGGCGCTGCAGCGATACCACAGGGCCGTCATTGAACTGGACGCAACCAGCGGCAGCATCACTGTCCAGGTGGGCTACATACCGATCACGGGCAATGACGACTGGTAGGCCTGATCTGGCTGCCTAGCACAATTCGCAGCATTTGGGACATAACGTAAAAGGGGGACAGACATGGCGTTTTTCGATTCACAGGTCAGTATATTCCAGATCACAGACGTCGCCGGCCCCACCCTTCGGGACATATCCGCGTTCCTGAACGAAGTCCGCGGGCTTCCGGGACCACGAACCATGAACCCGGTCACGGCCCTGGGTGACGCAGGCGGCAAGCATCAGCCGGGACTTGAGGAAGGGTCGTTCACCATTGCAGGCATGTTCGACAACACCGCGACCACTGGGTCCGACTTCATCCTGTCGGCCCTGCGGACCCACACGTCGGCGGTGGCGTTCGACTATGGACCGGAAGGGAAGGCGTCCGGGGATTTCAAATATTCCGGGACGTGTTGGGTTACCAACTACGTCGTCACGTCGCGGGTGGGCAGCGTCGTTGAATTCACCTGCGACCTGGTGGTCGAAGGTGTCGTGACCCGCGGAACCTACGCGTAAAAGTACTCGGTTCAACTGGGAAATAGATTTCTAAACTCTGCCGGCAGGGTATGGAAATAGATTTCCAACTCAGCGCGGCCCGCTACAGATTCGTAGCTGTAGTTGACCAATTACCAGCTCAAGCGAATAAGTAGTAAAGCGAGGAAAACATGATCGGCAATTCGCCATTTCCAGAGTTCGACTACACGGGCAGGACCGTGGTGGTCGATCTGCCACACACACACGGAACCTGGGAAATCCTGACCAGGCCAACACAGTTCGACATCATGCGCCTGTCTGAATTCCTGATTGGCCTGGAAGACACAGCAGCGGCGCTGTCAAAGCAGTACGGCTACAAAGTGGCTGAAGTCTTCCCGGCGTTGGGCGCCATGACGACCCACTGGTCATTCGATGAAGCGGTCACCGTCGAAACGATCATGGCCAGGGATATGTACGATTTGAAAACCGTGTTGGAGGTGTTCGAAAAGGAAACGATCCCTTTTATTCGACAGGTGGCTACCGAAGAACAATTGAAGGCCTATTCATTGCCATCAAACGGCAACAGAGCCTCGCGCCGGAATGGACGGAAGCCCACATCCTCCAGACGACGGGGTGGTCGTACCCGGACTACATCCGAACGCCGCAAGACACAATAGCCAGGGTGATGATGTTGAAACAGGTGACGGACATCATCAAAAACAAAGGATCGTTGACCTTTGACGAACAGGACAGAATGAAGGTATCAGGGCCGCCCGAATCGGGGCTGGTGACCGACAAAAAGGGAATGGGCGTCGATGGCTAGTGAAAATGTAGACATCATATTCCGGCTACGGGATCAGGCCAGCCAGGGCCTTAGAAACATTGGCCGCAGCCTACGAAACACCCGCGACGGGATGATGTCAGCAGGCAGGACGGCGGGCATATTCGCCGCGGCGCTGGGTGGAATCATCTTTGCGGCAGCCCGAGCCGGAGCCACCCAGCGCAGGGCTGTGGCGGGCCTACGTGCGGGCATCAATGCACTGGGCGGCGACGTCGACGCCCTGGTGCCAAAGGTCGAAGCCGCCACGGCTGCCCTGCAGCGCAAAACCAATTTTGGCGACGAAGAACAGATCAGGGCCCTGACGCGGATGTTGCCCATATTCGGCAGCGTTGAAAAGGCACTGGAAGCCCTGCCGGTTGTGCTGGACGCTGCGACCCTAAGCGAAACGGACCTGGCGACTGCGGCCGAGAATGTAGCGCGGGTCATCGATGCGGGTGAAGGTCGGATACTGCGAACCATTGACGCCACCAGGAAGGCCCGAATTCTAGCGGCGCCGCCCGCGGAACGTCTGGGGTTGCTGGCTGGCGCATTTGCTGGCCAGGCGGAAGCTGCAGCGACGGGTACGATCCAATTCAAAAACGCCCTAGGCGACCTGTTGGAATTGTTACAAATCGACATCGCACTGGACAAGATAGGAACGGCGCTTCTGGGGTTCACTGACAGCATCGCAGGCGTCGATTCGGACGCCATGGCAAAGGTCGGCCAGTCGCTACTGGTCCTATTCGCTGGCATGACCCTGGTGGCGGGCGCGGCAGGGATCGCAGCCATAGCCAGCATTTCCGTCCTGGCCGGCTGGATTATATTGGTCGGCCTGGCGCTGCTGGCCGTTGTCCTGGCTGTGACTATCTGGCGGGATGAAACGATCGCCGCATTCGACGCTGGGATTCTAAAGGCTAACGCATTCTTTGACATCTTCCCTGACTTCATATCGACACCCCTCCGGATGATTCTTGAAGACTTGACCAGCCTGCCGCTGGGCGTCCTGAAATTCATCGATACAGTGTTAGACCCTGAAGCGACGGTCTGGGACATCGCCATATCGTTCGGCGAACTGGGCCTGCCTGACTGGATGGTCCGGGTTCTAAAGGGCATCGGGGAAGGGAATAGCATCTGGCAAATCCTGACAGACGTCATTCTGGGGGCACTGCCCGAGCCGATCAGAAACCTGATCAAGTGGTTCACTGATGGGGGAATACAGACTGTCTGGGACATCGTGACGGACCCCGGCGAGTGGATACCACGCATATGGAACTGGGTAAGGCGCGGCACCCCGTTCCGAATATTTTTTGCAATCCTGACCGGCGGTGTTTCTGAAATTCTGATGTTCATTTGGAACTGGTTTAGAAAGGGCCTTGACCTAGTTTTGAAGATCGACGTAGTCGGGAACGCGGTTGACTTCATCAAGAGCCTGAACCCATTTGGCGGCAGCAGTGGCGGTGGCGGCAGCGATCAGGGTGAAACTGACAGGGAACGGGAAGCCCGGCGACACCCTGGCAGGTTCCCTGGGGAAACCCATTCTGAATATCGGGCTCGCCTGGGGCCTGGTCACCCCCCACAGGGTTTGGCGACTGGCGGCATTGTTAGGTCGCGGACCTTCGCCATGCTGGGGGAATCAGGGCCGGAGGCTGTAATTCCACTACCAGCGTCGGGCATCATGGGTGGCTTGACTGTGAACGTGATCATGCCACCAAACGGAACTGTCATCCTGGACAACGAAGCCAGCGCCCGTAGATTGGCAGTCGAAGTGATGAACCTGATCCGCGCCCAGTTACGCACTCAAAGGCCCTTTTAGATGGCCAGGCCAAAATACCAGGTTCTAATCGACTGGGATAATGATGGGGACTTCACCACTGCCAACGAAGACGTCACCGGGGACGTTTCTGAACTGAACCTGGACCGTTTAAGAGACCCCATCACCGATTATATGAACGGGACGGTCCTGGACCTGGCCCTGCATAATTCAGACCACAAATACAGCCCACCAAAGGGCACGATCACCGGACTGCTGCCAGGGCGGAAGGTTTGGGTTCGGATGTGGTATCCGTTCGATGATTTCGTCGGGGCTGCCAACACGGCACTTGCTTCCCACGAGCCCGAGTTGGACGCCGAATGGACCTGGATAGACCAGACCGGTCGAATTGAACTCGATGGGTCGGGTGCAGCGCGAGTCGATTCTAGTGCCTCCACAAACATCAGTCACCTTGAGTTCAATGACACGGATGTCTCTATCTTCGTTCGACTCAAGCGGGGAGCAACCGGGGGCAGCACAGCCGGGTTGCTCCTCAGATTTGTCGACAACAGCAACTTCATTTACATCGAGGCTGATGGCTCAAACTTGGACTTGGTTAAGAAGATAGCGGGGGGGGTGACAGTTGTTAAGACCGTCGTTCACGCGTGGGCTACCAGCGCCACCAAGGACCTGTACGCGGAAATCCATGGGAGCACCTTTCGGGTCTACATCAACAACGTGCTCATCATCGACGAGGAGATTGACGAATCCGCTGTTAATGATGCGACCAAACACGGTCTCTTTGCAGACACCGGCACATCCCACGACTGGACCTGGGAGAACTTTGGCGGTTTTCGGTCCTTGTTCTTCGGAAGGGTCGACACCATCGAGCCTAGACCCAAACAGGGGGCCCAATACTGCTACATACGCGCCGTTGACGACTTCGAACTGGCTAGGGCAACGACCCTGTACATGGCATCAGACGCAGCATTCCCACAGTCCACAAATGCCATATTTCAAGACGTCCTAGACTACCTGGACGTCACGATCGGCGCCCGCATCTTGGACGAAGGGGAAGAACTGGTGCCCGATGACGGGGAAGACTTCAGCGGCGTCAGTTGGGGCGTGTCGGCCCTGGACGCCATTCAAAAGCTGCAGGACGAAGAAGACGGGTTCATCTGGATAGATGGGCACGGGTTCTGGCATTTAGAAGACAAAGGCCACCGGAACGCCCACCCGCACGTGCTGCCGCTTGCGACCATCAAGGACACCGACGACGGTTCCAACCCGTATTTCGCTGATCTGGCCTGGGAAGATGGCCGGGAATTCATCGAAAACGTCGTTGATATGCAAATCCAGCCTGGCACGGACGCCGGGCTGTCAACGGTGTGGTCGCTCAAAGAAAAAGTCCCGTTCAACGCGGACGAAACGCGGGACTTCCTGGCGGATGTATCGGACTTCGACGCTATAGATCAGGAAGTCACGCTAGTTGAAAATACCGACTACGAAGCCAACACAAAGGCCAATGACAGCGGGTCGGACCTGTCAGGCGACTTGACCGTGTCATTCCCTGATACTGAAAAGTACAACGGGAAAGGCGCGCTGATCCGGGTCGCCTGGGGGTCAACCGAAGGATTCCTGACTAAGCTTCAACTGCGGGCAACGGTCGCGGTCAACTTCGATGACCCGGTCCACGTCCTACTGGAAGACGCCACGAGCATCA
>SDBT01015762.1_pt1 | contig 12004 bp, 8 predicted proteins | sample 2277101 | NCBI WGS metagenome assembly SDBT01 (sample SAMN10404973, study PRJNA504765) | marine sediment metagenome | isolation source: marine sediment core GS10_PC15, 103 cmbsf | place: Arctic Ocean: Southern Knipovich Ridge | collected 2010
TGTCTGTGCGGTCACAAAGATCTCTTTGGTGCCCTCCAGGGCAGCCTCGACAGCGGCAACCGAAAGGTCGCGGCCAACAATGACAGGCATAATGCTTTTTGGTAGTGCCACTACATTCTTGAGAGGCAATACGGGCAAGAAGCGGGTATCTTTTTCGTTATTCATGATTCCTCATAACGGGACTAGCGTGTCCGCCGAAGCCTTGGCGAAGATCTGAGATAATTTCTTATCATTTTACCTTATTTGGACACTGCCGGCAAGGCTCAAATAGTATTGCATTTGGGCAAAAAACGCCTGTTTTACTTGGTTTTTTTCGTTGACATTGCCCCGGCGGCCCCTATACTAATGATAGTTTCGTCATTAACGAATCGCCTGGGAGGGGCAACCATATGATCCTGCACGCGACAATTAAACGTAAACCGCCTTTAAACGCTCACAGCTCCATGCCTATTTGTAGGTATATGGAGCATTTTTTTTATCTATAGCGTACATTTAGGCTGGGATCAAGGAGCAAAGTGCAGAACCGCAAGAACGTAAAGGGAATCTAGGGATGAGTTGGACGCACAGATGGTTATTTCATGGTCTAGACGAGGCAGCAGCCTATGGTCGTCTCAAGCTCATGCTACTCTCATCCTGTTTTTTCTTCGTTATTGCCAGCTATTCCATCATAAAACCTCTCAAAACCTCTGTTTTTAACTCCCTGGTGGGGGTAGATTACCTACCCATGACCAAATACCTCACCATTATCCTGATGATTCCCGCGATGTACTTGTACTCATATCTGGTTGATCGTGTGCGCCGCTATCAAGTGGCCTATATCTTTTTCAGCTTGTATGCCGTTATGACTCTCTTCTTTGCCTACTTTCTTATGCACCCGGTTTATGGCCTTACGAACACCTTTCAAAGCAAAGGTCGTGTCCTTGGCTGGGCATTCTATGTTTTGATGGACTTCTTCCCCATCTTTATCGTTAGCACCTTCTGGGCATTCACCAACTCGGTAAATAGCCCTGAATCTGCTAAAGATGACTATGGCTACATCGTATCAGCGTCAAAAGTTGCGGGAATCACCTCGCCACTCATTGGCTGGAGTCTGATCAATATGACCGGCTGGACCAAGACCGGCACTATCCCATTGCTGGTTGGCATCTGCTCGGTGCTGCTCATACTCGCGGCATTTATGATGCTGCAGCTGATACGCCGGGTTCCAGGGAAATACCTGCATGGATATGAAGCGGTATACCAGCTTGAAAAGGAACGCAAAAAAGAGACCAAGAAGCGTGGTGGCATGCGCGGATTCTTTGATGGATTTAAAATGATGATAACCGAGCCATACCTATTTGGTATTTTTGGCTTGGTGTACTCCTACGAGATAATCTCTGCCCTGCTCGACTATCAAATGCAGTTTATGGCGGTGACGCAGTATAAAAATGATCTTGGGGACATTGCCTCGTTTAACTTGCTCTATACCTCGGCATTCCAGGGACTAGGGTTCTTCTTTGCCTTCTTTGGCACACGCAAGTTGCTTAAGCGCCTGGATGTGCAGGCATGCCTGGTAAGTGTGCCAGTACTTGTGTCGGTGCTCTTACTTGGACTTAAGGTATGGCCAACGCTTACGGGCGTCTCGGTTGCCATGGTGGTGCTACGCGCACTTAACTACGGCTTTAACGTACCAATTCGTGAAATGCTCTACATACCTACCGTTAAGGATATTAAATTTAAATCTAAGGCATGGATCGACTCGTTTGGCCGCACGTTCTCGAAAACGTCTGGTGCCACGATTAACCTTATGGCCATGGGCCGTGGTCCAGCAGCCTGCTTTGCAACTGGCACCAGCTTTTCACTGGTTATCGTGGTAGTTTGGATGATGATCTCATTTGGCGTTTCACGCCGTTACATGGACGTGGTCCGCAGTGGTAGCGCTATCGGCGACGAAGAATAGGCTTCTTCCCCCTGCACCTTGCGCCCCTAGCTGGAGCTATATGGCAAAAAAGGGGCTAGAATAGCGGCAATTGCCCTTGCTGCCTGGGTACATTTTTGATAGTATTAAGGCCTATATTGTAACTTGTCTTTCAAAAACGGGTGGTTACCCACGAATTGGGACCTAGAAAGACAATGGTCATAACCCACAAAGGAACCGCAATGGTTGATATTAAAGAACTGCTTAAAGCAGGCATCCACTTTGGTCACCGCACCTCTCGTTGGTCGCCAAGCATGAAACCCTACATCTGGGGCGCAAAAAACAAGATTCACTTGCTCGACGTCGCAAAAACCGCGTTTTTGCTAGACCGTGCTACCAAATTCCTTACCGAAGTTTCCTCAAATGGCGGCTCGATACTGTGGGTTGGTACCAAACGTGCTGCGCGTATCGCAATTGAGGCTACCAGTAGCAAGCTAGACCAACCATATGTGATTCACCGTTGGATTGGTGGAACCCTCAGTAACTTCTCGCAGGTTAAGAAGGCTATGACTCGCCTGCTCCACTTGCGCGATATTATCGCCAAGGCAGAAAAAGACGGTTCGCACTACACCAAAAAAGAGCTGAGCATGCTTACCAAAGAGCTTGCACGCCTTGAGAAGAATGTTGGTGGTATTTTGAACCTATCCTACCCACCTGCAGCTGTCGTGGTTGTTGATGCACTTAAAGAGCGTGCTGCTGTGCACGAGGCACTTCGCCTAGGCATTCCAGTTGTTGCTATGGTCGACACCAACACCGACCCAAAAAACATTAACTTCGTGATTCCTTCTAACGATGATGCACCTCGCTCCATCGAATGTATTCTCGCACACCTCTCAGGTGCCGTAGAGACTGGTAATAAAGTATTTACCAAGAAGAAGAATGCCGAGAAGGAAGCTGCTGCTGCTAAGAAAGCCGAGGCTACTAAGGCTGCAACCCAGCCTTCGCCGAAGGCTTCAGCCGACGCTAAAGCTATGGCGGACAAGACGGCGGGCACAGCTAAGCCAGCTGAAGCTGAAGTAAAAGTAGAAGCCAAAGTCGAAGCAAAACCAGCTGAGAAAAAAGTAGAGGCTGCTCCTGCTAAAAAAGCTGCGCCTGCTAAAGAAGAAAAGCCTGCAGAAAAGAAGGTAGAAGCTGCACCTAAAAAAGAAGCCGCTCCTGCTAAAGAAGAAAAGCCTGCAGAAAAGAAGGTAGAAGCTGCACCTAAAAAAGAAGCCGCTCCTGCTAAAGAAGCAAAGCCTGCTCCTAAAAAAGAGGCCAAACCTTCTGAAGAGAAAAAAGCTCCAGCTAAGAAGCCGGCAGCTAAAAAGCCCGCAGCCAAGAAACCTGCAGCTAAAAAAGAGAGCTAAGCTAACAGGAGAGGTGGCTGAGCGGCTGAAGGCGCATGATTGGAATTCATGTATATGCCGAAAGGTGTATCGGGGGTTCGAATCCCCCTCTCTCCACCATCCTTCGCCAAGGCTTCGGATGGCACGCCAGCCTTTTTAAAGGATGAGCTTAAAGCACAAATGCGAAGACACCAACCACCGTTCGTCCTGAGTGATTTTGCGCAAGCAAAATTGTATCGAAGGATACGGTGGAAGAAAACTGGGAAGTACGATAAGGGTATAACAACGTAATCTGTCAGGTCCGGAAGGAAGCAGCAGGTGTTACTTATATTTTGTATCGTACTTTCCTTAAAAAATCCCGGATTCAAACCGGGATTTTTTTTTGTTACACTGCTTGGAGTATCAAAGGCAAACACAAGGAGCACCATGGAAAAGAAGATTACGTTTGAAGGCATGCCGCATTCAGCACCACTCGAAGCACATGCACAAGAGAAGCTTGAGAAAATTCACGAGCTGCTGAAACGCGCCGATGAAGCAACACCGTTTTTTGTTGAGCTTTGGCTAAAATCACACAAGACCCATCCACACCACATTGCCGAGCTGCACCTCAAGACGCCACGCTTTGACCTGCATGCACACGACGAGAAGGTCGACATTTACGTCGCACTCGACAACAGCATCGACAAAATTGTCGAGCAGCTTAAAAAGGTGAAGTCTAAAGTTCAGGATAAAGAGCAAAAAGAAGTGAATGAGAAGAAAGAGTTCACTGACGATAAGTATCAGCTTTAGTCCCATTACCGCATGTCCATTCCCAGCCTACGCCCTCCGAGTACTATTTTACTTTGGGCATGCGGAAATTGAGCCCAAGATCTCTATACTCTTGCCTTGAACTCTCAAAGACCTGTACCCTAAAAATAAGAAGTATTTTGGGTTTTATGGGGGTTATATGAAGCATATCAAATTAGCACTGGGCATTCTTGCCTGTCTTTTCGGCAATCTTAGTGCCTCCATCATTCATTATGCTGCCCGGCTAGGCTCGGTCACACTCGTACGTGATCAGCTAAACGAAGGCATCAGCGTAAATCTTCCCGATATGCACAGAAATACACCATTGCATTACGCTTCAAGCGCTAAGATGGCAAAGTTTCTTCTGGATACCGGTGCAGATCCAAATGCAAAAAACGACGCCGGGCTTACTCCTTTACATCTAGTACCTCTTAAGCTATCGCTCAAACTCTCACCCAAAGAAAAAATAACTGGCGAACTTGCAAAAACCCTCACACGAGGCGGCGCGAATACAAATGCCACTGACAATGGCGGTAACACCCCTCTCCACGCTGCTGCACGTTTCGGCAGGGTAAATTTAATTGCATGGCTGCTTGGCAATAAGGCAAATCCAAATGCACGCAACAAGGAAGGCATAACCCCACTACACGCGGCCGTTGGATTAATTCAAATCGGTACTGCTGCAATTGCACGCAACGTCACTCTGGGCTTATCGGGCCCCGCGGTTGCTGGCAGAAGGTTCTGGCTTTACTCAAACGCCCTAGCAGCACAAAGTCAATTGGCAGGACGTCGTGCCGAGGGGGCATATGCCAGTGCAGTTGGTCATGCCCGGGGGACATATCAACGTGCCGCACAACCAGCCTGGTTTTCACACGATCCAGCCACTGCTATAAGTGGAATAATGGGCGGAAGGGGACTGGGAGAAGTGGTTAAGGTGGAAGGAGAACACTACATGGGTAATCCAGAAGCATTTAAAGAATTCTTAGCTGCAAAAAAAGCGGCGAAGGTAGCCCAGGTGAAATTAACGAAGGAAGCGGATGAAGCCGTCAAGAAGAGCGCCAGGATTACTAAGCTCACTCCCAAAATTGTTCTCGCTGTTACTATTATGGCGGCCGCAATCATTTTAGCTATAGTAACCGTCGATGCTATCAAGCGTCATCGGACTGTACAAAAACTTATTGATGGTGGTGCGAATGTGAATGCCCGTGATAATCTGGACAACACACCTCTGCACCTTATGGCGGCTGGTAGAAGATTCAAGCTTGGTGAGCGCAAGCTCGGAATCATTGCCGCACATAAGCTGCTTGATGCTGGTGCCGATTATAATGCCAAAAATACGGCAGGCCTAACGCCATACCAAATTGCTCGTAAGAGCTACCGTCTCGTGTTGGCAGCAGTGCTCAAGCCAAAATCCGCAGCAAGGAGAGAAAAACGTCGCCGGGTGAACCAGTAAGAGTAACTTACAAAAACTTCTTCGCCATCTCTTCGTAGAATTCGCCGCCGAGGTACCGCTCTTTGGTCTCTTCGTCGGCCATGATGTCGGTAACATTACCCTCGGTCACCACTCGGCCGGCCATGACAACATAGATATGCGAAGAGATGGCAAGCAACTGTTCCACGTGGTGGTCAGAAATAAGCAGCCCTACGCCACTCTTGGATAGGGTCACAAATAATTCTTTAAGCTCGTAGATCGATTTCGGGTCAACCCCGGCAAATGGCTCGTCGAGCAGCATTATCTTTGGGTGCATAAGCAGTGCACGCACTACCTCAAGCTTTCGCTTTTGCCCACCGGAAAGTATGCCGGCTGGTTTTTTAAGATGCTCGGTTAAACCGGTCAGCTCAAGCCAGCGGTCTCGCTCTTGCAAGAAGGTTGCCTTTGTTTGCACAGCAGCATCGCCCGAACTTGTTTCCCAGTGCGGGTGGTAGGAAAACACCAGCTGCAGATTATCTTTTACACTCATGTCGGTAAGTAGTGATGGGTGCTGGGGTAAGTACACAAGACCTGCACTCACTCGCTGGGCTACGGTCCAAGAATTAATGATTTGACCGCCATAGGAAATGGCATCAATGCTACGTCCCTGCGCCTTAGGTATAGGAAGCAAGCCCATAATGCTACGTAGCAAGGTTGTCTTACCCGCTCCGTTTGGGCCAAGCAGCGCCGTAATGGTGCCATCTTTTGCAACGCACGAGATACCATGCAACAGCTGCACACGCCCGATCGATTGGGAAAGATTTTGCACCTGCAGCATGGAGTTTCCTAAACTTTACGCAGCACGAACTGGAGTGGACAGCCAAGTAAATCGAAGTGCTTACGAATGGTATTTTCGATGAAGCCTATGTGGTTTGGGTTCCAGAGCTTTGTATTCGCAACGTGCATCACAAAGGTGGGCACCGAGGCCTCTACCGTACGTATCTTGAACAGTTTAAGTCGCTGCTTTTGGCTGTACAGTGGGCGGTGGGTCAACGCTTCTTTAACTACATCGTCTACCTCTGTAGAACGTGGTAGCATCTTGCAGCGCTTCCAGAGAGCCATAATGGCTTCTCGTACTCGGCCAACGTTTTTCTTTGAGAGGCATGAGATCCATAGCGCAGGAATCTTTTTCATGATGAACTCGTACTCTTCCAAGTTATGCTCAAGCTGGGCCTTGGTGTGTTCGTCCATCAGATCGATTTTATTAAAAATTATTAAAATGCGCTTACGCTCTTCATGGGCGTAGAACAAGAGCTTAAGCTCTTGGTCACTGAGGCGTCCGGCATTTGCATCAATCACTACCAGAACAACATCGGCATCGCGCACGGCAGCAAGCGAGCTTTTTACCATAAGCTCTTCAAGTTCGTCACCAATCGTCTTCTTGCGTCTCACACCTGCGGTATCGGTAAGCGTGATTGCTTCTTTGTGCAACATCATGGTGGAGTCAAGCGCCTCACGCGTGGTGCCCGGAACATCGGCAACAATTGCTCGCTCTTCTTTAAGAAGCAAGTTCATGAGAGACGATTTACCTACGTTTGGTTTACCCAATATCGCCACGCGATATGCTGGACGCTCCGCAGGCGTTGTGGAGCCTGCTGCTGGTAGTAGCTCTATCACTCTGTCGAGTAGTCCTACCATGCCAATACCATGTAGAGACGAAATACGATGTATATCTTCAAATCCGAGCTTGTAGAAGTCGTGTTCATGCTGGCTAAAGGCCGTTTTGTTGTCGGATTTGTTAAGCACAAGCAACGTCGGGCGTTTTGCTTTGTGTACAATTTTTGCAATACGCTCATCGTTGGTAACTAGGCCATTTTTGCCATCGACCACAAAGATTATAAGATCCGCTTCGTTAATCTTTTGCAGTACGCGCTCTTTTATCTGCACCTCAATCTCGTCGGTTGTTTTATGCAGAGGCAGGCCACCTGTATCAATAAGGTTGAAGATGCGGTCTTGCCACTCTACTGGCTCTGCCAGATAATCACGCGTAACGCCCTCTCGATCAAAGACAATGCTACGCGTACCGCTAACAAGGCGGTTATATAAAGTGGACTTACCAACATTGGTGCGTCCTACCAGGACAACGTTAGGATATGTTTTGTTCATGATTTTTTTTGCTGCTTACTAAGGTCACTAATTAATTCTACCGGGCCTTCAAAATAGCTGCCCACTAGGGTTGCTGTTGGCCACTTGGCACTGTCTGATACGTCTATACGCGTTCTTGCTACTGGTCGCTTGCTTTGGGTTCGCCCTCTCTGGGGATACCCCCGGGCGCCAGGTTGCCTGGGTTGTGACGTGGGTTGTGGCTGCCGTGGTGGTACAGGCTGGGTCACAGGCGCTGCCTTTGGTTTTTGCTTTTGCACAGCTTGCGCAGTCGTCGCTGCCACCAGCGCTATGCTTCTGCACCCATCTAACGTTTTTTCCAAAATGGGCGTTAGTATTTTCGCTTTGTCCTGCACCGCGGTTTCAAAAAAACTGTTAAGCCCCTGCAGGGCAATGGTTGCAACTTTTGTGTCTTTATCAGTCTTCACCAAGGTTGCCTGGGCACAAATAGTGCTAAGCAGTGGGTCGTCGAGGGCTTTGACGCCGGCGATGAATGCATCCCAACCGACCGTCGCTGAAGCTATGGCTGGCGCGGCCTGGGCTCTAGGAGCTGCAACCTGCTTAGAGCTGGCAACGGGCGCCTGGGCTGGCGAAGGCTGGGTAGGCGCAGCTACTGCCTGGGCAACTTGGGCCGGCGCAGCTGTTACCTCTATGGCTGGTACTGCCGCCAGGATAGCTTCCAAATCTGCAACGTTTACCTGCTGACATAGCTGCAGGAGTAGCAGTTCTAAAAACAGATGCTTCTTGGGCGTCTTGAGGAAAATTGCTTCTTGGGTAAACAGCAGCTGTAGCATAGCGTGCAAGCGGTTTTGCGAGCACTTCTCGCTAAGCGCTTTAAGTTCATCCTGCAGCGTACTAAACGACGCGTTAGCATCAGTTGCCGAGAATTTGTGCCAGAGCAATGCACGAAGCAAGCTCACTAGCATCTCCCAAACGGCGTGGGGCGAAAGCGCATTAAAGTTATTTTCTTGCAAGTGGGTAAGCAGCGCTGTAGGGTCTTGCGCAAGTATTGCCGAAAGCAACGTAATAGTTGCTTGATCGCCCATCTTGCCCAGTGTTTTTTCGACCGCCTCTTGGGTAATTTCGACTCCCATGAAACGCACACGCTCGAGCAGGTTAATAGCATCACGGGCCGAATAGTCTGCCTCGGCGCATATAAATGCTATGGCTTCGTCCGTTGCCTCTATGTTTTCCCCAGCGCAAATCTTTTTCAGTAGGCCGTGCAGCGCAATGTTTTCGACCGGGCCAAAGAACACCTGGAAGGCACGGGAGCGCACGGTGTCTGGCAGCTTCTCAAGTTCGGTGGTTGCCAAAATAAAGTGCACCCCGGCTGGTGGCTCTTCAAGCACCTTCAAAAATGCATTGAATGCCGCGCGGCTGAGCATATGCGCCTCGTCAATAAGGTAAACCTTACGCGCACCAGACAATGGTAGATGTGCTGACGACTCGATGAGGGTACGCACGTGGTCTACACCGGTGTGCGAGGCTGCATCAATCTCTACAAAGTCGGGGTGGTTATTGCCAAGCATTGCAGTGCAGGAGCTGCATGCGCCGCAAGGCAATGCTGTGCTAGCAGGGTCCTTTTGAAAATCTGGCAGTTTGTGGCAGTTAAGCGCTGCGGCAAATACCCGTGCGGTAGATGTTTTACCACACCCCCGCTGGCCCGAAAACACATAGACCGGGAACAATTTCTTTGCATACAGACTGTTTTGCAGCATACGGATGGAAAGATCTTGCCCTACAACCTCTTTAAACGATTGTGGGCGCCATTTGCGTGCAATGTTAAGTTCTACTGTATTCATGGAAAAAGCGCTTTAAAATGGGTGAATTAGCCTGTTTACACAGTATACCAGGCTGGGAGAAGTTTGCCAGAAGCAGCTATATTCACTAGAGTTGATGTAGATCTTAAAATTGGATGAAGCCGACCCTTCGATACAATTTGCTAGGCAAATCACTCAGGGTGAACGGCTTAGATAGAATCTTTTTCCCTTAATAGAAATAGAAGCATTATGACTCGCCTTGGCGACTCCTATAGAGATATTTTAAGGTATTGGGCCCCCGAGCTGGTCTCGGCTGCCATTTTATTCACCCTTCCACTGCTGGCAGACGCCTACATTGTCTCCCAGCTGCATTCAACCACCCTGTATGGCACCCTTGGCTTTGCAAATAACATGTTTCACCTACTTACCAAGCTTGCCGAGGCGCTCTCAATTGCTACCACTACGGTAGTTGGTTCTTATAACGGTGCTGGCGACTACCAAAAAGCTGGTCGTACTCTGGGCGATGCGTTCTGGACCACCATTTTGGTTGGTGGCATACCAGCAATTATTATCTATTCGTTTGCCGGTGCAATTTTTAGGGGTATGGGAGTACCCGAGTCAATGGTTGCCGCAGGCACTCCATTCGTTCGCCTGCAAGCCATTTCGATACTACTCACGTTTTTGTACCTTGCCATCATCGGCTTTTTGAAGGGTATTAAGAACACCCGCACGCCCATGAGGATTTACCTGGTGGGTATTGTGGTGTTCTTGATATCGGACTATGCCCTCGTGCTTGGTCGCTGTGGCATGCCTCAAATGCGGCTAGCTGGTTCTGCGTGGGCCCGCATTCTGCAATTTGGCGTTATGCTGTGCCTTGCTCTGTGGCATGTGCTGGGTAATGAGGAATATAGAAAATACTTCTCGCACGCCTTTTACCGGCTATTCGACAGGGAGGGAGCACTCTCAATCTTGAACCGATTTTGGCAAATTGCCATCGACAAAACCTCGCTTGCCTTTGCCTACATCATTCTTGGTTGGCATATTGCACCGATGGGTAAGTATGCTATTGCTTCGTTCTCGGTAATAAAGGACCTTGAGCGGCTGGCATTTCTGCCTGCAATTGCCTTTGCCAGTGTGCTCACGTTTTTGGTAAGTAACCGCCTGGGTGCACATGATGCCCCTGGTGCCCGTGCCAATGTTAAGCGCGTGCTTAAATTAACTGCTGGCAGTGTTATCGCTATTCTGTTTGTCCTGAGCCTCAATCCAGCCTTATTTGTGCAAATATTCGACCATAAGGGCACCTTCACTGTCCTTGCCTCACGCATGTTCCCAATCATAAGCATCTTTGTCGTCTTTGACTTTGTGCAGCTGATTTTGGCAGCGGCCCTTCGTGGCGCTGGGGATGTAAGCGCGGTGATGGTAGTTCGTGCGGTTATCTCGTTTGGCGTGTTCTTGCCATTAAGCACGTTTGCTGCCCGCCTGCCCATCGAAGATGTTGCCCTCAAGTTTGTGTTGATCTACGCCATCTTTTACCTGTGTAGTGGCCTGATGGGCCTTCTCTTCTTGCTGCGCATCAAAACAAACAAATGGGAAAAACTCATCCAACCATCGTAAAAGGCTTTGTAGTATGTGGCCCTCTCTTTCACTCCTAAGTGATATATTTTTAATGGTTCCAGGCATCCTGGTTGCCCTTATTAGCGTTATTCTCACGTTTAAAACGCGCTTTATACAACTGCGTGCCATCCCTCAAATGCTTAAGGGCATATTTGCTAGACCCGGCAAAGAAGGGAGCAAAACTATTGTACCGCGCCAGGCGCTGTTTACCGCTATGTCCACCACCATTGGTACCGCCAGTATGGCCGCGCCTGTGCTTGCCATTCGCATTGGTGGCCCGGGAGCATTGCTTGGTTTTATGTTTGCCACCTTCTTTGGTGCTGCAGCAAACTACATTGAAGTTACCCTTGCCCTTGCCTACCGCAAAAGAATGCCCGATGGCACCATTATGGGTGGCCCCATGCAATACCTACAGGCCCTCAGCCCCCGCTTTGCCTGGTGGTATGCTGTCGGCGCATTATGGCTGCTCGTGGTTTGGTCTATCGCGCAAGCAAATGTTGTGGCAGACATTATGACGACCTACTACGTACCCTGCTGGGTAACCGGCCTGGTGCTTGCGGTAGTAGTTACCTATGCCCTGTTTGGAGGCATTAAGCGCATTGGTGCGATTTCTCAGAGAATTGTACCGTTCATGTTTGTACTGTATACCGCTGCCGCTGGCTACATTATTTTGTGCAACATCACCATGCTGCCACAGATTTTTAGAATTATGCTTGATAGCGTGTTCTCACGCGATGCCTTGGTGGGTGCAAGTGTTGCCACCGGCTTTTACCAAGCTATGCGCTGGGGCGTTATCCGTGGCTTCCAGGCAAACGAGGCTGGCATTGGCACCGCAACCATCCCCCACTCGATGGCCGAGACCAATAGCCCCACCACCCAGGGTGTGCTTTCGATGGCCTCTACCTATGCCCATGGCATCATTTGCCTGATGTCCGGGCTGGTTACGCTTATAACCGGCACCTGGAACGATCCAAACATCGCTTTTGGG
>SDBT01015763.1_pt1 | contig 12004 bp, 10 predicted proteins | sample 2277101 | NCBI WGS metagenome assembly SDBT01 (sample SAMN10404973, study PRJNA504765) | marine sediment metagenome | isolation source: marine sediment core GS10_PC15, 103 cmbsf | place: Arctic Ocean: Southern Knipovich Ridge | collected 2010
ATACCCAGGTGATCCAATCGTTCTACTTTGACAACGTTCATTTTATACCTCCTCTGAGTGGTTAGTTCACCCAGAGAAGGATAATGCATTTTCTCTATCAAAGCAACTGCTCAATGTCGGATACAACTTACTATATAGATAGTAGTGCGACGGAACACAATTTATACTGGCTTTATCACGTTTTACAGTTATTATGCTTGGATGAATATTCAAGAGATTCAGCTGTGCCAGGCTTGAACAGAGAAGATGCTTACCAAAATTTCTTGCCGGTCCCGCCAATCGAGGAACAGCGAGTTATTGCCGAAAATCTTATACTATATAACCAAAGATTAGATAGTGTGGTTGAGGGAAAGCAGAAGCTGATCGAACTCCTCAAAGAGCAACGTGCAGCCATTATCAACCAGGCAGTGACAAAAGGGCTGAATCCCGATGTGAAGATGAAAGATTCGGGTGTTGAGTGGCTGGGGGAAATACCGGAGCATTGGGAAGTTAAGAAGCTTAAGTATGTAGCCAATCTTCGAAGCGGACAGAACATAATCTCTGAGGAGATAGATGAAGAAGGAGCATATCCAGTTTATGGTGGCAATGGTCTAAGAGGATACTTCTCAAAATTCACACATGATGGAAATTATATTCTAATTGGTAGGCAAGGAGCTCTGTGTGGCAATATTAACTATGCTAAAGGTAAGTTTTGGGCATCAGAACATGCTGTTGTTGTTGCGCTGTTTAACGGTCAGGATTTGCTTTACATAGGTGAATTACTTAGGACTATGAATCTAAACCAGTATTCTCGGTCTGCAGCACAACCAGGCCTCGCGGTTGATACTATCATCAATCAAATTATCCCAGTACCATCTTATGCAGAGCAAATGCAAATTGCCAGATATATCGATCAAGAAATATCAAAAATTGACCAACTCATCATTAGAATAAAAAGGCAGATAGAACTTCTGCAAGAATACCGCATTGCCATAATCTCAGAAACGGTAACAGGAAAAATCGATGTAAGAGCAGAGGTAGAACTATGACTCTGTGTATTGCTTGGATAAGAAAAGTGGATGAAAGCGAGGAGTTGGTTTTTGCTACAGATAGTTGTTTGAGCGGCGGTGCCGAGAAATGGAACACGGGCATAAAGCTCTTCGAGTTACCAAGAAAAGACTGCCTGCTCTGCTTTGCGGGAACTACCGCAAGGGCTTACCCACTCATCCTAAACTTGATTTCATCCATGAATTCTGATGACAGGTTGTCTGACCAAAGGACTGATATTTATGATGTGTTATTTCATTTGACGGAACTTTTTTCTGATCTAGTCAAGGATATAGTCAAAGAGCACCCCAGACTGGATCTTGATGAAATGAAGGGAGAAGCCCAATTTATCTTTGGCGGCTGGAGTTGGCAGAAGCAGCAGTTCTGTATTTGGCATCTTTGCTATGCAAAGGATGCAGAGGGCTTTATATTTGTGGATCGTGTAGCAGGTTCATCCCGTCCTTATGCTATTATTGGTACAGAGGAGAGATTGGCAGATGCTAAGTCGCTCCTCAAAAAGGAATTGGATGAAGATGATGAAGATGATAAATTGTTAAGCGGTGCCTTTGACATGGAACCACTGAAAGTACTAGCGAGAATGGCAAGGGAAGTGAAATATGGGACTATTGGTGGTGCACCGCAAGTTGCGAAAGTGTATAAGTCCGGCACAAGTGAGTTTTTCGGCGTCAAGTGGCTTGGGCAATACACATTATTGAGTAGGAAACTAGATCGCTTTAGTAAGCCATCTGTGAGGTATATTGATCCGGATACATCAGGAATCATTGAGGACCAGTTACCATCTCATCTGGCCGAAGTTGACAACACTCTTTTCGGGGATGAGGTGGGTTTTATACAGGAATGCTACCCAGAAGGGAAGCTAAAAGATCAATTGAGCGATCAAGAAAAGGAAAAGCTTCACATCATCCTCAGTGATGTTGCTTACAGAATCTTTGTTGATTACAATGAATCGCAGTCAAACTTGGCGAAAGAGGCGGCTGATGAAAATGAGTGATTCGTCTATAACCACCGAGAGAGCATTTGAGGAGGCTATCGAACACCATCTTACTGAATATGGTGGATACCTGAAGGGCGATCCCAAGAATTTCAGTCGAGAGTTGGCTTTGGATAGGAAAACAGTCTTTGCATTTCTACAGCAGAGCCAGCCAGAATCTTGGGAGAAATCCAGCACTACACATGGCTCTGATGTTGAATCCAAGATTATACAGCGCCTATTCAAAGAACTGGATAACAGGGGCACTCTGGACGTCCTGCGGCATGGGTTCAGGGATTATGGTGTCCATTACAGAATGGCATATTTCAAACCTGTCAGCGGCCTAAACCCGGAAACACAGCGGCTCTATCAACTCAACAGGCTGACTATCACACGACAGGTGAGATACAGCCTGAAGAACGAAAACTCCATTGACATGCTCCTCAGCCTCAACGGTCTTCCGGTCGCGGCGGTGGAACTGAAGAATTCGTTTACGGGACAGAATGTGACGGATGCTGAGAAGCAATTTATGGAGGATAGGGATCCCAGGGAACTGCTCTTCCAGTTCAAGAAGAGGGCTTTAGTCCACTTCGCAGTTGATACGGACAAAGTCTACATGACCACGAAGCTTGCAAGGCAAGAAACAAAATACCTCCCGTTCAACAAAGGCGACAATAATGGCGCTGGGAACCCAGCAAATCCCAACGGTTATAAGACAGCTTATCTGTGGGAGGAGGTCTGGGAGAAGGATAGTTGGATGGATATAATAGGCCGCTTCCTGCATCTACAGGTGGACGAGGAGAAGATAGATGGAAAGGTCGTAAAGAAGGAAAAGCTTATCTTTCCGCGTTATCATCAACTTGACGTTGTGCGAAGACTATCAGAAGACGCCAGAAGGCGCGGTTCAGGGAAAAACTATCTAATACAGCATTCGGCGGGCAGCGGCAAGAGCAATTCTATCGCATGGTTGGCCTATCGCCTGTCAAGTTTGCATGACAAGGACGATGAAAGAGTGTTCGATTCCGTCGTTGTGGTCACCGACAGAATTGTACTAGACCAGCAGTTGCAGAATACCATCTATCAGTTCGAACACAAGACCGGCGTGGTTCAGCGGATCGACAAGCACTCCAGCCAACTGGCGGCGGCACTCAAAGCCGGAACTAATATCATCATTACCACTTTGCAGAAGTTTCCATTTGTGAGAATACTGGATGAGATAGAAGAACTACCGGCCAGGAACTACGCAGTTATTGTGGATGAAGCCCATAGCTCCCAGGGCGGGGAGTCCGCCGATAAAATGAAGGAAGTTCTCACTATGGGAGACATGAGCAAGGCTAACAAGGAAGAACAAACGGATAATGAAGTTGAGGATGATTTTGAGGACGTGATAAGGGAATCCATGACAGCAAAAGGCCCTCAGGGGAACCTGAGTTTCTTCGGTTTCACAGCCACTCCCAAGCAGAAAACCCTGGAGGTCTTTGGCGAGAGAAACGAAAGCGGTGAGGCGGCTCCCTTCCATCTTTACTCAATGCGTCAGGCCATCGAAGAACGCTTCATTATGGACGTTCTGAAGAACTACGTTACCTATAAGACCTACTTCGAGCTTTCCAAAGCCATCGTGGAAGATCCCAGGGTCAACAAGAAGAAGGCAGCCAAAGCTATAGCAAAATTTGTATCGCTTCACCCATATAACATAGCCCAGAAAACGGAAGTTATGGTTGAGCATTTCCGCCAGGTGGCAATGAATAAGATCGGTGGAAGGGCTAAGGCAATGGTGCTCACAGAGTCGCGCCCTATGCTCTTGCGATACTATGATGAGTTTAATAGATATATAAATGAGAAGGGGTATGACATAGGGATACTAATTGCGTTCTCTGCCTTCAAAGACGAGTTTGGCATTGCTTATAGGGAATCTGAGTTAAACAGATTCGGTGAAAAGCAGTTGCCGGACAAATTCAGCACGGATGAATATAAGCTGCTGCTGGTGGCGGATAAGTACCAGACAGGCTTTGATCAGCCTTTGCTTCACACAATGTACGTTGACAAAAAACTTTCGGGAGTAAAAGCAGTCCAATCGCTCTCACGTCTGAATAGAGTTTATCCGGGTAAGGAAGACACCTTTGTCCTGGATTTTGCCAATAACAGGGAAGACATCCTGCAATCTTTTCAACCCTATTATGAACAGACAACCCTTACTGAATCCACCGACCCAAATCACCTTTACGATCTAAAGACGAAGCTGGAAGCAGCGCAGGTAACCCGGCAATCGGATATAGATGACTTTTGCAGGATATTCTTCAGACCAGGGCGAAGGCATACGAAGCGAGACCACGCCCAACTGAATGCCTTCATCGATCCGGCTGTGGAGCGATACAAGGCACTTGAGGATGAAACTCAGGATGATTTCAAGCACACGCTGAATGTGTATCTGCGCCTTTATTCTTTTTTGTCACAGATCATGCCTTTCCAGGATATAGACCTTGAGAAATTCTATGCCTATGGCCGCCTATTGGCAAAGAAGCTCCCGAAAGAAAGGCTTTTAGAGAAATTCGGGCTGGATGATGAGGTTGCGCTGGAGTATTACAGACTCCAGAAGGTCAGCGAAGGAAGCATCGTTCTGGAGCAGGAGGGTGATGGTGGGCTGAATCCAATAACCGATGCTGGTGTGAGAAAAGACAAGGAAGAGCTTGCACCGCTTTCTGAGATCATAGACATCCTGAACCAGCGATTTGGGACAGACTTTACGGAAGCTGATAGGCATTTCTTCGGTCAAGTGGAAGAGGAAGCCGTCGAGGATGAAACACTGGCGAAGCAGGCTAAGAGCAACGATATTGACAACTTCAAATTCGGCTTCGAGGACGCGTTCCTCAGGCTCGTCCTTAATCGAATGGATAAGAATCAGGGGATCGTTGCCAAAATTCTGGATGATAATGATTTCGGGGATTTTGTGAAGGACTGGATGCTGCAAAAAGTCTATACAAGGTTGAATGAATAAGCTTCGAGAATGAGGATGCAATGATGAGTATAGAACTGGATAAATTAGAGCTTAGTCCGCCATTGCATTATTCTGTATTTTCATCATATTTTGAAACATCACCTATAAGGCAATTTGAGATTTTCTCAACTGAACAGCTTAGACCTCTTCACAGCGCCATGCCACCGAAAGCAGCACTGGCTCTGAAATTGATTGAATATATGGCAATACAAGAGGCCGAACTGCTGGACGAGGTTATTGATACTGTAAAAGTCTTCTGTATAGCGCTACATTTGTCCGAGGTATTCAATAAGGCACCAAAGGAAGCTCTTCTCCAGAATCTTGTTCAGAAAGGTACTTCGGATGAAAAGGCTCTAAACAAGGCAATCGCATCATATAGGGGAAGAGGCAAAATCCTGAAGGAGAAAATCTACGGAAGCTATACTGGGAATTATACTGATTACCTGATAAATGGTTATCCTTTCCTAAAGCATTTCTATTCTAATTATGAGGAACTCCCTGCCGGTTCCAAATCGAAACCCAATAAAGCCAATATACTGAATTACCCAAGTCTTTATGATGTCATAGAACTTCTGGAGAGGAATCTTGATGTTCCTGAGGCCAATATAGTTCTACCCATTCTGTATATACTTACGGGACATATAGATAAAGCCATCGAATTCTATGAAAATAAGGATACTATGGAAGTACATGACTTGTATAACCTTGGCACTGCCTATCTTGAGAAGCGTAATCTTTCAAAGGCTAGAGAGTATTTGTCGGAGGTTGCAATGATGGAGCGGGCAAGCTACAATCTAGCCCTGACATATATATATGACGAAGAATGGATGGATGCGATTCGATGGTTATATATCTCCACAAGTTCCTTACATGCTATGCGTATTTTACTCGCGGTATCTGGGCAATATCCCTATGAATGGCAGATTATAAATCAGCGCACATGCAATAATCTGGGAATATGCCATTATTATGGTGAAGGAGCATTCAGAAAGTCTCTTATATGTTTTGATCTTGCATCGGCCTGGAGGTATTTCACAGGCTCTGGTGATGGTATAGCTAACAGATCGCGCATAATACAAGATCAGTTGGATATCGTCGAGCCAGGCAGGAAGGAAAGAAAGGAATTTCATGGCATTATTGGGGGATGTGATGCAATGCAGGACGTATATGATAAGATTAAAAAATTCGTTCCCTATGATTCCAGTGTTCTAATAACCGGTGAAAGTGGTACAGGGAAAGAATTGGTTGCTCAAGTCATTCATAAATTGAGCGAGCGGAGTGGCCGTCTTGTACCCCACAATTGTGCGGTAATTCCGGTGGGATTGGAGGAGGCCACACTTTTCGGACATGAGAAGGGAGTATTCACTGGGGCTGACCGTGATCGAAAAGGATTGTTTGAGCAAGCCAATGGTGGAACACTTTTACTCGATGAATTGGGGAGCTTGAGCCTAGGATCACAAGCGAGGATATTGCGTGTAATCGAAGACAAGATGGTTAGAAAAATTGGTTCAGAAGAAGAACCTGATAAAGTCGATGTAAGAATTCTTTTAGCAACTAATGAAAACTTGGAAGAAGCAGTCAGAAACAAGCAATTCCGTGAAGATTTATATTTTCGCGTCAAAGTATTCGAGATACATCTTCCACCCTTACATGAAAGGGATGAAGACATTCCACTATTGATTGATTATTTCATAGAGAAGCATTCAAAATCCATAGGAAAGCAAATCTGCGGAATCAATGAAGATGCTCGGATATTGCTGAGTAACTACAGTTGGCCTGGTAATGTTCGCGAGTTAAGCCTTGTTGTAGAGCGGGCAGTAGTAATGACCGACGAAGAAGTAATTCGCAGATGTGATATTCCTGAAGAAATTCAAAATGAGTTAAAGAGTAATGAAAGTGTGAAGATACAGATGATCGAGAGCGCCCTGACAAAAAATAAGGGCAATGTCCTGAAAACTTCCGTAGAACTAGACTATCCCCGTACAACCCTCAGAAGGCTCATAAAAAAGTATAAAATAGATCCGAAAAGATTCAAGCCATCCAAATGACTGGCCATCCTTAATCCACCGGCCAAAAAGCGGCCAATTCCTGTAAATACACTATCCAAGCTGAATTGCAGGCATCTCATATATTCCTTGCCCAGTCTATAGTGGCCAATGGCCAATTATCTCCACCTCCTGAGAAGTAGACCTGCCTGTTGCATAGTCCTGTAAAGCCTTGAAATCATTGCGTTTATCGGTACTCCATGAATATTCTTAGAGATGCTGCAAAGCTGGCACACACCTTGCTTTTAGTATGAGTGTATTTACTCTTTGAGCTATGATATAACACAAGGAAGGATGTGAAAATGATGCAGGATGTTGACTTCAGCATTTCCGAAGCTTCGAGACAGAGCGGCCTCAGTCCAAGACAGATCAGGTACATCGAGACGCAAGGATGGATCGAGCCTGATTATATTAAGATTGGCAGCACCCATCAGCGCCGATTCTCAGCCCAATTAGTTGAGCAATTGTCTGAGATCGCCAGACTTCGCGATGAGGGGTTTGAGTTGAGAGCAGCGATCGCGCGGGTTAATAGATTATGAAGCTTATAAAGACAAAAGACGATCAAAAACGGGCCTTAAGCAAAACCACTGAAGTAGATCAGAATCGTTGCTCCAGAAATGGAGGCAAACTGGATTTTAGCAAGATCAACGTCGTCTTTGTCGCAGGGCGGAATGAAAATCCACTTAATCCCCGCTCAGATATTTCCGTAAAAAGGCGATGGCAAGAATTGGTGGAAGCCTCTGCTCGTATATGGCGGAGAACTCAGGAAGAACCGAAGTTATCGGATCAGCGGAGCAAGGAATAGTAGTAATGAGTGTTGACGGAATCCCAGAAGCAATATTGAGGGAACTTGGCGAATACAGGATTGCACCTAACGGTTGCGAATATGTCTTCAGGCGTTGTCCGACATGCGGTGATGAGAGACATCATTTCTCTGTCAATATTGAGACAGGTCGTCATCAGTGCTTTAAGTGCCAGAGACAGGATGCAGCGGGGTGGAGTTTCGCATCACTCGGACGCAAGGTCGGAATCCTGCCTGCGCAGAGCAAAGAGCATGATCGAGTTCTGGAACTCAAAGAGCGTGCTGCCGATTGGTTCGCTGAACTGTTGGTCTCAGATAGTGCCGCTGAATATGTCCGCTCTTATCTCGAAAGCAGAGGCATCGACTCGAAGTGGCTGTGCCCCTTTGAAGTTGGTACCCAGAAGCTATCAAGACGCCTGCCGATAGGTTTCCATCCAGGTCGCAAACGTGCGAGGGAGCATTTTGGCGATCTCGGATATACAAATGATGAGATTAACAACACGCTCATGACAAGAGGAATGAAAAACGATTCTTCTCTTGTCTTCATATACCATACCTCACCTGGGATGATTGGTCGATTCAAAGTCAGGAATGTTAGAGATCCAAAAAAGATGAAGACGTTCTTTTTGGGTACAGATGGTGATATTGGTGCCTTCGGTCTCGCGCTGCGCGATTGGAGGCGAGGAAGTGATGCTTTCATTGTTGAGGGGGAATTCGACTGCCTCAGCCTGCAAATCTGGTCACTCGAACGCCAACGGAGGACAGTTGACGTAGTGGCAGTGAGCGGGGGAGCAAGCAAGTCAGCCATCCAGTCTCTGAAGAACCTGGGTGTGAAGACACTGAGGATCATGCCGGACAATGATGAGGGCGGGATCACTAACACAATCCTTTACACAAAGCAAGCTCGTCAGATGGGGATAAGCCCTATCGTCTGTCCTATACCAGCAGAACACAAAGATCCTGATGAATGGGTACAGGCAGGCGATCCTGATATGAGAGCAGTTCAGGCGGCGCGTATGTCACCAGGGGCATTTGTGGCAAAGAATATCGCCATGATCCCCGAATATAGAGATGCTGATCAGTCCTCTGTAGACGGACTGGAAGCTGCTCGTAGGGTTGCTCTTGAGGAGGGAAAGGGCTTGGCTGCTCAGGACAATCGCGACTACGTTAATGCACTGCCGCCGGAAGTGCGGCCGGGTATTGCCATCAGTCAGCTTATCAGTGCTCTCAATGAGGCAAAGAATCAAGATGAAAGGAATCGCATTGCCGCTACGGTCGTATATCGCGAGCTTCGTGATGCTGGTAAATTTCTCAGGGCACTGGATGGATACTACTACTTTGAGTCAGAGCGGAGGCGCGTCATACCATTCGGCAGTCCAGACTTCACTGCAATGATCAACGATAGGTTCGATCTTGTGGCTAGTGATAAAATATTCCAGCATGTATTTGCAGATCTCGAAGCGAAATGCCATCTCTATGGTCGCATGGTCACCATCAGGCGGTTCGCTTACTACGATAAGGTGGAGAACATTCTCTATATCGACAAATTCGACGGTGAAGTGTACCGTCTCGACGGGAATTCCATCGAACTCGTACCGAACGGATCGGGCGATGGGCTGTTTCAGCAGAGCAAATTCGCTACACCTTATGAAATTCTTGATAACCATCCCGCTGACATCATTGATCAGATGATAATTAGCAGGATCAACTTCGCAGCTTCAGGCGATCTGAATAATGGGAACTCATTGTCTCTTTGGGAACAACGTGATCTTTTCAGGACGTGGCTGTATTCGCTCTTCTTTGAGTCGATCCAGCCGACAAAGACGATCCTCATGCTCGTGGGTGAAAAAGGAAGCGGAAAATCAACGGCGTGCAGGCTTGTAGGTCAGACGCTCTTCGGATCTGATTGGGATGTGCATCCGGTCGGTACTGATGGCGACTACGACGCTCTTGCGACCAATACATATCTACTAGCATTTGACAACGCTGACACTAAGAAACAATGGTTCGCGGATAAAGTTGCCACAACATCGACAAATGGCATTGCGGGCAAGCGGAAGCTATATACCACAAATGAGATGGTCGAATATAGATTGATCAGTTTCCTTATGCTCAACGCAAGAACACCCAAATTCAAGCGTGATGATATTGTTGATAGGATGCTGGTGTTCCATCTCAACAGATGGGAAGACTTCACTTCAGAGAGCAGAATACTTGGTGAAATAGCAGAGAATCGCAACGCTTTAATGACTGATCTCTTTCATCGACTGAACGAATGCCTGAAAAATATCAAGCAGGCACCGGTAGAAACGAGAACGACGAAATTCCGAATGGCGGATTTTGCGGCATTCGGGTCCGGCATTCTGCCACAAACCGAGGTCGATGAATTCGAGAGTCTGCTTGGGAAAATGCAGACAGCTCAGGTCGAGTTCCTGCATGAAGATGACCCGCTTGTCGATGCGCTTCATCTATGGCTGACGAAGAATGGTAATTCAGGAAGAGCGGTGACAGCGTCACAGCTATACGAGGAGTTCAAAGAGATGTGCAAAGAAGAAAAGATGGCGTTTGAGTTTGATTCATCGCGATCACTGGGGCAGACGCTCCGGCACCAAAAAAGCAGTCTTGGCAAGATGTTCGAGATGGAAACAGAATCCAAGGCTGGACGACCGACAGTATACAAATTCGGAGTGAAGGAAGAGGATGAGAAATAGACGCTTTCAGGCAGAATGTCAACCAAAAGAGTGCAAGACTATGGAAAAAAGTGCAAGAGAAATGTCTTGCACTTCTCTTGCACTGCACTCAAACCAAGTGATAATACGGCTCTACAGGATTTCTGTGCAAGAGTGGAAGAACTTTTATTATACGCGTATAGAGGAAGAAAAAGAAATATATAAAAAAGAAGTATATAGTATATATATAGTATTGGGATCTCTTGCACTCTTGCACTCAATCTTCGCAGATACTTGATATTACAGAGAATATCCCGTGTGCAAGACCCAGGGCAAGACATTTCTCTTGCACTTCTCTTGCACGCTTTAATGAGGTGATAACATGGTCAGCAAGAAACAGACCGAGGCTAATCAACGTAACGCCCAGAAAAGCACAGGTCCCAAGACACCTGACGGCAAAGCCATCGTCCGCTTCAATGCTCTGAAACATGGACTTCGGGCGGAGAATGCACTGCTCCTACCAGGGGAAGATGGCGACGACATGGGCAGACTGGCAAAGCACGTGCGCGCTGACCTGAATCCTGTGGGGGAGATGGAGCATCTGCTGGTGGAGCGGATCATCGCTGCTATCTGGAGGCTGCGCCGAGCGAGCCAAATAGAGACGGGCATCCTCGCCTGGGAGTATTATGGCCTTCAATCGACCAGAGCAAGCCGACTGGTAAGAAGCTATGAACATAGTCAGCTTGGCAGCTTGATGGGAGAGCCGATCATAACGGATGAACTCAAGCATGAGCAGGCGCTTCAGAAGGTTAGGGAGATTGACGAGATAAAGGAGTCAGAGATACCTACTCTCGGCCTGACATTCATGAAGACACAGGATGCTTTCACCAAGCTTGCTAGGTATGAGACTAGCATAGAGCGAAGTCTATACAGGGCTCTGGATCGACTGGAAAGGCTACAGGCGAGCCGGAAGGCTCAAGACACTGATCCAATAGATACTCCTGTGCCAGATGATTGACAAAATGGGTTTGTTTGGCAGAATAATGGGTCTGTTTGACAGAATAATGGCTTTGCTTTGGCCTGATATGGTTTATATTGGCTGAACTTTGGTGACATTTGTTGCACTTTGGTTGCATTGAGCCATATAGCTGTATACCCGCGCTGTTACATAATATACAGCCATTTAGACGCCAGAGAAGTGGTACATATTTTGTTAATAATTTAGGTAATCTTTGAGGAGTTTTTTCTCTGAAGGTGTGGGTTTCATGGGTAGAGATCCCTGGTCGGACAGAAAGACAGTAGAGGAATGCAAGTCCATAGATATTCCATGGCTTAACCGTCATGGATACTTCGGCGGCCTCAAGACCGGCGGAATGGAGTGGAAGAACGCCTTTGGCAAAGTAATCAGTAGCATCGGCATCCAGGTATCAGTAGACGATAGCAATCCTGGCGAGAACTATCTCCGGCTGTTCTATA
>SDBT01015764.1_pt1 | contig 12004 bp, 9 predicted proteins | sample 2277101 | NCBI WGS metagenome assembly SDBT01 (sample SAMN10404973, study PRJNA504765) | marine sediment metagenome | isolation source: marine sediment core GS10_PC15, 103 cmbsf | place: Arctic Ocean: Southern Knipovich Ridge | collected 2010
GTAAATGTTATGGGCAAGAATTGTCATTGTAAAGTCAAAGTCTACTTTTATCACCATTGAAGAACTGACCCTGTTAAAATGAAAGAACTCAACCTGCTCTGATATGCCTTTCTCGACCAGCCACCAGCGTGCGTATTTCCTTACATGGGCTTCTGAATTCAATTCAAAATCATTGGTAATGATCAGTACCGGCTTAATTTTACCGTGCCCTGTTATGGCCACTTGCCTTATTGGTTTGGCTTTCCCACGGCTATCCTTGTAGTCTGGCAGGGTGATCGTGGTATCATAAACCCTCAATGATCTTTTCTTTAATCCACATTATCGCTTATCCTGGTAGTATTATTATTACCTGCCTTTAATGGCCTGGCAGGTAAAACCCTTCATTTCGGCATCATCTCGATGAAGGAAGTAGTTTTTTCAGGCTTGCTTATTGCTGTATTGGTTGGCACCGTGTCCGGATTATACCCTGCTTTTTACCTCTCCGGATTCAACCCGGTGGTTGTTTTAAAAGGCCCTGTTTCCAGCGGCATAGGTAGCGGATCTTTCAGAAAGGTGCTGGTACTTGTTCAGTTTGCCATCTCGGAGATCATGATCATTGGTACGATGAACGTTTCTGGCCAGCTGAAATTCATGAAAACCACCGACCTGGGATTTGACAAGGATGACATTATGGTCATGACCGTAAGGGATACAACCTTGCGCAGAAGTTTTGAATCTTTCCGTGAAGAGATAATAACACATCCCGAGATCCTGGGGGCAGCACAATCCAATTCAAATCCCGGTAGCAATGTCGGCATCGTTGTACAGCGTATCGAAGGAGAAGGCGGAGAGCTTCTAGACAAAGCGGTGAACCGGTACTCGGTTGATTACCATTATGCGGATCTCATGGGGATTGAAATCGCACAGGGCCGTAACTATGACAGGTCCATGGGTACAGATATATCCAAGGCTTTTATCATTAATGAGGTTGCTGCAAATGAATTTGGCTGGGGAGAGGATGCACTGGGAAAGCGTTGGCAGTTAGGGATACAACTGGATGGTCCCATGCGGATGCCCCTGTTCAATATCCGGACCACCGGTCATAATACGGAGAATGTGATCGCATTCGTCGACGAAAAAAGGAAGGAATTCGGGGATCATTATCCATTTGACTATCATTTTCTTACAGAAAACCTCGATGAATACTATAAGGAAGAAGCCGTGATCGGTACCATCTTCAGGTATTTTACCATTCTTACGATTTTTATTGCTGCGCTGGGTCTGCTGGGTCTTTCCGCCTTTATGGCACAATGCAGGACCCGTGAAGTAGGCATACGCAAGGTCATGGGTTCCAGTGTAAACGGTATTGTTTACCTGTTCATCAGGGAATTTTCCAAATGGGTCATCATCTCCAACCTGGTTGCCTGGCCTCTTGCCTGGTTTGGTATGGACAAATGGTTGCAAAATTTCCAGTACCGGATAGACATGACCATATGGATATTTGCCCTGGCATTCGGATTGTCCCTTGCCATTGCTTTGATCACTGTTTCCTGGCAATCTGTCCGGGCCGCAGTCATTAATCCGGCAGATTCTCTCAGGCATGAATAAGCCAGGGGATGCCCTGATAAAAGCCCAGGTATCCAATAAAATTCCTACTTTTGCGGGCGGTCATGAAGGAATGTGCCCGGCCATATTATTTGTTTGACGGGGAAATCAGGGAATGCCCGTCTTTTGATGAGAACTTTGTCCATAAAGGTACCTCATTATATGAAGTGGTCAGGCTCATGGGGGGCAGATTCCTGTTCCTGGAAGATCATCTTGACCGTCTTCTTAATTCCCTGAATATCGCAGGGATACAGTCCTGGATCAACGCAGCAGGCATCCGTGAAACACTGCATATCCTCGTGGATAAGAACAGGATAAGCGAGGGTAATTTCAAAATTGTCATGAACCTCCAGGAAGACGGGTCAAGGCATTACCTGGCCTATTTTGTCTACCACAGGTATCCTTCGTCAAGGGATTACAACCAGGGAGTGAGAGTAATTACCTACCCTTTCGAACGGATTGATCCCAACAAGAAGATATGGAGGCCTGAATTCCGCAGGCATGTGGCAGATACACTGTATGATGCAGGGGCATTCGAAGCATTATTAATGGACTCCGGCAAATGTATCACGGAGGCCAGTAAGGCAAATGTATTTGCCATTCAAGGCGGCCATGTCATCACGCCTCCGGAGGCTGTCATCCTTCCCGGTATAACCAGGCATTATGTGCTGGAGATCTGCCATGAATTGTCCCTTGAGGTGACCAGAAAAAAAATCTCCTTTGATGAAATACCTGACCTTGAAGGATTGTTCCTTACCGGGACCTCCCTGCATGTACTTCCTGTATCCAGGGTGAACGATCACCCCCTTCAGGTCAAACATCCGGTTTTGACAGAGATAATGAATAATTTTCAACAGGTAATCAATAAGCATCTCAATTAGGCAGAACTTTATGATATTTACAATCCCCAAATTTAAAAGACAAATCCATGCAATATGATATAACGATAATCGGGGCAGGTATCGTGGGACTGGCCACAGCGTATAAGATCCTTGAGCAAAAGCCAGATATTAAACTGTTGATCCTTGAAAAGGAAGCAGGCGTTGCCATGCATCAGACCGGGAACAACAGCGGCGTGATCCATTCAGGTATATATTACCGTCCGGGGAGCCTCAGGGCATTGAACTGTATAAACGGTTACAAACAATTACTTGAGTTTTCAGATAAGGAAGGCATACCCTACGAACTTTGCGGGAAGATCATTGTTGCGACCAACCATAATGAACAGGCCATCCTTAAAACAATCTTGGACAGGGGGAAAAAGAACGGACTTGATAAAATCCGCATGATCTCATCTGAAGAAATGAAAGAAAAAGAACCGCATGTAAACGGTGTGGAGGCGATTGATGTCCCCTATGCAGGCATTATTGAATTCAAGAATGTTGCTAACAAACTATCAGAGATCATTACAGACCGCCAGGAAGGAGAGATCCTTGTGAACCAGAAAGTCATGAATATTTACACACACTCGGGCTACTCGGAAGTTGTTTCAGACAAGGAAGTATTCTCATCAAAGCTCGTAATTAATACAGCCGGGCTCTATTCTGATGAGATCGGGGCATTGACCACACCAAAACTCGACCTTCGCATTATACCCTTCAGAGGTGAATATCAAAAACTTAAAAAGGATAAAGAGAAGCTGTGTAAAAACCTGATCTATCCAACTCCGGACCCGGATTTTCCATGGCTTGGTGTCCATTTCACCAGGATGATGAAAGGAGGAGTTGAAGCCGGACCAAATTCAGTTTGGGCGTTTAAGAAAGAAGGTTATAAGATGTCTGACATTTCATTGAAAGACATTGGCAGATCACTCGCATTCCCGGGATTCCAGAAGGCCATGTTGAAATTCATAGGATTTGGTATCGGGGAATATTATCGATCGATGAACAAAGCTGCTTTCACAAGAGGTTTGCAGAAACTGATCCCGGAAATTCAGAAAGAAGACCTGCTGCCCGGTGATGCCGGTGTACGCGCCCTGGCAGTCGGCAGGAACGGAGAATTAATAGATGATTTTGTTTTTGCCGAGAACGAATGGGCGATCAATGTCCTGAATGCCCCTTCACCTGCTGCTACTGCCTGTTTGTCGATCGGTGAAAGCGTGGCTGAAAAGGCATTGAAAAGATTTAATTAAATTGTAAAATAAAACTACATTACCATGAAGATCAGGATGCTTGTACTCATCGCTGCCATGTTGCTGTTTTTCAAACCGCTAACCAGGGCCCAGGATGTATATCCCATTACGGCCTGGGAATTCCTGTTCCAGTTTGCGGATATTGAGAAAGCCAGTACGGATGTTAATAACAGATTGAGATTTACCATTGTTATCAATTTTGGTCAATACTGGCATGTGGATTTCAATAACACGATCGGGATGTATTCCGGTTTGTCTGTCAGAAATACCGGTTTTATCTACGATACCCCTTTGCCAACCAAAACCATTCGTCGGGTTTATACGCTGGGGGTACCACTTGCTTTTAAATTAGGGGCCTTCGACAAACACGTCTATTTCCTGGCCGGAGGGGAATATGAATTGGCATTTCATTACCGTGCCAGGAAATGGCTCAGCAATTCCAGGGACGGGACCAAATACATTGACGGAGAGTGGTTCAGTAGTAAATCCAGGCTGTTTGTCCCTTCCGTATTTGCAGGATTCCAGTTCCCTGGCGGATTCAATATCAAATTCAAGTATTACCTCCAGCATATCCTGAATGAGGACTACGTGGGAGAGGACCTGGGGGAAAGTAATGTCAGTTTTTCAGATTATACAAAACTGAATATGATGTACGTATCCCTTTCCTGGCAATTCCGTACTGACCAGTGGAAGAAATATGTAAAATACGAAGGCAAGACTGCTTATAATTTCTAATGGGATAATTTTGCACAGCCAACTGATCCAAAGCTGATGTTAATCCGGGGAGCAGGAATGATGATATACAGAGTAAAAGTTTTGATAGCTGCCTTGACCCTGGTATTCATATCCCTCTCCATATCAGCGCAGATAAATGTCCGGAACTACTCCATCAGGGGCCGGCAACACCTGATGAACAGTGAATATATCCAGGCCATCAGGCTGTTTAATCAAATCATCTATTATAAGCCGGACCACGCTGATTCCTATTATTACAGGGGACTGGCCAAGTATCAGTTATCAGATTATTCAGGCGCGGAAAGGGATTTCACCCGGGCCATTGAATTAAAATCATACAAGACGGAGGCCATGTATTACCGTGCCGTGGTCAACATTGAAAAAGGCAATAAAGTCGAAGCCCTCAGGGACCTGATCGCGGCTATTGAATTGGATGACAGGCATCCGGAGTATTTCCTGACCAGGGGGTGGCTTCATGCTGAATTCGGGGACACTGTCGGCGCGGTATCGGATTACCATGCTGCCATAAAACTGGATCCGTATATGGACAATGCCTACCTGAACCTGAGCATCATTTACATGTTGAAGAAAAATTACGAGGATGCCTTAATCAATTGCAACAAGGCCGCAGAGATAAAGCCCAGGAACCTGGCCTGTAATCTTACAAGGGGGAACATATACCATTACAGCAAGCGATTCCGTGAAGCGATCGATGAATACAAAACTGTGATCAGTGGGGACTCTACCAATGTGCGGGCGCATTTTTTCCTGGCCCTCTGTTACCAGGATGTAAGAAACTATGATTCAGCCATTGTAGAATACAACAAAGCCCTGGAATTGAATCCCAATAATTCAATATGTTATTACAACAGGGGTATCCTCTACCTTGATCTTGAAAAATACAATGATGCCCTGATGGATTTTGACAATGTGGTACAACTTAACCCACGAAACATTTACTCTTATTACCTGAGGGGGATTATCAAATCCAACCTGGAGGATTACCCGGGGGCCGAAGAGGATTTTACCACGGCCATCGACCTATATCCCAAGCTAATAAATGCTTACAGGAACAGGGCTTACACCAGGATGGCCCAGAATGACCTTAATGGATATGATGAAGACCAGAGTATTATCGACAGCCTGGCGAAAATAGAGGTACCTGAACATGAAATGGATGAATTAAGCTACCTTCAGACTATCACGGATTTCAATAATGATTTCACATCCATAAGCAATGTCATTGATTCTAAAGTCCAGTATGCAGACAGGGAGATCCGGATGATCCCGGTGTTTCATATTGCTGTGAAAGAGGATTGGGATCTGTACGGCAGCAGCAGGTTTAGCGGCTTAACCACACTGGACCAGCTGAGTGAAAAAAACATCTATTTTAAAGTTGACAATTATAATTATGGGATCGTTGACGAGCGGGTTGTATCCGGACTCGCATATAAGTTTGATTCCGTACTGATGATGAACGAAACCGATAAGGAGTATTTCCTTGTCAAAAGCCTCCTGTTGGGATGGCAGATGAAATACCGGGATGCCATAAGGATCATTGATGAAGCAGAAACAGATATCTCTGATAATCATCTCACCTATTTTATTCGCGGAAATCATCAGTTTGCCATCGGAGAAATTATTTATTCCATTGAAAACCAGGAAATCCTTTTAACCAGTATGTCTGATCCATCATTGGATGAAGGCCGGCAGGATGTCATCCATGAATACTATCAGCTTGCCATTGAGGATTATAACCGGACTGTAGAGCTGAATCCAGACTTCATCTATGCAAGGTTCAACAGGGCCTATGTAAACAGCCTGACGGAGAATTTCCAGGCAGCCATCGAAGAATATACTTACTGCCTGGAGAAGGAGGAAAATTTTGCCCAGGCTTATTATAACAGGGGACTTCTGCATATTTACATGGAAAATCCTGAAAAGGGTTGTGTTGACCTGAGCAAGGCAGGAGAACTGGGCATACAGAGCGCTTACCAGGTAATTTATAAATTTTGTAATAATTGATAAGCCAGATCTGTAACAGGTGAAATCCAGCACCTGTGCCATAGGGCCAACAAATTTTACTCTTTCATTCTAATTTCATTCTAAACAATTAAAGAATTACAGGTTTTATATTCTGTAATTTTAACCCGCTGGCATTAAATACATATAATAAGAAAGGAGTATTAAAATGGCAAAATTCCTGATTGAAGTTCCTCATGCGGCATCAAAAGAAGCATGCATACAGGCAGTTAAAATTTTTCACGAGACAGGTTCACATTTTTTAGCCAATGCAGACTGGGGTTGCCACGACGGTGACCATAAAGCATGGATGCTGATTAATGTTGATACCAAGGAAGAAGCAAGGCGAATTCTCCCGTCCGCTTTCAGGTCAGAGGCCAAAATAATTGAGCTTCATCAGTATACCAGAGAGGAAATGAAGGAGTATTTACATCATTGATCAGTCAATATAACTGTACTCTTCTTTGAGGTTTAGTGCTCGCCGGGCTTCTTCACTTGGCTTGGGGGCGAAATCCTTTTCGGCAAAATAGGCTGCTCCGAGCCATTTCATTTCTCCTCCAAGTTCACGGGGATCACCGTTTTCTTTTAAGTATTTAGTGAGTCTGTCTGAAAGCATTTTTCTGATGTCGCCATAATCAGCAACATCGGCAATATTGATCATTTGGAAAGGATCTTTTGTCAGATCGTATAATTCTTCAGCAGGGCGTTTTGCAAAAGCCAGCCCGAATAAGTTTTTTACCCCCTCCTTATCTTTGTTCTTAAGTATATGCAATTTTGTCGGGCAGGGGTAATGCAGCATATGGGCGTCCACATCTCCATAGAGTGGTGGTTCACCGGCAGGCCAGCTATCAGGTTCATAATTTCGGATGTAAAGAAAATCTTTCGTCCGGATTGAACGTGCCCCATAACCGGTCCCTCCTTTTCGGACAAAAGCATGTCTTTCGCGGGCAGCAACAATGAAATCCCATTTTTCATCGATAATGCCCTCTTTTTCTGATTCCAGAATATTGACTAAACTCCTGGCATTCATATACTCCGGTATTGGTAACCGGGCCAGTTCCAGAAATGTAGGGGCAAAATCATTCAGGCTTATAAAATCATCGATCACCCTGCCACCTTTATACCTTTCCGGCATGGAAATGATCAGGGGTATCCTTGTTCCAAAATCATAAAGATTTGCCAGTCCCCTAGGCATCTGCCAGCCATTATCACTGCACACTATTACCAGGGTATTCTCCAGCTGTCCCATTTCTTTGACCAACTGAATGTATGATGCTACATCCCTGTCGAAGTTCTGGATTTCTGCGTAATAATCCCCAATATCCTTTCTTACATCTTCATTATCAGGTAGGTAGGGAGGAACGACTATGTCGCCGGGATCAATGCCTGCTTTTTCCCATCCACCGGTTTTATAAGGCCTGTGGGGGTCACGGGAGCTGTACCAGTAACAAAACGGCTGTCCTTTCTCTTTTTCATTATAAAATTCTTCAAAAGAATTAAAGCGTTCGCCAGCGGGATTTCGTGTGCGCCCGCCTGCCTCATAATCACCTGGTCCCCAGCCCTTCCCTTCATAACCTACGAGATATCCCGCTTCTTCGAGCATATCGGTGTAAACCCTGAATTTTGCCGGGAGAGTCCCCCAGAGATTTGCCCCTTCTTCCAGCCTCCAGATGTCCTGGCCCGTAAGCATGGATGCCCTGGCCGGAGTACAGGAAGGAGCAGAACAATAGGCATTGGTAAATCGGATGCCGCTTTCTGACAATTGATCAATTACGGGCGTTTTTATTACCGGATCCCCGTAGCAGCCTAAATGATTCCAGGAGTGGTTGTCAGACATTAATATAAGTATATTGGGACTGGCTTGTTCAATCTTATTTTCAGAGTCACAGCCCCAGATCAGCAATACAGCCATTATAAAAGGCAGGATAGAATATTTTATTCGTATCATTTAGATTTATTTTTTGTTCCCGATTAGTTCTCTCAGGTTTACTGTTTTATTATTAATGATCGGTTTTGCCCAGAAGGCCACGCTAAGTATATATCCAAGTGTAATAAAAAGAAACAACATGGCTAACCTGAGCCCGATATGATCTCCAAGCCAGCCAATGATCAAGGGTACGAGTGCCCCGCCAAAAATCCCGGAACATAGTATCCCGGAAAAGGACCCGTGGTGCATCTTTTCGGAATTCAATGCCAGTGAGAAAATGATCCCCCACATCATCGAAATCAGGAATCCTGTTGCAGGAAATGCATACAATGATATTTCAGCCGGACCAAACAGGGCCATGATTAAAGTAATCATGGTTAATATGGTAAAAATTTTAAGTATCCGCTTCGAATCCATCAATTTGAGCAATACCAGGCCGGTAAGGCAGCCCAGCGTCATTAATCCCCAGAACCAGGATATTGCAGCAGCTCCCTGACCCTGTGGGTCAAAACCATGATACGTGTTCAGAAATTTACTCATCCAGTTTGCAATACCCTGTTCAGTTCCCACATATGCCATTATTCCCAAAAAAAACAATACAACATGCTTTTTCCTGAAAAGGTTAATATAAGTTTGAACTGCACCCGTTTTTTCATCCTCTTTCAATTCCACTGCCGGGAGTTTCACCATTCCGATAATCAAAAGCATCAATACGAGGACGAAGGCAAAAATCCAGTATAATGAGCTCCAGGGTAAATTTTCCGGGATCAGCCTGCTGAGTGAATGTATAAAAAAGTTGCCCTGTCCATCATAGTTGGTCAGCTCACGCATCAGGTAGGTGAAAACATGGGGACTGATAAAGGAGGCAGATCCGAATACCAGTTGCGCCATGACTGAAAAAAATGCAAAATTCTCTTCCCCCCCGGCTTCCCGCATTAAAGGATTGATGATGACCTGCAGCATTGCCATCCCGGCGCCGATAATAAATAATGACGATAATGCCATTTCGTATACCGGGAAAAGGGCGAATAATAAAGAACCAGTAAAGGTCAATCCAAATGCAATGAGCATGGATAATTTTTCTCCAAGTTTTTCAATCATGATACCGGCCGGTATGGACATGACACCATAGGCCAGGAAAAAAGAAAATGGCAGGAATGCCGCCAGTGTTAAACTCAGCTGATAGTTATCTATTATGGTAGGCATCAAGGGCCCAAGGATATTGGTAACAAATGAAATTACAAACCAGATGACCAGGATCAGTAAAACGATAAAATTGCTGCGCCGCATAATGTATTTGTTAAGATTAAAGATTATTCGGTTCTACCCAGATCGGGCTGGACCAGGCCAAACTTCCATTTGTCTGCGTTACCCGAACATAATACCAATCTGTAGTTTCGGTAACATGTTGGTCATGGAACCTGAACTCTGTCTGGTAATTTTCATTGAAAACAATCCGGTGTAGCATGATTGATTCAGAAGGAAAATCTCCTGTAAAAGTAATGTCACTGGATACTGCCAGCTCTCTTAAAGTTTTGTTAAGCAGGATATTGCCTGGCCGGCTTAATGACAGATCCAGTTCAGTTTCGGGTGAACCCTGTATCTCAAGGATGACACTATTGGTAGCTCGTTCTTCATAAGCCTGTTTGCGGGAAGTATAGGATTTGAACTGACAGAGATGATCATCCAGCCTGGTAATTTTATTTCTCCGGTCCTCGTCATATGGACCGGATTGAAAACAAGGAGTAGCTGAAATTATTTTACCCCCGGTAACCTTCACATCAAATTCCCAATCAGTAATGCGTTCCAAATTAAAAAAATCCCACGGTCCCCAGCCAAATTCAATACGGCATAATATGGGTTTGTCCCAGCTGGATCTACTTGTATCCTCATCAACAGGATGATTACGATAAATAACTTTATTGTTGCGTAACACTTCCACCCGGTCAATTACATCTTGTCCCTTCACCTTTACAAAAATATTCCGGGAAGATACAGACGGGAGGGTCTCTCCCATCCAGTGCCCGTTCAATCGAAAATCCAACTCAATCCTGTCAGCACTGACCGCATAGGTACGTCGCGCTTTTATCGCTTCCATAATGGACTCCCGGGTAAGTGTATCTGCATGAACTGCGACGAGCCCTTCACCGTAAGCTCCGGGGTATCCCAGATGGTCATCTGTACTTGCCACCAGACCAACCTGGTGTCCCTGTTTCAACAGGTACTGGATAGTATTTTTGGTATACCGCCCACCCATACTATGCCGGATGTATCGATACGGAGCCCTGTCCGATTCCGCATTTCCATGCTCGGAAAACACTTCCACAACAGGCGAAACATCAACTGCCCCCAGGACACTCCAATTCTGCCCTCTCCACCCCTGCTGATATGCCGGGTGATGAGGAATTAAAACAGCATTATTCTCCCGTGCAAATTGCTGCAGTTCCCGGATGTCATCCAGGTATACCAGCTCTCCTTCATGTCCGGGCATGATGGCACATACGTCTCCATAAATACTTGAATGCCATTCATAACCTATAAACGAAACAAATTCCCCGGGAATATAAGATTCATTTGCGTATCGTTTTATTTTGTCCCAGTTCTGCCTGGTGACTTCAAAACCTTCAGCGAATCTGTCAAAATTACTGGATTCAGGTTTATCATGCCACTGGGAATGCGGGGTGAAACAATAAAAATCAAGGTGGCTTTCTGCAATGTCATATGCTCTTTCCAATGATCCCCGGGCATACCCAACATTGCAGTGGTTATGGATATCTCCCCAAAAAATATTTTTCTGTTCAAACTCATACTCATTTTGAGTTTGGCATTGAATGAACAAAATAGTTGAAAGGATAAAAAATACCCATGTCTTTTTTATCATGGTGCCCACATTTAAATTACACAAATGAAAATATATGACTTTGAGCCAGTAATATACAAATTTTCTGTCTTGGTAAATCTAGAATTAGTTTTTACCTAATTGAGGGTAGTTCTCTTTAAAAGAATGGTGTTTGATAGTTCATTGGTTTTAATGATCTGGTAATCCAAACCTGCTTTAAGACTGTCTGCATCCTTTATGAAACAATAGATAAAATCTGCACCGGGAATGATTTCATCCCTTTGCACAGGTTGCATTTGATCTAATGAATACAAGTCCCGGTAATAGTTCATTGTCGGAACAGCGAAACTCCAGGTAGTGATCTTAACCGGTCCATCATCCGCTGACCGGCTATCAACATAGTTCCTGATCACCTGCATGGTCGCCTTGGTATCGGCATCGTATCTCCATTCTATGGTATGTGTCATATTGAGGTTTTTACAAAAATGATATGACAATGGCAAAGCAATCAATATCAAAACACCAATATTCAGTATAAATCCTGACCTCCCTTTCAGTAAATCACTAAAATGAGAAATCAGGAATAAAAGTAGTAAACCGAATATTGGGATAAATATCAGTCCTGCCCGGACGACCGGATAGAGTATATCAAACAGGTGATGTTGCATGACAGTTGCCATGACCATCAGGAACAATAACAAAGCGAATCTGGCAAAGGTGTCATACCGGACTCTGATCATCTGATACATTATGGTAAATGAGAATA
>SDBT01015765.1_pt1 | contig 12004 bp, 11 predicted proteins | sample 2277101 | NCBI WGS metagenome assembly SDBT01 (sample SAMN10404973, study PRJNA504765) | marine sediment metagenome | isolation source: marine sediment core GS10_PC15, 103 cmbsf | place: Arctic Ocean: Southern Knipovich Ridge | collected 2010
GATGGCTCGGGACAATATAGCCAGGGTTCTTCAAGAAAAGGTGGAGGAGGGTTATTTTTCTCCATCAGAAGCTTTGGAGTTTGCCCGGAAAATCCTGAGAGATAATGCCTTGGAGGTCTTCAATATTGGTTCTGCCTGAAGTGGGAACAGAAGGAGCTTTGTTCTTGCTAGTTTTTGGGCACATTTTTCTCCAAGTGACATTCGGGATATGCTTGCCGTCGAAGACGGGAAGAGGGTTCCTGTGGAGCAAAGGAAAATCGTGCTGAGATATGCAAGGGGCCAGGAGATCGTTACCACCCTTGACCGCCCAGAAGGTGGAGACATCATCCAGGATTATGGGAGGAGTAGGCAGCGCAGTAGCGGAGGTGGTGGTAGGAGAGAAGCCTGTGCCTATGAAACTGGTGGGTGTTCCCGATGTTTACTCAACGCTCGGGCCTGCGGACGAACTATGGGCAAGATACGGATTGAACTCGAGCTCTCTTATCGGAACAGTAAAGGATTTCCTGAAGAAGATAAAATGATGGATTAAGAGATTGTTTTTGGGAGGATTGGGAAAATGAAGAAGGTCTACCGGGTTAACATGACCGATCCGAAGGTTAAGGAACAGCCGCTCACAAGCTTGCCAGGCTGGGTATTTCAGCCATAGTGGTAGATGATAGTGGCACCAGTGCAGTTGAACCGAGAGACCGATGATCGCCCACCATACTTTCTTAAGACAGAGAAATTCTCTCCCCACAGTTCTGTTTTTGATGTAAATGGCAAAGACTTAGACGGGGTTCTCAAATTTTGATTTCTCATGCGGGAGGTAACGGATGCAAGTTGAAGTTAGACTATTTGCCGGGCTACAAGAATATCTTCCTCAAAATAGCAGCAAGAACTCCTGCCGGATGGAGACTAACCAGGGCGACACCGTGAAGGATGTTCTCGAAAAGCTGAATGTACCTTCCAAAAAGCTCAGAGGGCTGATGATTCTGACGAACGGAACTCATGCTGGCCTGGATCATGTGCTGAGCGAGGGTGATGTGCTCAGTGTTTTCCCCGTTGTCGCTGGCGGATAGACTGGTTAGCTAGGTATGGCGCTCGAAGAGAAGGGGATAAGTATGAAGCAAGCAAGATTCTTTCGGATACCTTCTGGAGTTATTGTAGGGTGCGACGCCTCCAGTTTTTCCGGTAGGGAGGCCAAGAAATTAGGTGGGACAAAGGCTCTTATTGTTACTGATCGGAACTTGACCGAGATGGGATTTCTCTCTGGGATTGAGTCATCTCTCGGTTCTGAGAGAATTGATTGTGAGGTCTTTGACGAAGTTACGGCAGAACCCACCGTGGATTATGTGGAGAAGGGCCTAGAGCTCTATCGCAGATCAAAATGCGACTTCATCATTGCTCTGGGCGGGGGAAGTCCAATCGATACGGCCAAGGCTATTTGCATTATGACTTCAAATCCCGGGGTCATTCAGGATTATAAGGGATTGGACAAGGTTCCCAGCCCGGGAGTTCCCCTTATCGCTATACCAACCACAGCGGGAACGGGAAGCGAAACCACTATATTTACCATCATCACCGATACCAAAACCAATGTGAAAATGCTCATTGGAAGTCCCTTTCTTTTGCCCAGCGTGGCTCTTGTCGATCCATTGCTCACAGTTTCATCACCTCCCTCGGTAACAGCGGCTACAGGCGTAGATGCTCTAACTCACGCCATTGAGGCCTATGTGTCAGTTAAGGCACAGTCTATGTCTGACGTATTTGCTCTTTCTGCCACCAGGCTTTTGTCAGAGAATCTGAGGCAGGCGTGGGAGAATGGGGATAATCTGGAGGCTCGAAGTCTTACTATGCTGGGAGCTTTTCAAGCCGGAGTTGCCTTCAGTAATTCCTCGGTGGCTCTTGTCCATGGTATGTCCCGTCCAATAGGAGCTTATTTTCATGCACCCCATGGTCTTTCCAATGCTGTTTTGCTAGCACCAGTTGTAGAATTTAGCATTTCAGGCAACCCCGAAAGATATGCTGATATAGCAAGAGCAATGGGAGAGAAGGTAGGAGGACTCGGTGTCATGGAAGGTGCGTCTAAGGCGTCAAACGCTGTACGCGAGCTTGTCCGGGACATGAAAATCCCTGCTTTCGCTACCCTGGGTGTAACCAGAGAAAAGCTAAAGGCTGTTGTTGGTAAGATGGCGGATGACGCTATTGCCAGTGGTAGTCCGGGAAACAACCCTCGGAAGGCAACAAAAGAAGAAATTGTAGAACTCTACTGGAAGACTTTCAATCAAGATTTGTGAGTCTAGATTTTGGGGATTCGTCAAGGTTCCTCACGCAAGCGAGAGGTTAATCAGTAGTTGGGCTTTGAGTAATAGCTGTTGATAGTGCCGGGAGAGCCTTAGTATTCACAGGCAGATACGGTCCAGAACTCGAGGTATTCTCTCGAAGGAGGACTTTATCAAATGAACGGTGCTAGCTATACAGTTGTATCCCGCAGGAAGACAGACGTCCTCCAAGACTTCTGGGTACGACCCTATTTTTGCTCCTTCGCCTATCCCCACTCCGGGCGAGGAAGAGATACCCAGGGAGGCTACCGTTGAGGAGATTCAGGGCGTAGTTGAAGCATTTGGTGAAGGAGCTCAGCTTCTGACGGTAAGGTTAAGATATGGACGGGAACGAGGGTTACTGAGATAAGCGAGGAAGGTTTTAAGGTAGCCTATAGCATCTAGGTGAATATCGTTTTGTTCTCTGCCTGAGGGCCTTTGCGGTTCCAATCCTGAAGGCGAAGAAATGGGTATCAGGGAAGCTTCGGAAAAACTTTAGAAGGAGGATAGAAATGGCGATCTTAGAAGAACCGATAAAAGAAGTAATGGTACTAAAGAACTATGTTGGCGGAGAATGGGTTGAGTCAAAAGGTGAGCTGCAGGATATTGTCAATCCGGCGACAGCTCGGGTGATAGCAAAGGTTCCTTATTCAACCAGAGAAGAAGTAGATGAGGCCGTTCAGGCAGCGAAGGAAGCTTTTCCTGAATGGAGGAGAACTACTCCTCTTGGTCGGGTACGGCACCTTTTCCGCCTCAAAGAGCTTCTAGAGGAAAACTTCGAGGAGATCAGCAGGATTCAGACGATGGAGCATGGAAAGACAATTGATGAATCCCGAGGGGAGACAAGGAGGGGGATTGAAAATGTGGAAGTTGCCACGGGCATACCAACCCTGATGATGGGATACAACCTGGAAGATATTGCAAGCGGCATTGATGAGTATCTCATCCGCCAACCCCTGGGGATTTTTAGCTGCATTGCTCCTTTCAACTTCCCCTTCATGATTCCCCTCTGGTTTGCACCTTATGCTCTTGCTACAGGGAATTGTATGATTGTGAAACCTTCAAGTCGATGCCCTATTACCCAGGCACGAATTATCGAGCTAGTAGATGAAGCCGGATTTCCTCCCGGTATCTGGAACATCGTACACGGGTCAGGCTCAATGATCTCATCAGCTCTTATTGAGCATCCCGACATAGAGGGGGTGACCTTCGTTGGCTCAACTCGTGTGGCAAAGGAGATTTACAAGGGGTGTGGCCAGTTTGGCAAGCGGGTCATTGCCCAGGGGGGAGCAAAGAACTTTATGGTAATCATGCCAGATGCTGATCTCGGAAACACAATTCCTGCCTTAATGACATCTTTTTATGGCAATACAGGTCAGAGGTGCCTATCAGGAGCAAATGCTGTTGTTGTTGGCAGGGATGATGCTTTCTACAAAAAGTTCAAAGAAGCCTTTGTGGATGCAGCGTCCAGGATAAGAATAGGCTATGGCCTTGATGAGGCAATTCACATGGGGCCCATGCAGTCAGAAGGGGCAAAGAAAAGAGTTTTGGGATACATAGAAAAAGGCATAAAGGAGGGGGCAAAACTCATACTTGATGGGAGGAAAGCAAAAATTACAGGAGACTATCCTGAGACTTGTTTTCTCGCCGCAACCGTTTTTGAGGATGTCACATTGGATATGACTATTGCTAAGGACGAAATTTTTGGACCTGTGGGAAACATTATGAGAGCAAAGGATCTCGATGAGGCGATCGAGATGATTCATACCAGCCCGTTTGGAAATGAAGCATCTATTTTTACCTCAAGTGGCAAGTGGGCCCGCGAGTTTCAGTACGGGGTGAGCTGTGGCAACATAGGTATCAACGTTGGCATAGCTGCTCCCATGGCCTTCTTTCCTTTTTCTGGAATGAAAGACTCTTTCTTCGGTATCTTGCACGGGCAAGGCACGGAAGCTGTTCGCTTCTTTACGGAAAGTAAAGTCGTAGTTCAAAGGTGGTGGTAAAGTGCAATTGACAACTGCTTCCCAAATAATTAGTTTTGCGAAGGAACTGGAGGATAAGGCGGCGAAGTTTTACCAGGAGTTAGCCGCAAGGTATCCGGAGGCAAAGGAGGTTTTCTCATCCTTCGCCAAGGAGAATAAGAAAAACGAAATTGTGGTACAAAGAACCTACAATGAGGTTGTGACTGATGCTCTTGAGACAGGTTTTTCCTTCGAAGGACTCGAGGCAGATCCGTATATGATTGATGTCGACCTAGCCCAGAATGTCTCATTATCTAGTGCGGTAAGAAAAGCTCAAGAAATAGAGGAGAGGATTGAAAACTTCTATACCACTGCAGCCAGAATGTCGAAAGGACTCCTTGCGGATATTTCACGTACCTTTGAGCGTATAGCAAAAAAGAGAACCGAGCGAAAAGGGAAACTAGCATCGCTTTAGGGTATTTATGCCGGGGCAGGAGATGAGCCGTCCCGCAGCTGGTGTAATCCATGCTGAGAGAATATGTAAGGAGGTATGAGATGAGGTTGAAAGATAAGGTAGCTATTGTCACAGGAGCAGGCGCTGGGATGGGGGAGGTGACTGCTGTTCTTTTTTCGGAGGAAGGAGCGAGAACGGTTGTGGTGGACATAGATGAAAAGGCAGGACAGGAGACGGTCGAGACGATTAGGGCAAAAGGGCAAGAAGCACTTTTCATATCGACAGACATAGCCGATGTTTCTCAGGTGAGCTCCATGGTGACGAGAGTGACGGAGGAATATGGAAGGCTAGATATTCTGGTCAATAATGCTGGAGTGTACGCCCGAGGGGATGTAGTCAGCATCGATGAGGAGCTGTGGGATAGGATTATGAATGTGAACCTGCGCGCAGCCTTCCTCTGCTGTAAGTATTCTATTCCCGAAATGATTCGAAATGGGGGCGGGACAATAGTTAACGTTGCCTCGGAGTGTGGGATCGGAGCCTGGAAGAACCAGGTAGCCTACAATGTCTCTAAGGCTGGACTGATTTTCCTGACCAAAAGCATAGCAGTGGATTTTGCTTCCAAAAACGTAAGGGCGAATTGTGTTTGCCCGGGCACAACAGAGACTCCGCTGGCGGCAGCTTATTTCGCGAAACAGCCTGATCCAGAAAAAGCTCGGCGGGACTTCGAAAAAATCCGCCCGGCAAATAGATTGGGAAGGCCGGAGGAGACTGCCTACGGGATCTTGTACCTCGCCTCTGATGAGTCACCCTATGCCACGGGAGCTGTGCTGTCTATCGATGGGGGGTATACTGCGCAATAAACGAGAAGGAGAAAGAAATTGCAGAACGAAACAGTCTGGTCCTTTTGCATTCCTCAAGTGATAAAGTTTGGTGAAGGAGCAGTTGAGGAGGTTGGGTATGAGGTAAAGAGACTGGGAGGCAGTAAGGCTCTCTTGGTCACAGATGCCGGAATTGTAGAAGCAGGGATCTCAGAGAAGGTGGAAAGGCTGCTGAAAGACTCTCAGGTGGAAGTCAAGGTGTGGGACAAGGTGGAGCCAGAACCCTCCATCGAAGTTTATAGAAAGTGTTATGACTATGCGAAGGACAAAGGGTTTGAGGTGATAGTTGGTTTGGGCGGCGGAAGTGCGATGGATGTGGGTAAAGCAGTGAGTATGTTTTTGGAATGCAGAGGAGATCCTCTTGATTACGCTGCTCCCCCAACAGGAAAGGGAAAAAAATATACTGGTCCGGGGATCCCCAATATTGCCGTTCCCACTACCTCCGGGACCGGATCAGAGGTATCTCCCACAGTTGTCATCTCCTTGCCAGAAAAGAAGCTAAAGGTAGGGATTTCGGATAATCACCAGAGACCGCAGGTAGCTATTGTAGACCCTTTACTTGCTGTTGATATGCCTCCTGGTGTGACAGCAGCCTCGGGAATGGATGCTTTGTGCCATGCTATTGAATGCTACACTACAAGAGAATATACTCGAAAATCAAGGCCGTCCAGTCCGGCAGAAAGGCCCGTATACAATGGAGCAACCCCTCTTACTGATATTTGCGTCATAGAAGCCATTGAGCTTGTTGGCAAATATTTGCGTAGGGCAGTGAATAATGGCTATGATATAGAGGCAAGGAAGGGAATGAGTCTGGCTTCACTTTTGGCTGGAATTGCTTTTAGCAATGCTGGGATAACCGCAGTTCATGCTATGGCTTATCCTGTAGGAGGAAGGTTCCACACTGCTCATGGTGTGACCAATGCTCTGCTGCTGCCTTATGTGATGCAGTTCAATGCCGCTGGTGATGCTCCCAAGTTCGCTCACATTGCAGAACTTCTGGGTGAGGACGTTGAGGGGCTTTCTCTCAAAGAGGCGGCCAAAAAAGCTGCTTTGGCGGCAAGGGAACTTGCTCTGGACATAGGAATACCGAAAAGCCTCAAAGAATTTGGATGCAAGGAAGAAGACGCGCCTCATCTTGCTGAGGAAACGTTCAAAATCCAGCGTATTCTGGTGGGAAATCCGCGTCGGGTAACTCCCGAAGATTTAGAGCAGATGTTCGACAAAGCCATCCAGGGTGAGCTGTAAGAAGAGCAGCTTACGGATCTTCCTGATCGCCACTTTTTTCTAATCGCTACTTTTTTTTCGAGGACTCGAGCTTTCTCTCAAATTCTTCTATCTGAGATTTTCCCCGAAGTACACCCACTTCTAAAGAAAAATCCTGGGTCTCACCAGGTTTAAGCACTTGAAGAGTCTTCCGTTCCTTCTCTTTCGCTCTTCCCTCTACCTGGCAGTTGGCCGGTTCCATCCCCACCACATATTCTCCTTCACCCATCATCTTCCACTGAATAAAATTGGGCAGCTGGCTGAGTTTATAACGGAGGTATACTCCAAGCCCTCCCCCTTCCATATTCTCATTCACAAGGGCACATCTTACAAAGCCGTCCTCATCTGCCCACATCCTGTGGTAGTAAACCTTCTGTTTGAAATTAGGTATGGGGGCAGTAAATCTGGTGTAGTCTTCTTTCCCCTTTGTCCATTCTTCAGTCACCGGGGTTACTTCTGTGGCAGGGGAGATTAATCGTGACCCTTCAGCCACTACAGGAAAACCTATGTTGAAATGGTATATGATCATAAGAGGAGTTTCTCGGTAGCCCTGGTTTTCCACTTTATCTTCAATCCATAAACGAGACTCTCCCATTTTTGTCCATATTTTTCTTCTTAGAACCATGTTCTCTCCAAACACTGCGCTCTCACGGATCCTACCTTCTACGGAGAGAATATAATCCCCACCCCTCCACTCCCTATCTATTCTTATGTCCTCCGCAGGAATGTGAGATATCCTGCCGTGCAAACCGAGTTTTTCACCTTCATCCTCAGAAGGGAACCCGGCATAGGTTAGCCCGCAGGTGACTAAAAGACCTCCGGAGAAACTTCTGAGCCAGCCTAGACCTTCTGGTTCAAAAAAGTGAGGATGAACATCTCCGGTGGAAGATCGCCAGCAAAGGGACTTACCTTGATAGAAAGCCTGAGATATATCCATGCCTCTCTCAAGCATTACGGTGAATTCAAACCCACTTCCAGTCCAAAAGTCAACACATCTTGCTCCCCTACCTTTACCTTCAGTGAGCTGGTAAGGTCTAACACCTGCTACCTGAGAGAAATCCCCTACCAATCTGGACAGTTCCTTACGGGAATAGCCCTTTCCTCCTATTCTAACCATTTTCTCCTCCTGTAAATTTAACGATTTCAACTATACCAGAAAATCAAAAAACTTACAAACGCCGCATTAAATCATCAAGAGTAGTGAAATTTTGAAGTTTAATTGACATATCCAGTACAGGGACTTGACGAATATATTTGTATGCCGTATGATAAAGAGTGAGAGTTTTCGGTAGTGGGATTTTTCTAGAAAGCAGGGAACTGGTTGTTGCGGTTGTCCTTTTTTGACAGATTTCACGCTGAGACTCGGACCCATAAGTTTAGGAGAATGGACCAGACGAGACGGACACGGCGGCCCACCGAACAAACCGCGATTGACTGACCCGAGTTCTCTAATCCCTTTTATCACATATCGTTAACAGCCCTTTTTGGACAGAGGTAGAACTCTCCGGGTACATAAATGGGGTGGCTTCTCAAACATAACTGGGGAGGCGAAAATCCAGGGGAAACGAGATCTTTCTCAAAAGATAGTAGCAAAGCAGAAGGAGAAAGCAAAAATTGAAGGAGGGAATCATGTGAAAAAGAAAGAGTGCGGCCCAAGTGGTAATGGTGACCCTCATTTTGGGGGCACTGATTCTGTCAAAACATAGTAGCAAAGCAGAAGGAGAAAATCATGAGGAAAAGAAAGAATGGGGCAAAAGTGGTAATGGTGACCCTCATTCTGGGGGCACTGGTTTTGTCATCAGCCATATGTGCGTCACAAAAAATTGAATTTGTGCCCAGAAACCGGACCTTCATTAGCGTAGGAGGTGGTGGGGAGGCTCTCCTCGAGTTCACTAACTATGGATCGTGGAATCCCTATTTTTTGGGTCACATCGCGGCCAGTGGTGCACACTTCTGTTGGGAACCCCTCTTTATGTACAGCTGGATGGCAGATGAGGAGATCCCTTGGCTAGCGGAGAGCTACCACTATAACGCGGACTTTACCGAGTTGAGTATCAAGATTCGCCCGGGAGTAGAGTGGAGTGACGGCGTTCCCTTCACCGCCCGGGACGTAGCCTATACCCTGAATATGCTCAAGGCTAACGCCCCTGCCCTGCGCTATTCCACTGACATGCAAAAGTGGATTAAGGATGCTCAGACCATAGACGAGTTGACTGTCAAGATAACCCTTAACATTCCGAACCCACGCTTTATGTTCAACTATTTCATGAGCCACGCCGACCTAGGTATCTGGATAGTTCCCGAGCATATCTGGAAGGATCAGGACCCTAAGCTCTTCGCTAACTATGACCCGGCTAAGGGCTGGCCTGTAGTCACCGGGCCCTACCGTCTGGCGTTGCCCGCAGCAAGCCGGATAGTGTGGGACCTGCGGGAGGACTGGTGGGCAGCCAAGACGGGTTTCCAACCCCTCCCCAAAGTGGAACGCGTTATCTTCCTGCCTGCTTTTGATGAGACCAAGCATGCGGAGATGATGATTGTCAATGACGTGGATGTTAGCCTGTGTCTAGCACCAGGAAACATGCTGAAAGTGCTTGAACAGAACCCCAATGTAAGCACCTTTAGCGGCCATGGACCACCCTTGGGGTATAAGGACTGGTGGCCCACTGCTTTGGGTTTTAACAATATGCAGCCGCCCTTTGACGACCCTGAGATTCGCTGGGCCATTAGCTATGCCATAAATCGCGATGATGTGGTGACCTATGGACTGGAGGGGATGGGGACAGCCACTAGAGTAACCTTTCCTGAGTTTACCGGTCTGCTGCCCTATATTGACTCTATCGAGGACCTGCTGGAGGAGTATGACACAAATGAATTCAATCTCGAGAAGAGCGCAGAGACCATGGCGAAGAAAGGGTACATCAAGGACAATGACGGGTTCTGGGTGGGGCCTGATGGCAAGCGCCTTAAGATTGTAATTACTAGCTTCCCTGTACTTGAAGGCATTTGCCCCCCAGTGGTTGGAAACCTGCGCACAGCCGGATTTGATGCCTCCTTCGACCTGCCTGTCGACTTTTTTAGCAGGATGAGTCTGGGGACGGCAGAGGCCTTCATATTTGGCCATGCCGCCAGTGTGCGTGACCCGTATATGCTCCTTGATTTGTACCACAGTCGTTTTGCACTACCCATAGGCGAGACAACCTTTCCCTGCTACCGTTGGGCTAACCCGGAGTTCGATAAGATCGTTGATGTGATGGCTACTATTGCCTACGACGATCCCAAGATGTTCACCCTGTTTCACCAAGCTATGGAGATCTGGCTGAAAGAACTGCCCGACATACCCCTTGTTTCCTTCTACCACAGGAATCCCATAAATTACACCTACTGGACGGGATGGCCGACTGAAGATGATCCCTACATAAACGACGCCAATTGGCATAAAACGCTACTTCTGATGCTTGTGAGGCTTCAGCCCACCCAGTAGTCGGTCTGGGGAGATATGTCCACGGTTTGTTTGGTCCACCATGACCAATGAGAGTATAAGTGACCGCCAGAGGAGCCATGTCAACGGGACGGGTGCCTCTGGCGGTTGGCGGATATTTCAGGTGGCCAAAAAGGACCTTTGGCCTATTTTAGTGAAGTTGAGAACCCTTCACCGAGGGTAGGAAGGCGCACATAGTCAGGAGGACTTATGAGCATTGAGTATGTATTGAAAAGATTAGGCTTTTTCGTCCTGGTGGTTTGGGTAGCAGTCACCGTCATCTTTTTGCTTCCCAGACTGGCTGAAAGGAACCCCATCGTGGAGAGGATGGGCCGGACAGCAGGTGCAGCTGGCTTTCTTCCGGCGGGGATAAAAGAGATGGTGGAGGAGTGGGAGGCTAAGTTTGGTCTGGACCAACCCTTGTGGAAGCAGTACCTGTATCACCTGAGGGATTTGTCCCGTTTAGACTTCGGTTACTCCCTCGCCTATTATCCCGCTAAAGTGGTAGACCAGCTTGCGAGGGCATTGCCGTGGACCATTGGCCTCTTCGGCATGGCCACCCTTATATCTTTTGTTCTGGGTAGTTTGGGGGGAGCCCTGCTGGGCTGGCCCAAGGCACCAAGATTTTTGCAGTATCTTCTGCCTCTCGTTCTGACCTTGTCGGCTGTTCCTCATTACCTATTGGGCCTCGCTCTTTTGTTCCTCTTTGCCTTTACCATTCGTATATTCCCTCTGTCAGGAGGGTACTCGGTGGCGGTATCGCCCAGCTTGTCCTTCCCTTTTATACTGGATATCCTGCGCCACTCGGTCTTGCCCGGCCTCTCCCTGGTCCTCGGCGGGATAGGCTTCTGGGCTCTGCAGATGCGGGGGATGATGGTTTTAGGTCTGGAGGAAGACTACATAACTTTTGCCGAGGCCAAAGGGCTGGGGGGAAAGCGCATCTTCTTCAGATACGCCCTTCGCAACCTTCTTCTCCCTCAGGTTACCTCTTTAGCCCTATCCTTCGGCACGATGCTATCGGGTCTCATTCTAGTAGAGGTGGTGTTTGGATATCCTGGCTTGGGGACACTCCTTCTCAAGGCAGTCTCTGGGTTTGACTACAATCTGATTAACGGAGTCGTTTTTGTCATTATCATCATCATAGCCGGGGCCACCTTCTTACTGGATGTGCTATATCCTTTGCTCGACCCACGAATAACTTACAGTAGGCGGATGAGATGAACGCATTGAGGAAAAGGTTGTGGGGGGTGGCAGCCTCTTTGCGTAGTAACCCCAAATTGCTCGGTGGAGTGAGCATCATCCTCGCTCTTGTTCTTTTTTGGTTCATAGGTTCCATTGTGCTGGGTCCCGCAAGGGCTGAGCCCCTAACCGGCTTGCCAAGCCAACCACCTTCTTGGCAATACCTTTTAGGTACGGATACTCATGGAAGAGACCTCCTGGCTGTTATGATAACGGGGGCGGGTTTTACCCTCAGAATTGGGTTCTTGGCAGGGACAATTAGTCTGGGGATAGGTATGATTCTGGGATTTCTGTCAGGCTATTATGGTGGCCTTGCGGACACTGTCATCCAGGGGACTGCTGACGTGTTGCTCACAATGCAGGCGCTGGCTAACCTGCTGGTGGTGGCCGCTATGATTCCAGGGGAAATGTCTTTGGATGTCATGATC